>OFFL01000166.1_pt1 | contig 77732 bp, 67 predicted proteins | sample 1521391 | NCBI WGS metagenome assembly OFFL01 (sample SAMEA3504082, study PRJEB24116) | mouse gut metagenome | biome: mouse gut; feature: mouse-associated habitat; material: faeces | place: Denmark | collected 2011
CTTTATAAAGTTGCCGCGCGGCGCCGCATTTCAAAATTCTATTTTAATTTTTCAGCCAAATTCAAAGCTTCGGCAACCACGTCGTCCATATCCAGATAGCGGTACAATCCCAGCCTGCCGCCGAAAATAACCTTGCTCTGCCCTTCGGCAAGCCGCCTGTATTCGGCGTAGCGCACGGTATTAGCCGCGTCGTTTACGGGGTAAAACCTTTCCTTGCCCGCCTCCCAAGCCGCGGGATATTCGCGCGTAATGACGGTGTGCGGCACGCATAGCGAAGGCTGAAAATGCTTGTGCTCGATTATGCGCGTGTAACTTACGCTCCTTTCCGTGTAATTTACAACCGCGTTGCCCTGAAAATTTTCCTCCTCCAACCGCTGCGTTTCAAACCGCAGAGAGCGGTATTCCAGATAGCCTTTACAGTACCCGAAAAATTCGTCGAGCGCACCCGTATACACAACCCTGTCCGCAAGCGAGTCGTACTTCTCCCTGTTTTCGAGGTAGTCGGTATTAGTGCAAACCTCCGTTCCGTCAAGCAGGTTTTGTATAAGCGCAGTATATCCGCCGACGGGTATGCCCTGATACAAATCGTCAAAGTAATTGTTGTCGAACGTAAACCGCAACGGCAAACGCTTTATAATTTCCGCAGGTAGCTTGTCCGCGCTTCTGCCCCACTGCTTTTCGGTGTAGCCCTCTATAAGCGTCTTGTAAATATCTCTGCCGACAAGCGAAAGAGCTTGCTCCCGCACGTTTTTAGGCTGGGCGCACGGCTCTATCTGAGCGGCGATTTTGTCCTTTGCTTTCTGCGGGGTGTTCACCCCCCAAAGCGCGTAAAAGGTGTTCATATTGAACGGCAGGTGATAGAGCTTACCCCTGTAATTGGCAAGCGGACAGTTTATAAACGGCTGAAAATCCGCAAACGCGTTTACGTACTCCCACACCCTTTTATCCGAAGTGTGAAAGATATGCGCGCCGTATTCGTGAACGGTTATGCCGCCCTCGTCGCGCGTATAACAGTTGCCGCCCACGTGCCCTCTCTTTTCTATTACAAGGCACTTTTTGCCGCAATCTTTCATCTGCCGCGCGAACACCGCGCCGAACAGCCCCGCCCCGACAATCAAAAAATCGTATTTCATACTATGCACCCAACTTTACGTGCTTGCACAGAAAGCGGTAGGATTTTGTTGTAACCCTGCCCTTGACCTTCCAGCACAGCCTGTCGAGAATCCACACCAGCGGCATTCTCTTTAATCTTCTGTAAAGTTTTTTATCGTTAATTTTAAGTTCGTTCCACATAAGCGCGAACAGCTGTCTGCGGAGAGGTTCGTCCTTTGCCGTAGTAAAAAAATACGTGTTCATAAGCATAACGTGCAGGCAGTGATACATTTGTCTGCGGAGCGGCTTACACATACTTTCTATACGGTTATAACCGTATTCCCGCAACATTATGCGCGTTATGTTTATTTGCTGGTCAAACCGCTTTACCACGTTGTCAACCGTAACAGACTGGTCGCTTCTGCCTATATAGTAGCGGTATAAGTCGATATTTAAATAAAACAGCTTTTTAACGTACGGCAAGGGCGTATAGGCAAATATATTGTCCACATAAAAGGTATGCTCGGGAAGCTTTAAGCCCGTACCCCTCAGCATCTCCGTGCGGTATATCAACGCGTGCATCAGATACATCTTCCACAGCCGCAGAGGCTTTGTTTCCTCCCACCCGAAAAACCTGTTTACGGGCAACGTGCCGGTGTATCTGCTTACGTAACGGCTTTTGTCGGCAACTCTTTCGTAGACGAAATTGGTAACGTACAAGTCGGCGGTTTCGCCCTCCGCCACGTGCCTTTTCAACGTTGATAAAAGCGTTTTAAGCGCGTCCACGTCCAGCCAATCGTCGGAATCCACCACCTTGTAGTACAGCCCCGTAGCAAGCTCCAAGCCCTTGTTTACGCCAGAGCCGTGCCCGCCGTTGGGCTTGTGTACAGCGCGCACAATCGCGGGATAAGCCGCCTCGTACGCGTCGGCAAGCGCCGCCGTGCCGTCGGTAGAGCCGTCGTCAACGATTATTATTTCCACGTCCTCACCGCCCATTAAAAGGCTGTCTACGCACTTGTTGAGATAGTCTTGCGAATTATAACTCGGTACCGCAAACGTTATAAGTTTCATATGTCCTGCACCCACCGTATTTCAATTTAGCCCGTTTAAATCCGTTTTTCCGCCGCTTCGGCAACAGCCTCGGCTTCCGCGCCGCCGTCGGTTGCGGGGCGCTCCTCTTTGCCCTTTTTCTTTGCCGCTTTTTTTGCCGCCTTTTCAGCGAGCTTAGCCTGATATTTGGCTTCCTCCTCCTCGAAGTTCAAGCCCTTTTTGTCGCACCTCGACTTCAATTCCGCCTTTCGCGCTTCGTCCGCCTCTCTGTCGGCTTGCTCCTGCTCCAAGCGTAAACGCTCTTCTGGGGGGAGCCATTCCAAGCCCGCCGCTTCGGCTTCCGCTTTCTGCCTTTCGAGAACGACGCGCCTGTCGTCTTTCAAGAATTTTTCAACCGAGAAGAATACCAACAGCAACGCGCATATTCCGTATGCCGCCGTTTCTATCCAGATGTAGCTTACGGTAACCGCCGCCGCGTTTACGCCGCCGCCAGAAATAGCGTTGAACACACCCGTCGCAACGGGCGTTGCCGCCGCCATAATGGAGCTGTATATCGACATAGTAAAGCCGTCGCAACGGTATCCGTGCTTGGCTTCAACGTGGTCCAAAACGTCGGCTATCATTGCAAGTATCATATAGCAGGCGGGCGCGGAGCCGAAGCTCTTTAACGCAACGCCGACCGCGACTATATAGAAGTTATTTGCAAACACACCCGCGAGCACGCCGCCCGCAACGCCGACAACAAGCCCTATAAGCACTACTATGCGCTTGCCGAACTTGACCGAAAGCGGCCATATAAACGCCATAGCAATCGCCATAGGTATCGCGCCGCAAACGTTTATTACGGTGTTGGCAAGGTCGCCGCCTATTGCCGAAGAGCCGAACTGTTGCGAACAGAAATAGGTTATGGACAGATTTTTAAACGCTCCGCTGAATTGGAAGAGCAGATAAAAGATTATTATTATCCACCAGAAAGGCTGGCTTGCAACCGCCTTTAACTGCTTTTTAACCGACACCTTGCTCTCCGCCGACGCGGGGGAATTAAAGCTCTCCTCAGTAACGCGCTCGCGCGTGAAGTAGAATTGCAGAACGGTTACGAGGAAGGTTATTAAACCTATGGCAAGGAACGCCACCATCCACGCCGTTTGATTGGGTTTATCCCAACCGCCGAGGAACCAGCCCACCACCATAGGGAACACCATTCCGCCCGCGCCCATTACGCCGAGATTGGCAAAGTTGGTAAACGAGGCAAGCAGTCCGCGCTGGTTGCCGTTGCGCGTGGATACGGGCACGAGGGTGCTGTTAGACGTATTATACATCGGATACGCCACCGAATAGTACACGTTGTAAGAAATTGCCGTTAGCGCCATTTTTGCCACGGGGTTTGCGCTGGGCACGACGAACATAAATATGCACGAAACCGCCAACAGCGCCGAGGACAGCAACAGCCAGGGGCGCGCCTTGCCCGCCCTTGTCTTAGTCCGCTCGATAAGTTGCCCTACAACCAGATTGCCCGCCACAATGAGTATTGCCGAAAGTAAAGGCAACAGGGTTAAAAAGGTTGTAATGTTTGCAGGCAGAGAGCCGTCCGCAAGTTTTTGGTCGGCAAAAAGCACGTCCGTCCAATATCTGTTTAAGAAGTTGGCAAAGATTCCGCTTGCAAGCAGCGCGCCGAACGGACCCAAAAAGTAGCCGAACAGCATTTCAGGAAACTTTACGTTAGCCGATTTTATTTTAGTTGAAAGAAAGGGCTTTTCGAATATACCCGTCTTGTTTTTTGACATAAAATCCTCCACAGGGATTTAATTTAAGCCGATTAGGGCGCATATATGCCTTAACCAAGCTAATTTTTGCGCCTTGGCTCCTTGGCAGAAGACAGACAGCCGATTACTCGACTGCCTGTCTTACCAGAGGGAAAAAATGAATGAATAATCTTGCTTAGTTTATATATTATTCTGCCGCGTCATCCGCACAGATTACGGTAAGTAAATTGTTATCTTTTATAAGGTTATTCGCCTCTCTGTCAAGCCCGTTTGTAAGGGAATTCCACTTATCCCTTGTTCCTGCAAAGTGAATTGTTAATTCCTGATTAGACGATGTAGCGTAATTATACAAGGCGGTCGACTTGATTTCCGTAAGGTCGGGCAACCACAGTTCGTTTAACGATTGTACCTGACCGAAAGTCATTCCGTAAAGTATCTTTATGTTGCCTAAAATTTTAACGGTTTTAAGATTTGCACAACCTTGGAATTGAGCGTCGCCTATGCCTTCGCAAGTTTCGGGAGCCACCAATTCTACCAAGTTAGTGAATTGGAACGCACATCTTCCTATCTTATTTAATGCGATGTTGGCAAGGTCTAACGTTTCCAAAGTGGACTCTGCAAAAGCATATCCCATTATGTAATTCAATTTATCGCTGACCGTTACCGTGTTAAGCGCCTTGCATTTCTGGAAAGCTCTTCCGCCAATTCTCGTAACGTTATCGCCCGTATAGATATTTACGACGTTAGAGCCCTGGAAGCCGCCGCCGTTATTTTCAAAAGTGTTTTCGTCCGCCGTGTTTGCGCCCTTAATGTGCGTTACGGGAAGATATGCGCCCTCGCCCTCGTTAGCTTCTTCGGAATAGCGGTAGCCGGGGATATAAACGTCGATAGATGTTCTGCCCTCGCCGTCGGAAACCTGTACGTATTCGTATGCGTTGCCGTCCGCGTCTTCCGCGCTCAGCGTTTCGTACGTTAAACCTGCAGTTGCAACTTCAACGGTCAGCTCCGCCGTCTTTTCGCCGTCGGTAACTTCTATTACCGCCTTGCCCGTCTTTACAGCTGTTACTGTTATTTTGCCCTCGGCATATGCCGCGGTTGCCACTTCGGCGTTTTTAGAAGTTGCGGTAACCGTGCCCTCGCCGTCGTAGTTTACCGTAACTTCCGCCGTGGTTTCGCCGCTGTCGTCCACGCACACATAGCTGTCTGCAAGCGTGAGGGATACTTCCGCCGCCGCAAAGGTTACGGTGTGCTCCGCCGACTTTGTAGTGTCAACCGTAGAAGTAGCCTTTACCTTAACTTCGCCAGCCGCGGTAGCCGTTACCTTGCCGTCGGCAGAAACCGCGCCCTCGCCGGAAACCTTAGTCCAGGTAACCGTTTTTGCGGGGTTGCCCGTGCCCGTTACGGTTGCGGTAAGCTGAACTTCTTCGCCAACCTTTGCTTCCGTTTTGCCGCTTATTTCAACCTTGGTTACCGTTACGGGAGTAGGTTTAACTGCGTCGCACTTTTCGCACTTATTGTCCGTACCCCAATTGTGCGCTTCGGTAATTTCGGGCGCGTCGCAACCGTCGACTTTGCATTCGCCCTTGTGATTTGTATCGTCTACTTTTGTATAATTATAGTTATGCGTGTGTGTGCCGCCATCGTCGGGTTTAGTACAGCCTGCAAACGCGCCAACGCTTACGGCAACCGCACTTGTGCAAAGAATTGCTAAAACCTTGTTCAACTTTTTCATAAAATCATTATCCTCCAAGTATTTTTAATTTTTGTTTTTATGAAATTTTTATTATTCGTTAGTTTTGTCGGGTTGTTTATCTTCCTCGGCTTCGGCTGTTTCTTCAACCTTTTTCTTTTTGCCGTTTCCGAAATATCCCCAAACTTCCATACCTACCCAGAACACTATGCTTATTGCAAACAGCGCGGTTATTACTGGTATAACTCTTTCGAGATAGTACTGCCATTCGGGCTGGAAGGTAATTACGCGGGTGTTTGCGCTTAAACCGTTCATCGCGTTGGAGTGGACTACCGAGTAGAGTATGTTGTGTGTTGCGTTGCGCATTGCCCAGACAACGTTGGCATAGGCGCGGGTGTTGTATTTACTTTCGTTATCTTTCAGCTCGCTTGCAGTGCCCAAAGGAAGGTCGTTGCCCGCCACAAGACAGCTTGGAAGATTCATATGAGGGTTGCCGTTGTTTTCGGGGAACCAGCTGTCGGTTACGCAGTAGCCGACCATACCGAACTCGCCGCGAAGCACGTTGTTTATAAAGGGATGGTGAGGCGCCGATACGGGACCTAAACGGTTGAGCGAGGTCATAACGCCCTGCACGCCGCCCTCTTCTATCGCAATCTGGAAAGGCTTTAAATAAACTTCCCTAATCGTCTGTTCGCTTGCCCAGCTGGAAGAGCCTATACGCCCCGCCTCCTGTTCGTTGAGCACGCAGTGCTTCAACAACATAAACGAGCCTTTCTCCTCCATTCCCATATTGATTTGCGCAACGCACTTGCCCATAAGAACGGGGTCCTCGCTGTAATAGCCGTAAGTACGTCCGTTATAGGGCGAGCGGTGGATATTTGCGCCCGTGCCGTAAAGTCCTACGTAACCCGACCAGAGGCAATCTTCGCCCCACTGTTTGCCGTATTCCAAAAGCAACTGCTTGTTGCGGGTTGCGGCTACTATGCCGTTGTCCGCATAAGCCGCGGGGTGCTTGTCCTTATCGGGGTCGGCAAGTTTGCTTGCAAGACCGTGAGCGTCGGAAGAATATCTGCCTATTACGCCGAGGTCGCTGTCCTGGTCGTAGGTGCGGGGTTTGGAAATATTTGTCATAGCCGCCGTAAAGCCGTAGCCGTTCAACAGCAGGTTTGCCATATCCTGATATGTAAGCTGATTGAGCAATTCGTCCCACTTGGGGTCGTCGTAAGGAATGGGGTTGCCCTCCTCGTCCTTCATTAAATCGAACAACTGCCAAGCCGTAGCCGAAGAGCCCATTGTAGGCAGGTCGCCTTCGACCCCTTCCACGCGCTGGGTCATATCGCTCTTCATAGCTTCGGTCATCGTAACTTTGTAGTAGTTGTTGGGAAGATGCGTGCCGTCCGCCGTAAAGCCCATTTTAACGGTGCCGTTCCAATCGTTGCGGGAAACGTATTTGATGTTTTTATCAGTTTCGGAAGCGTGCTCGTAAAGCTTTAAATCCACGTTATCGAACTGATTGGTTATTTCCGTGCCGTTAGCCGATTTGGAATAGGCTTTAAACAGATTGTCGTCGTTTATTTCAACCGCCTTTACAAGCGAAGCGTCGCCCGTTGCAGGCTTGCCCGCGATATCCGTCATACCGCTCTTGCCCTTTGCCGCAAGTATGTTGTTTACCGCGTCGTGCGCGTCCGTACCCACCGCAAAGTAATATTTGCCGTTTTCGAGTATGTAAGTTCTTTCGCCGTAGCTGTCGTAACTTGCAAGCTCGCGGCGGGAAACGCTGAATTTAACCGTTTCGCCGTCGCCGCCCTCAGAAAGCGTTTGCGTCTTTGCAAAGTCCACAAGCTCGACAGCCGCCTTTTCTATGCCCTTTTGCTTGTCGTATTCGGTGTAGGGTTTTTGCAGGAAAAGCTGAACGCTGTTTTTGCCGTCCGCGCCGCTTACGTTCTTAACGTTTACCGCAATTTCAAACGCGTCGGTTTCGGCGTTATATTCGCAAGTCATATCGGAATAGCTGAATTGCGAGTAGGAAAGTCCGTAACCGAAAGGATAAGCCACAACGTCGGAATATACGTAATCGCCCACGTTGGATGCGCCGAGTATCTTGTCCTCGTATCTCGTTTCAGTGTAGCGGTAACCCGAGTAAATGCCTTCCTGATATACTACCGAGCCGTAGGAGCTGTCTACGCCGCCGAAAGGAACGGCTGAATAGTGGTTTGCGCTGGAAGCGTTAAAGCTGTACGCGCCCCAATTGGCAAGCACGGGGTTTAAGTAGTGATTTTTCCAGAACGTATCCGCAAGCTTGCCCGAGGGATTTACCTTGCCCGACAAAATATTGCCTAACGCCGCCGTGCCCTTGCTTCCCGTAGAGCCCATATAAATCAACGCGTCTACGCCGTACTTATCTTCGAAATCGCAGGCAACCTGATTGGTGGTGTTCATTACGACCACAATCTTTTCAAACGTGCCCTTGTCTTTTTCGGCTTTAAGGTTGGCAAGCACGTCCTCTTCCTGAGCGGAAAGCAACAGATAGTTGCCGTTTTTGCCATCGAAAGTTGCGTGCGTGGTATAGTTCTTTTCGCCCAAATCTCTAAGCTGAACGTCGGAAGCTTCGCCGCCCACGCGGGAAACTACAAACACCGCGGTGTTGTATCCCGCCGCAGTCTTACTGCTTTCGGGAAGCACGCTCCACGGGGCTTCGTTTATGGCGTACGCATTGCCGAACGAAGTGCTGTTAAAAAGCGACTTTCTTCCGTACCCCGACTGCGCATACCAATCGTACAGGGCGTCGTTTATTTCGATGCCCGCCTCGTTTAAGCCCTTTTTAAACGACCAGGCGTCTTCCGCCTTGTCCTGCCCTTCGCGGTAACCTGAAATTACGGGTTTTGCGGAAGAGGCGGAAAACAAACTCACCTTGTCGGTCGGCTTTAAAGGAAGCGCGTTGTTGTCGTTTTTCAAAAGCACAGCGCCCTCTTCGGTTACCGTCTGTGAATACCCGAAGCCCTTTTCCCTTACTTCCTTTACGGAATTGTAGTCGGACTTGTAGAAGTCGGAAGCGGTGGAAACGGTGCCGTCGTCAACGTATACTATGTTGTTTCCGCCGCCGCCCAAAAAGTTTGTAACTTCGTTTTCGTTGGCGTTTGCAAGCGTTGAGCCTACCGTAATTACGCCGAAAGCCAGCGTAAAGGTGAACATCATCGCTCTGGAAACGGGGGTTAAAATCTTTCTTGCCAATTTGACTTTTTTATTCACGACACTACCTCCTGCGCTTCCGTAGGCGTCAACTCCCTCTCCTCATTAACCTTTCTGTATTGGTTGAAGAAAGAAGCCGCTATACAAATAATAATGTTGATAAAGTAAGCGATAAGGATAAACACAAAGTTATCGCCCATCTTGTTGAATATTCCCGCAATGCTTATGTCGCCCGCCTTGAAGAGCTTGTCCGCAACGTCGTAGTAAACGGTGTTTACAAAAGTCAGCAGACCGCCGAGATTAAAGGCGAACATAGCCGCGCCCGCATACTTTGCCGTGTACTTGAAAAAGCACATTGCGTACGTTGCGCAGGCAAGCAGGGGAAGCACCATTGCCACGGGGTCCCAATAGCTGGGCTGATTGCCGTATTCCGCCTTGTATACGAAAGGTATTACAAACGAGAAGATTACGGCGGGTATAAGCAGATAGAAACCTATTCCGCGCGTCTTTAAGTAAGCCCAAACGCTTGCAAAAAACTTTTTGACCTTATCCATTTTCCGCTCCTCCTTCCGTTACCGTAATATTTATAGAAACTCTTGCTCCGCCGTAGCTGATTGTTACCTTGTTGTCGTCCTTGGTTAAAGGCTGTTGCCCGCAACTGAATTGGCACTTATCCAAATCAACTAATTTGCCGAGGTAATACTCCTTGTCGTCCACGGCGTAAGTCGCGTAAATTTCCATACCCGTCGGGTCGAATATTTCGCCCGCGGTATACTCCGTTTTAACAGGCATCTTATCTATATCGAGCTTCTGCACCGAACCGTACGTGTAGAAGACGCCGACAATCTCTATTTTCATAGGTCTTGCGCTGCCGTTGCCAAGCTCGCCGTTTTTGCTGTTGGGGTTGCTTACCTTTACAAGCTGGTTGATAACGTTGATATCCTCGTGAGTGCCCGTAATATTCAACAAGCCGAATTCTCCGGGAGCTACCGTAACGTCCGCCCAATTTTTGCCGTCTATACACCAGCTCAATTTAATGGGGTCGGAGTAGTAATCGGGGTTGGTAACGTTCTTTACTATGTAGCACGCTTTCCTTTCCACGCCTTCCCTGAACGGTATGAATAGCGGGAAGCGCTGGTACGAACCCCAGCCGTGCGCCCAATCCCATTCGCCGTCCGCCTGATATATGAGCCCCTGCCCCTTGTGGCTGTCTATGTACTCCTTATCCTTGGTATAGGTGGGGGCATTGAGAGTTATTATATCGTCCGCCTTGGTCTTGGCTTTAAAAGTAATCGCCGTATAGGGTTTACCCGCGCCCTTTTCGGTTGAAGCTTCCGTACCGTACAGGTAAGTGCCAACGTACGCCTGCGCAAGACTGCCCGCCTCCTTTTTAAGGTTGGGCGCCAATATCGTGGCAAGATGCTCGTCGGGCATAACCATTTCCGCTTCGCATACGCTGCAAGTGGTGGTAACCTCGTAATCGAGAACGGAGGTTGCGCCCTCCTTCAACCTTACGTTAAACGCGTCGGAAGCGACGTGGTCGCCCAAAGGAAGCTCTTCCGCCTGCGAAATTTCGTACAAACCCTTTTCCGTGGTGTAGGCAAATAACTTATCGCACTTTTTGCACTTATAGGAATAAGCGTGCCCGTGTTCGATACAGGTTGAATTTTCCTTTTCAATCACTTCGAGCTGATGAGCGCAATAATTACATCCTGCCGCACCTACACAACCTGCGGCGAGCGTTGCCACCGCCACGGTTGCAGCAATGATTTTTTTTATTTTGTGTTTCATCAAAAAGTCTCCTGAATTTTTTTACAAACCCTGCGGTTTGCCTTGCTTCTCCCTTTCGGGCTTCGGCGCGTTTAATTCGCGCCACGCTTCTCCCCTACGCCTTTTTTCTTTTGTTGAACCTCCTTTCCCTTAGCCGCGGAGGCTATATTTTTACCGCGGCTTTCGCCGCTTTACTTTTAAATGTTTTTCTACGTGTGTAACGCACACGTAGAAGGGGGTACCCCCTTCGTTTTTGAGCCATTCTTGTTTTTCCATAGAATATCAAACTTTGTCGAAAAATGTTGAACAATTACATATTCTGTTAAATTTTAAACACTTTCTGCAAAAGAGCGAAAAAAAAGACGGCGGAGCGCAATATTTGCGCCCCGCCGCCAAAACGTTAAAGTATTTTAAATTTTAATTGGTATAACCACGCACAGAGTAAACGTTCCGTCCTCCACCGCGTAGCTTACGGTACCCTCGTACTTCTCGGCGACAGTCTTTATGCTCTTTACGCCGAAGCCGTGGTTTAACTTGTCCTTCTTTGTGCTTACAAGCTCGCCGTTAAAAGTTTTTAACTTACCGCGGAAAGTATTTTCGCATCTTATAATTAGCAGACCGTTGTTTTTATAAACGGCAAGCTTAATCAGCTTGGCTTCCCCGTCCGTCTTTCCCGCAAAGCTCTCTATCGCGTTATCGAGAGCGTTACCGAACAGCGAACAGATATCCGCGTCGCTAATAAAGTGTAGCGCCGCGCCGTCCGCCACGCAGGTAAACGTTATGCCGTTCTGCACGCAAAATATGCTTTTAGACATTAAAATGGTATCCAAAATATCGTTGCCCGTCTTGTAAACGACCTCGTACGTCTTAATTTCGTTCTCTATCTCGTTCACAAGCCTTTCGGCGGCTTCCGAACCCTGCTCCCTAATCATTGCAACCTGATGCTTTAAATCGTGATATCTGCGGTTGACGGAATCCATTGCGCTCTGCGTAAGACAGTACTGTTCGTACTGCCTGTCCAAGAGCAGGCGTATCTGCATAAGCTCCATTTCCGCGCTGTTGGCTATTTTAAGCTCCCTGTTGCCGTAAAGTACAAGCAGACCGCACAAGTCGACCAGCGTGCGTATATAGAATATTTCAAGCGCGTATTTACCCGTAAGCGGGGTATTCCAGCGCATAAAACTTATGTTGCTTATCAAAAACGCCGTTACGACAATAATTACAGCGGTAATCAAATCTTTTGTGGAAACGGAGTTTAAAGCCTTGCGGCTGAAATGCCGCTCAACCGCAAACATTACGGCGTACAGTATGCCGTACACGCCCACGGCAAACAGGATATTAGCGGTATCCGAGGATATTACGGGGAAATTGGTTGCAAAGAAGTAGTACAGCCACCACTCCACCGAGGCGATAAATTCGGCTACTATAAACGCCTGCACGCCGAGATAGCACGCCGTTTTTATCTTGGTTTTGGTAGTCAGCCATACGAAAAGGCACATTAAGACTACCGCAAAAACCATACACGGCACCCAGAAACCGAGCGGCAACACACCCGCTATTATGTGAAAGACTGCAAATACTACGAGCGACGATACATAAAGCACCGCCGTCTGCACTCTTGAAAAGCGTTTTACCGAAAAGACTATTACCACAAGACAGGCGAGCCACTCGGAAACAGCCGTATATATCCTCGGGATATCGGGCATTACGGTATCGGGCATATCAACCTCCGCAATAGAAGCTTGCAAGCTTCTCCATAAACTGCTTTTTGCGGGGGCGGCTTATTTTAAGCTCGTAACCGCCGACGCTGACCATATCGTCCTTGACCCCGTTTACCATCATTAGGTTGATTAAATAGCCGCTGTTGCACCTGAAAAAATTATTCTTTTCCAGCCTGCTTTCATAGTCGCGCATAGTGCCGAAAATTTCGTAATCGTTATCCTTGGTGTGAAAGATAATTTTGTGCTTTATGCACTCCACGTAAATAATCTCGTTAAGCGCAAGCCTTACGGTGTTGTTGCGCAGGGAAATTAAAATGTATTCATCCCGCTTTTTTGCAACGGAGTTTGCAAATCTTTTTACCTCTGCACTGAAAACGGTGTAGCTCATAGGCTTGACTATATAGTTGAAAGCCCGCACCTTGTACCCGACGAGCGCGTACTGCGTGCAGTTGGTAATAAATATTATTTCAACGCGCTCGTCAAAGCGGCGGAGATATTCCGCGGCTTTAAGCCCGTCCACGCGCTTCATTTCGATATCCATTAAAATGACGTCGTACTGGCACTGAAAATTTTCGCAAATTTCGTCGCCGTCGGTAAACTTGCTTATAACAAATTCGGTGTCGGCGTTTTCTTCCTGATAGCGTTTCAAAAACGCCGTGAGGCGTTGCATCTCCTCGCGGCTGTCTTCCACTATCGCTATGTTAATAACCATAAATTCCCCTTGCGCAGACGTATGCCTTTAACAAACGTCCGCGCCCCCTAAGCCTATATATAGTTTATCACGTTGCCGTAAAATTATCAAGAGCAAAAATTACGAACCGCCCGCGCGTCAAGTGAAATTTTGTTCACCGTCCGCGCGGAACGTTCGCAATAAGGAGAAAAAAATGAAATATGTCGTAACTATTTTGCCTCGGTTTTTTTCTTTGCCGCCTTTTCCTTGCTAAGGAACATATGCAGTCCTTTAAAGAACCTGCCGTTGAACATTTCGAGCAGCCCTTCCATTTTTCTGCGGCTCATACCGCCGTATTTGGCAAGTCCGCGCACGGGCTGGTGCAAAACGCCCATTATAAGCGTGTTGGCGTTGGTGCGCAAACCGAACGCTTTACAGAAAGCGATTGCAAAACGCACACAGCCCGAAAACGCCCTGCCAACCCAGCGTTTGGAGTACCGCAAATCGGCGACCGTGCTGTTTTCGGTGATTACCATACGCTTCTTTTTATAAAAGTCGTAGCCCGATTTGGGAATATCCCTGCCCAACAACGTTGCAAACTCCTCGTCGCCGACCACCGCCGCGCATCCGTTGAAATAGGAGGGCAGTTTTTCGGGAGCATACGGGCGGGTAGTCGTAGTGCCCTCCCGCGAAATTGCGCCTTCGAGCTTTATTGTTGCGCTGTCGGAGGCAATCAGCACGCCGTACTCTCCGCCTTCAATCTCCCACTTGCCCGTGGCTACGGAAAAGTACCTGAAAGTTTTATCGTCGAAAGGAATACTAACCCTTTTGCTTTCGCCCGCCTTTAAAAAGACCTTTTTAAACCCCTTTAATTCCTTTGCGGGGCGGAAGATATCTTCCGAATCTTTACGTATGTACAACTGCGCAACTTCGGCGCCGTCCCTTTCGCCAACGTTTGTAAGAGTAAACGTTGCTCCGCTTTCGTCTATAATCAGGTCGGAATACTCGAAAGTCGTGTACGAAAGTCCGTACCCGAACGGATAGGCGACCTTTACGCCCGCCGTATCGTAATAGCGGTAGCCTATATATATGCCCTCGCGGTATTCCGCCGTCATCTGTCTGCCGGGGAAATAGTGCATAGAAGCGCACGGCTCGTAAGGGGTGGGAAATGTTTCGGCAAGCTTGCCCGAAGGATTTATTTTACCGCTTATTACGTCCAGCGCCGCGCCCGCGCCAGCCTGACCCGAAAGCCCGCCGTAAACTATGGCGTTAGCCCTCTGCGCCCAATCGGTTGTAACCGCGCTTCCGCAAGAAAGCACGACCACGATTTTTTTGCCCGTAGCGGCAAGCGCGTGGAAGAGCGCCGTCTGGTTATAAGGAATTTTAACGTGTTCCCTGTCCAGCCCCTCCACTTCGCTGTACTCGTCCAAGCCGAGATAAAGTAAAACGACTTCCGCCTTTTCGGCAAGTTTCAAGGCTTTTTTTATCAGCTTTTTATTGCTTCCGCCGTAGCGGTTAAAGCCCTTGCAGTAGCCCGCAAACTTAAAGCCGCCGTTTTTTATTTCCATAAGAGCGCTGTCGAGCCGCGTAGGATTAACCACGGAGGAACCCGCGCCCTGATAGCGGGGAATTTGCGCAAAGTCGCCTATAAGCGCAACCGAAGCGCCCTCCCGCAAGGGCAATACTCCGTCGTTTTTCAATAAAACTATGCTTTCGCCCGCGCACTTTCTTGCAAGAGAGTGGTGCGCTTGTGTATTGAAAGTTTTTTCGCCTTTGCCCGCCGTTGTCTTTTCCGCAAGCGCAATAATTCGCTCGACGCTTTCGTCTACAAATTTTATATCAAGAGCGCCGCTTTCGACTGCCTTTACTATATCGTCCGCGCCGTACTTGCAGGACGGCATTTCCAAATCGCTTCCCGCTTTGGTAGAAGCAACTTTATTGTTGCACCCCGCCCAATCGGAAATAACTACGCCGTCAAAACCCCACTCGCCGCGCAGTATATCGCGTATGAGATGCTCGTTTTCGTCGGCGAAAGTGCCGTTCACTTTGTTGTAGGAGGACATTATAGAGTAGGTTTTGCCTTCTTTTACGGCAATTTCGAAAGCCGTTAAATATATTTCGCGCAGAGTGCGCTCGTCGAGAACCGAGTCGGACACCATTCTGCGCTCTTCCTGACTGTTACAGGCAAAGTGCTTTACGCAAGCCGCAACGCCGTTTTTTTGAATACCGCGGATATATGCCGCCGCCATTTTGCCAGCAAGATAGGGGTCCTCGGAAAAGTATTCGAAGTTTCTGCCGCAACGAGGGTTTCTCTTCATACACGCGCCCGGTCCGAGTATAACGTTTACGCCCTGCGCAACCGCCTCCTCGCCCAATGCTTTACCGAGGGCTTCGCCAAGAGCTTCGTCCCAGCTGTTAGCCATTGCCGCCGCCGTGGGGAAGCAGGTTGCGGGTATGCTTGCGTTAAAACCCAAATGGTCCGCCTTTGCCGCCTGTTTGCGCAGTCCGTGCGGTCCGTCGGACAAAAATAAGGAGGGTATGCCCGCCTCTTCTATATCCCTCGTCTGCCAAAAACCTTTGCCCGTAAGCAAGTCTGCCTTTTGGCGCAACGTCAATTTGTCCGTTATTTTCTCTTCCATCGTTTAACCTTTGCAAAAAATTTGAAATAGCTGTAAGTTTATTTGTGCTAAGTATACATAACCGCCAAAAATTTTGCGCATTTATGACACAAATTGCCGATATATGAACATAAATTACATTTTTTTGTGGATAAATTATGCGTTCGTACTAAAATAAACAACGTAGAAAAGCGGTTATTATAGTGAATTATCAAACTAAGGGCAACACTTAGCGAGATATAATACAAATAAATAAGCGGGTCGCCTTTCGGCAACCCGCTAAAAAAAGTTTTATTATTTAAAAAATTCGTCAAAGAACGCAAGTACGTTATCTTCCACGGCGGTATACTCGATTTTGTAAGTAACGCCCTTTCTTTTTGCCAACGCCTGATATTGATTTAAAGGCGAAGAATTTTCAATTTTTTTATAAAGAATATGGGTATCTACAATATTGTATTCTAAATTATTTGTATATTCTTCATTGTCAACTAAAACATACGGAGAATAAAAAGCAACTTTTGCTTTTGCGCCAAACAAATTCAAAACAAATTCGAAGCCACCGCCCTGTACTTCTTTATTATCGCCTGACAAAATCTGCGTGTTTGTTAATTCATAAGAAGAAAAATCAACAAGCTCCAAATTGGTTTTATTTATACTTTCATAAAACTTATCTTTTGTGCAAGAAGTTGATAACAAATCATTTTCTATCATATATCTGTGCTCGTTTGGACGAGAAAAATATATTGGTAAAACAATTGCAAGGCAAAGAATTAAGCAAACGCAACAAACTATAAAACCGAACGTAATTCTACCACGCGGGCTACCGAAAATATTTGCGGAAGCGTTACCCGCCGACGCGGCAACGGTAACTTCCTGCAAAACAGGCTCTTCCACTTTAACCTGCATATCGAGGCGGTCTTTAATTCTATTCCACCTTTCTTCGCTTGGCATAAGCTCGGTTTTATTTGCGCTGTCCTTTAAAATTCTTTCTATATCTTTATCGTCCATAAACACCTCACGAAATGGTGATTGCTATTGCGTTATCTATTTTACTGTAATTGCTTATATTAAAATAACATACCCCTTCAAATGAAAAGCCGCTTGCTGCTTTTAGATAAGTTCTTGTAGTCAAAACTTTTCCGTTTGCGTCGTAATATGTATGTTGTTTATACCCGCACCCAACTACAACGTGAGAACCCGAATTGCAAGTATAATAAATTTTATCCGTACCCGCTGATGGTGTCGAAACGCTTGTAATTGTAAAATAATTATAAAATAACGCTACGGGCTTATTATTTTTAACCGCCTGTTCGTATTTGCCAAAATCAAATACTCCGTTTGTCATTAAGCTTGTACTGCCGTATGTATATCCGTGGGACTTAACATAGCTGTTCATACCTGCCTGAAAGCCGGAAAACGTTGTCCCCCCGCTATTTGTACCCATTAAACCGTTTAAACTTTTTAGTACTTCTCCAACCTCGGCGCTCATACTATTATAGAGCACGTAACCGTAAAACAGTTCGTAAGTCTGATAATTAGGTATAAGATTTTCACAAAATCTATCGTAATAACCTATAACCGTACCGCCCGCGATATTTGCGCAACTGCTTCCGCCTTCCACTCCCATATATTCAGGCAAATCGCCCTCAATAGAATAATATGTTTCGCTTCGGGTAGCATAGCTTATAGTTTCCGTTCTTTTAACTTCCGTGCTCGCTCCCTGATAATTGAAGCCCCGCTCCGCAATCGTCTGCAACTCTTCAACAGAAAGCTCCGCACCCGTAGCCAAGTCGAAATATGCGCCGTCTACGCAATCGATATAACTGTTAAAAGCAATGTAAACGGGTAAGCCCGCGCAGGCGTCAAAGGGCGAAGTGCCCTGCAAGTAAACCTCTTCCACCTCGAAATAGCTTTGACCGCATACCGTAACTTCCGAAACAAGCGCATAGCCGTTTTCGCCGTTTCTTTCAAATTTATATTCCCAGCCGTTTTGCTGTAATTGCTGATTATATAGCGGCTCCCTGCCGTAATCTATTGCCTCGTTTTCAGAAAAAAATTCCAGAAATGCGTAGTCCGCTTGGTCTAACACCTCCGCCTTTGCCACGCTTGCCGCTCCGCCCGCAGGCAGGAGCGCCAAGCTCAACACGCCTGCAATAACCGTTTTTAACATACTTGTCTCCTTTGTAAATTTACTAACAATAAGACAAAGGCTAAGCCGGTTATTTATCTGATTTTCTATTATTTTTCTCTATTTTTTCTAATTTTTTCGTTGCTCCATAATAAATATTCGATATCGTACTTGTAGGTTTACCCATAATTTCGCCTATTTGCCTGAAAGTATAATCTCTTTTAAATTTAAAAATCAACACTTCCTGTTCGACAGGGGCTAAACGAGAAATAATTTCTTCAAACACCATATCGCCGAGCAACATTTCTATATTTCTGTCGTTTACGCCGCTTTCGTAAACCAACGGAGCCGAACGGCGGACCTTTACCGCATTGATTGCGGTATTGCGCGAAACCTTATAAAGCCAACCTTCGGGATTTTCAATGTGCACGAGTTTATGGGCAAGATTCCAAACTTTAATCAAAACGTCGTCCAACACTTCTTCCGTCAACTCTTTTTCCTTGCAAACGACTTTGATAACAGAATATATAAAACCGCCGTATTCGTTGTAAAACAAATCAAAGGCTTTCGTATCCTTTTTCGCCATAAGCGAAGTCAATTCGTCGAATCTGTTTTTGTGCATAGAAGTTTACTTTTTTCTTTAATAGTAGTCATATAATTTTAGCATAAGTAAATTATTTTGTCAAAAATTGTCAACAATCTTTGCGTTTTTGTATGATATTAACCGTTAAAACTTCTATTCCGCAAGCGACTGCATCAAGTCGGTTACAATCTTGCGCTTGTTTTCGGGCACTTTTTCAAAGAGTTCGAGCAAAGCCGTCTGGTCGGCGGTTAGCTGATTTTCGTCCAGCCCGCAATAAAATTCGGCGCGCGTTATCTCAAACGCAAGACAAACGGAGTCAATAGACTCCCTGTCGGGCGTAAAATTTTTTTCGTTGTACCAATCGTAAACCGTTGTGGGATACATACCGGCTTCCTTCGCAAGCTTGTATTTCGTCCAGCCGCGCTTTTCCAAAAGCTGTAAAATTCTTTCCTTTACCGTCATTTTGCAAACCTTAATATTATTGTTGACATATATATTTTATATCTACAAACATAAATACACAGTTGTATTAAAGCTTACATTATATTGTTGTTGCCACTAATATATTAAAATTTCATATAAAAATAGAGCGGCTTAAAAGCCGCTCTTTTTTCAATTACAATTTTATCTGTAAATCTTACTCGCCATATAGTCGCAGGAAATGTCTTCTAAAAGTTTCTTGTATCTAACCGTATCCAAATTTTGCGCCGAAGATAAAATACTGTACTCAACGCCCTTATGTTCAAGAAAATAATTTGTTTCTTTCAAACCGTTTTTTTTGTAAAATTTCAATCTGCGTAACCTTTGCACTTGGTTGTGCGTTTGCCCGTTTATTGGTTCGATATTCAAAACCAAGGTACAATTATTATAAAAACCTTTTATAATTTCCAATATTTTTGTTCCGCAGCCCATCGATTGATATTTTTCTTTAACTGCCAAATAATATATGAATACCAAATCATATTTGCAAACAATATACGAAAAGCCGCAAACTTCCCCGTTTAAATAATACAAATCGAAATGCACGCCAGAATTAACCGACAATTCAAGCAAACCGTTTACAGACGATTGCTCTTCCTCGGGGAAAAGCCCGTCCATCATTTCTTCAACGTGCTTAATTGCGTTTAAATTTTCTTTTACTGACCTTACGATAATTTCCATATTACAATTACTCGGTAAATAAATCGGGCATCTCATCATATACCGCCTGATAACAGTCGTACAATTCTTTTACTTTTTTAGAAATCTTTTTAAACTGCGGGGGAATCATCTGCACCTCGTACAGCGATGACGAATGGGTACTCTCAGTAATCTTGTTCATTCCGAAAAGTTTACAAAATTTTTCGCCGTTGGGAGTAACCGCGTCGGCAATCATCCGCTTTATATATACGTCCCGCGCCGTTAAACCAATAAATTTTTCCACCAATGCGCTAACCAACATAAAACAGCTGGGTATTTTGATGTTGCGGGTGTATGACCACTGAAAAAAAGTATAGACTGTACGGATACGGCATTTCAAAGCTCAAAATCATATTTTCCGTGATATTGGTCGTTAGAAACTTGCCCGACTTAATTTTGTCGTAACATTCTTCCGTTATGGGCGCGGTATTCGTATAGGCAACTATTTTTTGCGTTTGGGTATCTTCAATAAAACAATATATGTCGGGATTGAGTTTAAACCACCGCCAACACTCCTCCGGACTTACGTGCTCCATACCCTCGAAAACGCAATGGTCTAAATTTACCGCGTCCTTTATATCTTCGAAGGTTATTGCGCTATTGTCTTTCAATTTATAACGAGTTTGGGTTTCAACAGGCAAAACACTGCGTATATACTTTAAAAGTTCTTCCGCGCCGTCCTCCGCGCTGAAATTCTGCAAATTGCGCAAAGTCCGCGGAAGCTCGTTTACAGAGAAATTTTTTGTGTAGGTATACATAAAAATTTCGTTGCGGACGCCCGACAAAAAATCGCCGTAATAAGTATCCCACTCGTAATTTACCCACCGCGATGTAGCATATTCCGCCTTTGTTAAAACTACTATCATAATTTTAGCCTTATCCAGAGCGTCGTCGATTTCTTTCTTGAATTTTGGGTTTCCCGTTCCCTCTAAACTCTTATTAGAAAAAAATGCTTTATAGCCCTTAGCGGTAAGCATTTTATACAAATCTTCGGCGATTACGGAGTCCTCCGTTACGTTGCCGTTTTCGTCAGTATGCTTAAACGAAATAAATATATCGCACATAAGAATACTCCTTTAATCTCTTCCGTAATTTTTAACAACGTAATAATTATACTTAAACTACGCCTAAAAATCAACAGCTATTTTAATTTGTAGAAAAATTCCGATACTTACGCACAAAATTAAGAGTAACATAGTTAAAAAATTAAAAATAGGGCTTATTTTAAAATAAGCCCTACTTATTAAAATTTATAGCTGATTGGAATTAAAGCACAATTACTTTCTCGGATTTTTGATGTTAGCCTGTGCCGCGGACAGACGTGCGATGGGCACGCGGTAAGGCGAGCAGGAAACATAGTTCAAGCCGATTTTGTGGCAGAATTCTATGGAAGAAGGGTCGCCGCCGTGCTCGCCGCATATACCGATATGCAGTTCCTTTCTTTCGCTCTTGCCAAGCTTAACGGCAGTTTCCATAAGCTTACCTACGCCGACGGTATCCAAACGGCTGAACGGGTCGCTTTCGTAAATCTTATTTGCATAGTACGAAGGCAGGAATTTGCCCGCGTCGTCGCGCGAGAAGCCGAAAGTCATCTGCGTTAAGTCGTTGGTGCCGAAGCAGAAGAACTCCGCTTCCTTAGCAATTTCGTCCGCCGTTAATGCCGCGCGGGGAATTTCAATCATAGTGCCGACTTCGTATTTGAGCGCAACGCCCGAAGCCTTGATAACCGCGTCCGCAGTTTCCACAACCGTCTTCTTAACAAAAGCAAGTTCCTTTATCTCGCCTACGAGAGGTATCATAATTTCGGGAACGACTTTCCAATTCTTGTGGCGCTTCTGTACCGCAATAGCCGCCTTGATAACCGCGTTGGTCTGCATTACGGCAATTTCGGGATAGGTAACCGTTAAACGGCAACCGCGGTGTCCCATCATAGGGTTGAATTCGTGAAGGTCGGAAATAATCTGCTTAATCTGCGCAACCGACTTGCCCTGCGCCTTTGCAAGAGCTTTAATGTCCTCCTCGTCGGTAGGTACAAACTCGTGAAGGGGAGGGTCAAGGAAACGGATGGTAACGGGCTGACCTTCCAAAGCTTCCATAAGCCCTTCGAAGTCCGCCTGCTGCATAGGCTCGATTTTAGCGAGAGCCGCCTGCCTTTCTTCAACCGTATCCGAGCAAATCATTTCGCGGAACGCGCCTATTCTCGCGGGGTCGAAGAACATATGCTCCGTACGGCAAAGACCTATGCCCTGCGCGCCGAACGCCGCCGCCTGCTTGGCGTCCGCGGGGGTATCCGCATTGGTTCTTACGCCGAGCGCCTTGTATTTATCGGCAAGTTCCATAATTCTGCCGAAGTATCCCGTGTTGGGGTCTGCTGGAACGGTGGGGATAAGGCAATCGTAAATATTGCCCGTGGAGCCGTCGAGGGAAATGCCGTCGCCCTCGTGGTAAACTTTACCCGCAAGCGTGAAGCACTTGTTTTCTTCGTCCATCTTTATGTCGCCGCAACCGGATACGCAACACGTACCCATACCGCGGGCAACTACCGCCGCGTGCGAGGTCTGTCCGCCGCGAACGGTCAGGATACCCTGCGAGTACTTCATACCCTCGATATCTTCGGGGGAAGTTTCAAGACGTACCAAAACTACCTTCTTGCCCTTCTTTCCCTCTATAACCGCGTCCTCGGCGGTAAATACAATCGAGCCTGCCGCCGCGCCGGGGGAAGCCGCTATACCCTTGCCGACAACGTTTTTCTTGTCGGCTTCCTTTAAAGCCTTGGGGTCAAACTGAGGGTGCAGAAGCATATCGAGCGACTTTGCGTCAATCTGCATCAGCGCTTCCTGTTCGGTTATCATCTTTTCGTCAATCAAATCGCAGGCAATTTTAATAGCCGCCGCCGCGGTACGCTTGCCGTTACGCGTTTGAAGCATATAGAGCTTACCCTTTTCGATAGTAAATTCCATATCCTGCATATCGCGGTAGTGATTTTCAAGAGTATCGCAAACTTTAAGGAACTGCTTGTAAACGTCGGGAAGAACTTCCGCCATTTTGGAAATAGGCATAGGAGTACGAACGCCGGCAACTACGTCTTCGCCCTGAGCGTTCATAAGGAATTCGCCCATAAGTCCCTTTTCGCCGGTTGCAGGGTTACGCGTGAACGCAACGCCCGTGCCGCAATCGTCGCCCATATTGCCGAACGCCATCATCTGAACGTTTACGGCTGTACCCCAGCTGTAAGGAATGTCGTGGTCCATTCTGTAAATGTTTGCGCGGGGGTTGTCCCAGCTGCGGAATACCGCCTGAACCGCGGCGAAGAGCTGTTCCTTGGGGTCGTCGGGGAAATCTTTGCCAAGCTGAGCTTTATACTCGGCTTTGAATTGGTTGGCAAGCGTTTTGAGGTCGTTGGCGTCGAGGTCCACGTCGAATTCAACGCCCTTTTCCTCTTTCATTTTATCGATGAGCTTTTCGAAATATTTCTTGCCGACTTCCATAACGACGTCGGAGAACATCTGAATAAATCTTCTGTAACAGTCCCAAGCCCAGCGGGGGTTGCCCGATTTGGTTGCAATGGTGTTTACAACTTCTTCGTTCAAGCCGAGATTGAGGATGGTGTCCATCATACCGGGCATCGAAGCGCGGGCGCCGGAGCGGACGGAAACGAGAAGGGGGTTTTCCTTATCGCCGAACTTCTTGCCGCAAATGGTTTCCATTTTATCGATATACGACATTATCTCAGCCTTGATGTCGGGGTTGATTTGCCTGCCGTCTTCATAGTACTGAGTGCACGCCTCGGTAGAAATAGTGAAACCCTGAGGTACGGGCAAACCTATATTGGTCATTTCAGCCAGGTTTGCACCCTTGCCGCCCAGAAGTTCTCTCATCTTTGCATTACCTTCGGTAAAAAGGTAGCAATACTTTTTTGCCATAAAATTCCTCCTTCAAATCGTTTATTCTTACTGACTTTCTCATTATAGAACATATTCGTCCATATTTCAAGTACTTTACGGAATATTTTTACACAATTGGCAAATGTAAAATAAAAACCAAAATATGGTTAAATATATCTATTTAAATGCGTTTGCGGAAGTACACCATATCGGTAAGCAGTACCCCGCCCTCGTAGATAGGCTCGGCGTAGTTTTGCGTGAAAAAGTCTTTTACGACGTGCGCCCTTTCAAACCCGCAACTCAAATAAAACGGAACGGTTAAAGGGCTTTCGCCCGTGCCCGCCTGTAAAATTGAAATTTTGCCGCGGTACTCCTTTTGCAAAAATTTTATTAGCGCCCTGCCGTACCCCTTTTTACGGAAGCCTTCGCGCACGGCTATGTTTTTAATTTCAAGCGTTCCGTTCCCCTCGTCCGTTACCACGCACACCGCCTTAACACCGCCGTCTTCAAGCGCGTACATAGTACCCCTGCCGAGATACTTTTCTATCATAGACGGCTGTTCGTCCGCCGAAAGCAATAAATCGAAATAATTCCTATTTTCCTCTTCTTCGACTAAAATAAATTTCATTCGTCCTCCCGCAAAAAAACTTCCCCCAAAGGAGAAGTTTTAAAATTCAATATTCTTCCGTAATTCCGAGAAATTAGTCGGCGGTAATGTTGAAAGCCAACGCCATTTTTCTCAAAGTATCGTAACCGGGCTTTGCCTTGCCTGCCAGCCACTCGCTTACCTGACTCGGTTTAACCCCGACAGCCCTTGCAAACGCGCTTACCGTCAACCCGTTTTCCGTTAAAAAATCTTTAAGTATACACTTGAATTCCACAACAACTATTATATAGAATTTTCTATCACAATACTTGACAGGTAGAATTTTCTATATTATAATTATTTGTAGAAAATTCTACAAATATGCGAGGTGTGAATATGAGTACGGAAAAACAAAACGTTGTAACCGCTTTAAAAAATTATTTGGGCGGCGCGGCTTTTAAAAGATTGGAAACGGACAACCCAACCGTAGCTTCCCAGCTTAAAACTTTGGGCGCGGACGGCTTGAAAATAGGCGAATGCCCCAAGGTTTTCGAAGCGCATTTTGAAGGCAACGTTACGGGAAAGGGGCACAAGTATGCGGGAGATACGCAGTACGAGCGCACTTTTTGCGACGACTTTAACACGGGATATTTTTTATTTGTTACCGATGAAGGGCTTACCGATACCGAGCTGTGCGCCGAAGCTTTAAAGCTTTTGGGCTACCAATATACGCAGGCGTTTACAACCGACCGCAAAGCCGAACTTGTGCAGAACGAAATTAACGTAATAGTAAAAAGCGAACTGCGCAAATTGGACTTTTGGTTTGACAGCGCGCGCCTGAATTCTTGGCAACTCGTGCCCGACACGCAGGTTACGGAGTTGCCCTTTTACCCCGTTTACGCCGGTTTGCGCGACGAAGAGGGAAATAACTTTCAAACGGCGATAGGCTACATTTTGCAGTCCGAACAGCAGACGATTGTAATAGATATAGATACAAGGATATGCGGTCAGCCGATATATCAACGCACAAGCATAAGCGCCAGAGCGGCGGCGGAAAAAGCCGCCAAAAAGAGAAAGAACTCCATTATAGCCGCGGCGGTTATAGGCACGCTGGTACTGTTAGGAACGGTGCTCGGCTACCTTATACAGGTATTTTTAGGAACTTAAAAATACGAGGGTCGGGTTAGCTAACCCGACCCTTTATTTTTTATATCAGCGCGATGTATTCCGAAAGGCTTAAACATTTTGCTTCCGTCTTGTACGAAAGATACTCTTTAAGCAGTTTCAACGCGCGTTTTTTGCCCTCCGCCGCCGCGTTGCCGCCGCCCTCTTCCGCCGCCTTGATTGCCGCATATGTAGCGCCGCTTACGCCCGCGCCGTTTCCGCACTCCCAACAGTAGAAAGCGCCCGCGTCCATATCGAAGCGCATTTTTTCAGCGCCGCTTAAATCTGCCGAGCAAGCCGCGCACCCTTCCGTAGAAATTCCGTACCCCGCGCCCTTTAAAGAGGCGAGAAGAAAGCTTATGAGCGCGAGGGCTTCGTCGCCGCCGCACATCTGCGTAAGCGCCTTTACGCAACCGTAAAAAATACCGCCGCCTCCGTCCCCTTCGAAGGTAAGAGCCGCCGCCGTTTCGCACACGGCGCAAGCGGCGTAGAACTTGTTTACGTCCGTCCTCAAATCGTAAAAACTTTCGCACTCGCTTGCCTGCGTAACGGTGTACCTGCCGCCGCGCTCGGCTAAAATATACTCCGCAAAACAAAAGGGCTGGGCGGCATATTTAAGCTTTGCGCCCGCCTTTTTAACCCCCTTTATTCCCGCCGTGATTTTTCCCCTTTCGGCGGTAAGCAGGGTGAGTATTTTATCGTTTTCAAGGTAATCGGTTGCGCGCAACATAAGCGCGTTTACCTTTATATTATCCATTTTTAAATTCTTGGTCTGCTATTAGCAACGCGTAAATTTTCCGCGTTTCCCCCTCGCGTCTTACGACAAAGGTAACCCGCGCGGTTAAAAAATTACGCATTACTTTCTTCCTTTCAATTCTTTGTATAACATATAATAGCTTACCGAGCCCGTCTTTTCAAACATTTTCCAGGCAAGTTCGGCGGCGTCGTTATCTCTTTCCCGCATATCGCCCTCCCAAAATTAGGGTGTGCGGAATTTGCGTTTTTATGACTGCGATTTTTTGCCGTAGCCCAAACTGTCCATAAGGGACGGACGGTCGCGCCAATCTTCTTTGACCTTTACGTATGTGGTTAGAAAAACTTTCGCGCCCAAAAACTTTTCCATATCCTTTCTTGCAAACGAGCTTACTTCCTTTAAAGCCGCGCCCTGCTTGCCTATGAGTATGGCTTTATGGTTAGCCTTTTCGCATACTATATCTAAATTGACGTCGTACACGCCGTTATCCTGCTTTTCGAACGTGTTTATTACTACCGCCACTCCGTGCGGAATTTCCTTATCGAATTTAAGCAGAATTTTTTCGCGCATAATCTCGGCGAGCATAAACCTTTCGCTCTTGTCCGACACTATGTCGTCAACAATCACCTTTTCCCCCTCGGGAAGTTTTTCGACTATCGCGCTTACAAGTTTTTTAAGATTTCTGCCCTTGCGCGCGGAAACGGGATACACGTCGCAATCAACGCCCGCTTCGTATAGCTTTTTAAAGTCCTCGGGAATTTTTTCCGCGGGCATAATGTCCGTTTTTGTATAAGCGATTATTACGGGTATTTTTCCGCCTGTAAAACGCTTTATAAGCTCGATATCCTTGTCCGTAACGCCCGCGTGCCCGTCGTGCACGTAAAGTATCAAATCGACGCCCTTTGCCGTAGTTTCGGTTGTTTTAGCCATCGTCTGCGAAAGCGCCGTTTTAGCCCTGTATATGCCGGGAGTATCGATAAAAACAATCTGATAGTCGGGCTCTGTTATTATGCCCATAATCGCGTCGCGCGTGGTCTGGGGTTTGGGTGAAACTATCGCCACCTTTTCGCCCACAAGCACGTTTACAAGCGTGGACTTGCCCGCGTTTGCCTTTCCTATCAATGCCACGTATCCGCTTTTCATCTACTCCCTCGCAAGGTTGATTTTATTTAACACGCGCTCTTCCACCGCGCGCATCTGCGCCCTGTCGGCTTCCTCTATATGGTCGTAACCGAGCAAATGGCAAACGCCGTGCGCGGCGAGATAATTGAGCTCGCGCTCGTAAGAATGTCCGTACTCCTCCGCCTGCCTGCGCGCAACGTCTTTACAAATGACGACAGAGCCGAGAAAGAGCGTGCCGTCCGCGTCGACGTCGTAAGGGTAATCTTTGCCGCTGAGCGCCTTGCCGCATATGCCGTCGAGCGTAGGGAAAGAGAGTACGTCCGTTTCCCTGTCGGTATTTCTGAATTGCGCGTTTAACCGCCTTATTTCTTCCCCGTCGGCAAAAACCACTTCCAAAGATACGGGGCAGTCGGCTTCGGCTTCGCGGCTGAACGCGCCGCTCAACGCCGAAAAATCGTATTCGTCGCAACATATATTGAGGTCAATCATACTTTTACGCGCCTTATCTGCTTCTGCCGATTTTGATTTTGGGGTAAGAAATTCTCGAATGGTACACGCCCGAAAGCGACTGCGCTATGGTGTGGCTTATTATGGATAAATCGCGCATAGTTATGTTGCAGTCTACAAATTGGTCTAAGTTCATACGCTCTTCAATCAGGCTTCCAACAAGCGCTTCTATACTTGCGGGCGTTCTGTTTGCAAGCGAACGGGTTGCCGCCTCCGCCGCGTCGACTATCATAAGTATAGCCGCTATGCGCGTCTGGGGTACGGGTCCCGTGTAGGAGTAATTCGCCATACTTATTTCGCCGTCGGTCATCTTTAACGCCTTGGCGTAGAAATACTTTATGGGCAGAGTGCCGTGGTGCTGTATGGCTACGTCCGACAAAAATTCGGGCAGGTGCTGTTTTTTAATCAGCTTTGCGCCGTCGCGCGTGTGCGAGCGTATGATGTCGGCGGAAAGCTCGGGCGAAAGCTCGTTATGCACGTTGTAATCGGATTGGTTTTCCGTAAACATTTCGGGCTTTACGAGTTTACCCACGTCGTGATAGTACGCCGCCGCGCGGGCAAGTTCGCCGTCCTCGCCAATGGCGATTGCGCAAGCCTCGGCAAGCTGTGAAACCACCACCGAATGGTTATACGTGCCGGGCGCCTCCTCCTTCAACCGCTTTATGAGCGCGGCGTTGGGCGAAGTTATTTCGCGCAGGCGGAAGATTGTAAGCTCGGCAAAAACAAGCTCGAACAGCGGCAGAAGCACCATATACAACAGCGTGCTCAACAGCGCGCCCAGCGCGCCGTAGCCCAAGAGTATCCACTGCGTGCCGCCCTCCTGTGTGAAGAGTATTTCCATTATGCCGATGATGAGCTCTATGGGTACCAACAGCACGAACACAAGCAGTATGCTTTGCAACCTCGTCTTGATTTTGTGCGATACGAAAACTACCGTGGTGCCCGCGCAGAATGTGATTAAAAGCCCCGCGCAGTACTGCCACATTTGCGTGGAAGCCAAATTTACAAGGTTGATGTTTATATCCATTATGAATATAAGTATGGTGTTTATTATGTTTAAAAACATTGCCTGACGCCTGCCCAAAAGGGTTGCGCACATTATGGCGAAGAAGCCGAAGGGGCGCGCGTCGGGGTTGATGTACTTGCCGAAAATAAAGCTTAAAAATAGAGAAAGGTCCAAGAGCGTGAACATCTCTATCAGCCTTATGATTCTCGTAAGCACTGAAACGCTTTCAAAGTACAGATACCCGAACGTGAGCACCGACAGAAAGAGTACCGTAGCCACGACGAATACCACTTTGCCGGGGTTTTCGGTGATGTACTGTATAGCGTGCATTTCCTGATTGAGTTCAATCATTAAAAACGCAATCGCCAACAATATCACGGCGTTGAGCGCAAACATAAGTAAGCCTATTAACGCCGCTTTTTTGCTCAGTTTTTCTTTCACTGTTTGTTCTCCTTATCGTATGCGCGCACAATGCGCATAACCAAAGTATTTCTGACAACGTCTTTATCCGTTAAGTTTATTACCGAAATTCCCTCCACTTCCTTTAAAAGATTTGTGGAGTGTATAAGCCCGCTCTGCTTGCCTTCGGGCAGGTCAATCTGCGAAACGTCGCCCGTGATGACCATTTTACTGCCGTCGCCCAGGCGGGTTAAAAACATTTTCATCTGTTCGCGCGTGGTGTTCTGCGCTTCGTCTAAAATTATAAACGCGTTGGAAAGCGTTCTGCCGCGCATATATGCAAGCGGCGCGATTTCAATAGTTCCCCTCTCCATAAGCTTGGTATAGCTCTCCACGCCGAGCATTTCCTGCAAAGCGTCGTACAGGGGGCGCAGATATGGGTCAACCTTAGTCTGCAAATCGCCCGGCAAAAAGCCGAGTTTTTCGCCCGCTTCAACCGCGGGGCGCGTTAAAATGATTTTTTCCACCTGCTTCTGCTTGAAAGCCTGCACAGCCAAACATACCGCAAGATAGGTTTTGCCCGTACCCGCGGGACCTACGCCGAATACTACCGTATCCTTTCTGATTGCGTCGACGTACGCTTTCTGCCCCACAGTTTTGCACTTTATTGGCTTGCCGCGGAAGGTTACGCCTACCGTGCCGGAAGAAAGTTTGGTAATATCCGCCGCCCTGCCCTCTTTGGCAAGAGCAATGCAGTACGCCGCCCTGCCGCCGTCTACCCGCTCGCCGTTTTCCACAAGCACCAACAGGTTTTTTACGACTTCCTGCGCGATATGAACGTTTTCGTCCGCGCCTGAAATTACGATATCCAACCCGTCGACGCGGCAAAAAACCTGCAACTCGCGGGAGATTATATTCAAATTTTCGTCAAAGGTTCCCAACAGTCTGGAAAGCTCCTCTATATTGCCCGAGGAAACTCTTCTTTCGATATCCAAAAATACACCTCTTTTGTCTTATTCCATATTTACGGCTACCGTTTTAAGGTATGTAAACGAAACTTCATACTTCACCCCGCCGTCGCAGGGGCTTACTGAATATTCGCGGCTTAAAACCTTTTCGGAATACAGCGTTGCCGCTTTAAGCGCGTTTGCGGTGTTCTCTTCGTTTTCCTCGGAATAAAAGAGCGAAACGCTGGCGCTCGCCTTAATTTCGGCAAAACCCACGGCAAGACAGGGCATTTTTTCCCCGCTTTCCGTCAGTTCGTACGCGCCTATAAGCACGTCGCCGTCCGATACCGCGTCGCCGACAGCTCGCTCCGCCGTGCCGCAGATTGCCACAAGCCTGTACACCTCGCCGGAAACGTCGGCTTTTAAGGGCAACCCGTCCGCGCGGGAAGTATGCTCCTCCTCGGTGCGCACGTCGATTAAAAGATACGCGCCCGCGCGCTGTACCGAACAGAAATTTACGTACGGCAAAGCCATTACCCTTGCCTGCAAGAGCGGTGCGTCCAACTTAGTGCAAAGCGACCACTCGCGCGCGCCGCACTCACGGGCTATGGCTATAACCTGCGGGCTTAAATAGCCGCCGTTGCCTATGACCTTTATGCGCAGTACCGTTCTGCCCGAAAGCGCCGCCGCAACCACAAACAGAGCCGAGCCGACGAACAGCCCGAACCGCTTTGAAACGAACGTAGCAAAGCGCGTTTTACGGCTGTTTTGTACTATAACCGTATTATAGCACGGATGCGCGAAAATTGCAAAAACTTTTTTTGCATATTCCTCCGACACGCCGAAACTCAGCCTCGAACCGCGTTTTTTAAGCCTGTAAACGGCAATATCCGCCTTGGCAAGCTTTTTTAAAGCCGTTTCCATAGGGGCGGTTACTTCAAACGTTACCCTGTTATTCAAGCCCTACCCCCGTAATTTCGCCGCGCAGAAGCAAATCCTGCTGAAAATACTTGTCTATTATAAGCTTTTTGCCCGTTACTGTCAATCGCATTTTTGCGACCGTAAGCACCACCCTTTCAGGCGAGTAATCGTCCACTCTCTTAACCGACTTGAAGTAACCGCCGAACCCCGGCACAACCGTAAAAGACCTGTCCAGCTCGGCGCCCGCCTCGCTTAAAATCTGTTGCAAAAGTTTCATAAGATAGTTTATGCTATACGGCTTAATAATATTAAAGCGCACGGCTTTTCGCCGTGCGCCTTTTAACTATAAAGTCAGTACGCAATGGTAACGACCATATCGCCGTTTACCGTAACCGCGCCGCTGACGTCGCAGGTTATGTTGCGCTTTATATTTTTATCGCTACCGAAAATGGAAGCTTCGTTTACGTAAACGGTGTATATAACGTCGCCCGATACTATCGTAAGCACCTTATCCGACAGAGTAAACGTTGCGTTGCCGCCGTAAATTTTAACGGTAGTTACGTCCGTAGTGCCGCTTACTACTCCGCCGCTAATTTTAATACTCTGCGAATTTACGTGGACGATATTCGTATCCGTTCCGCCCCTCGTCAGCCTTATTTTCAGGTTAAATTCCTTAGCAGTCCAATCTGCGTTGTAAACGGTTACGCCGTTTTCAATCGAGGTCCTCCAACCGTTGAAGTCGTGCGTGTCCAGCGAAGGAGTTGCGAGGCTGATATTATCTCCCTCCACGGGTACGGTTATCTTGGTCAATACTCCGGCTTTAACCTGCACGCCGTAAACGGTGAAGTCAACCGCGCTTCTTACGTAAACTTCCGCCGCCTTTTGGTAGGATACATTGAAAGTTAAAACGACCTTTGCGCCTTCTACCGACTGACTTACGCCGTAAACGCACTTGTAAGTTATGCCGCCGCTTGTATAGTCCATAGAAGCGAGAGTTGCTTCGAGAGCCTTGTTTACAGTATCTTCGTACGCGCTACCCGAGTATTCGCCCGCAGTTACGTAGGGAAAATAACGGGACAGAGTCGCTTCAACCGCCTTGGCGTTGAGCTTGCCGCCCTCCGCGCCGTTTAAGTCTACCGTAACGCCGCACTCCGCATACTGCCAACCGCCCGCGCCGTAGAGCGCGCCGCCGCCGTTTTCGTGATAGTTTATCCACTCGGAAGTGTTGGGGTCGATGCCTATATACTTATAATAGGAAATACCCGCCGCCTTTGCGGTGAAGAAGTGCGACCACAGATTGCTTTCGCCGCCGTTTGCCGTTACCTTATTATAATATATTACGAGTTGGGTCTTTTCCTCGTTGGAAGAGAGGTTACAGCCGTAGAACGCGAACGTACCGTTCGAATCGTCGCCCTTAAAGTCAACCGTTTCCGCAAGGAATACTATCGACTGCATATCCGTGTTGTTAAAGAACGCCTTTTCGCCCACCGAAGTGATATTTTCGGGCACAACGACTTTTTTAATAGGTTTACCCTCGGTATTGGCGAACGCCTCCGCGCCGAGCGCCGTTACGGGATAACCGCCTATTGTGTTTTCGAGTACGAGGGTGTTGCCCTTTACGCTGTAATAGTCGTTAAAGCCCGCCGCCTTGCCTACCGCCGTATATGAGAGCGTTGCCCCGTCGAACCTGTATTTAACGTAGTTTACAACCGTTTCGCTCTTGACGAATACGCCGTATATATGTATCTGCGACTGCAAGCCGCTCACCTTATCCCCCGCCGTTACTGGCGAGCCGTCCTCGTATACTGGCGTAGAAACCGTTTCGAGCCCCGTAACGGTCAAAGGCATATCCGCGCCCTCGAACGTGGTTACAGTGTACTCTTCGCCGCCGCTGTGGACTATTACGTTTACGGCTTTGCGAGTAAGCGCGTATACCGTGAGGTCGCCGTTCATAGTAACCTGCGTGCCGCCCGCGCTGTCGGGCGAAAGCGAGTAGATTATCCTATGGCTCTTGTTCGTATCCGTATACAGTGGCGAATCGTTGTCGTACAGGTAAATGGTTGAGCCGTGGCGCACGTTGCGAATTTCCTTTTGTCCGTCAAGCCCTATTACAGTAAGCTCGTGCGAGTATAAGATGTTGGAATACTCCGTGGAAAGCGTGTAGCCGCTTCCGCCGTTGAGCACCGACAGGCACCCGAATTTTTCGTCGTACCCCGCGCCGGGCTTCTTTACAAAGTAATCGAAGTCTACGTTATAGTTGTTGTCCGCCGCAATTTTGAGCGCGTTGTCGTACAGATTAACCGCCGTTACGCCCTCCTGCAACGAAGCGCCGAGCGTATACGCCTGCGTCCAGCCCTCCCTGTACGCAAGGTCAACGGAGAAGTTTACGTACGACTGTACCGCGCCGCTCGCCTTTACTCCGCTTATGCCTTCCGCCCCGCGGGTGATTGCCGCGTACAGCTTGGTCAGAACGCCGTTTGTTACCGCGCCGGCGTTGAGGGCGAAACCGTAATAATTGTCGTAAACGCCCAGCGTGCTTTCGAGGTCGGCTATGCTGTTGCCGAAGCTTGCCGTCTGCACCCCGTCTATTATTACGCGGAGAGCATCGACGTAGTCGTACATAGATATTTCCTGCTCCTCCTTTACGGAAGTAGCTTTATACAGGTAAATATCTTCCGGCGAGGTCAGCCCCGAACCGACGTCGACCGTCAAAAAGCTCATTATCAAATCCCAGCCGCTTATATCCAACAGCCACTTCAAAATGGAGTCGTTTTTGGTTAGCATATGGTCGAGGAAGTAATCGAAAGTCATCACCTTGTATTCGGGCGAAGAACCGTCGAGCCCCTTTGCAAGCGTAAGCAAGCCGTTTGCGTATGTAAGCCCCACCGTGCTTTCGGGTATGCCTATGCCTATTACCTTAGCCTTGTTTACGTGCATTACCGCGGAAACGGACAGACCGCTTTCACCTATATCCACCGTGAGAGTGAAGGGGTCGATATTGACGTCAATCATTCCCACAAGGTTTGCCTTTATGTTGCCGCTAAGCGTAAACTTGTCGTGAAGTTTGCCGTTTTCGTCGGTTGCAAACTTAATCAAATCGTCTAACAGCGTGGGCAGGAACTCTATGGAAATATAGTCCTTTCTTTCGAAATCGGAGTAATCGCGGCGGTGCGTTTTTTCCGAAGAGAGCGAAAGCCATTCCTTTAACACTGAAACCCCGTCCTTATCGGTTATAAGCGTTTTGCCGCTCGTCTTAATGGCGTGGGTATTGTGGTCGATTACCGCTTCCACCGTACCCAGCGCGCCCGCGTTTATGCCGAGCTGTTTTACTATGTTGTCCAAATCGATAGTAGCCGTGGTTACGCCGTCTGTTTCGGTTGCGGTTACCGCGCTTGAAAAATTGAAATCGAAGAGTTTTACAAGCAAACCGACAAGTTTATCCGTCTGCTCTTCCGTAACCGTCGGTTTGGTTTGCGTTTCCGCGGGAGCGGTATTTTCGCCGCCCTTGTTTATAAGCGCGCCCAGAGCCTCTACTATGTCGGTGTCGTTAATAGCAGATACAAGCACTTTGAAAGTGTCGAATAAGCTGTCCTGCGTGGCAACCAATTTGAGGTCGGGTAGTTTTACCTGCGCAATCTGACTTAAATTTATATAGAAATAAGTAGTTCCGCCGCGCCTTTCGGTTATTACGTTTAGCTTTACGGACACGCCCGCCGCGTCGATATTCAGGTCGGCTTCGGCAAGTTTGCCCTGTTCGCCCTGCTCGCCCGTTACGTAGATATCCGCGCTTATGTATATTCCAGCAAGTTCGGGCACGTTGGAGTTGTCGCCGTTAAGCTTAAATTTTACCGCATAGGTATCCGAACCGAGAATATTGCTTACGGAAATATTGGAAACGGCTTCGAACAGGAAGTCGTACGCAAGCTTTACAAAGCCCGCGCTTCCCTCGTCCTTGGAGGAGGACATTTTGCAACTTTCGAGCTTGGAGTTTACAACCTCCGTCAAACTGCCCGTAACCGATGTAGCCACAATGCCGCCGCCGAACGAGAAGCGGTTGCCCAACCTGCCGTTGTAGTACAGCGACAAATCGCCGTCCGCGCCTATTTCTATATTTACCGCATTGTCCGAAAGATATTTTAAAGCAAGCGATTTGCCGTCGGTGGTAAGAGTGAAATCGTTTAAGAAGTCCACCCACTTATCCGAAGCGAGCAAGCCGAACACTGCGGTCATCAGTCCGTCCGTCGAAGAAGTTTCAACGGCGGTTATTTCTTCCGCCAAGGCTTGTTCCGCACTCTTGCCGCCCAAGCCCAACAGCGGCGCGATTTTGTTGTAAATATCGTTGAAGCCCGCCGTTACGCCGTCAATATCTTCCCTGTAAATATCTATTCCCACGCCGTTTATAGCCAGCCTTACAAGGGGGGTATCAACCGCGTTTTTATCGTACAACAGCTTCAAAGAAAGGGCGTCCGTTCCCGTTTCGGTAATAGCCGCGCACAGGTCGAGCGCAACGTACTCGCGCCCCTTTTGCCAACCGACTTCGCCGCTTCCCCAAAGGTCGACGGTTATTCCGTCGAGGGAAAGATATGTTTCGCCCTGCATTATTTCAAAGCCTACGCTCTGCCCGTCGATAATTTTATCCACCTGCACCCAAGCGGAATTGACCAGCGTTACAAGCTTTGACAAATCGAATACATCGGTTGCCGAGGGCTTTTCTATGTTGCCGTCCGCGCCGTTAAGATTGACCTTTATCCCCAATGCGGGAGCCGCGGCGACAAACTTGTTTTCGCCAAGACGGTCGTAAGCCAAATTTATTCTGCCAAGGTTTACGCCCGAATCGGCGCCGAAAAGTTTAATAAGTTCGTCCGCGTCCAATGCGATGCGCAGACCGTCGGCGTCCGTTTCCATTACGGGAAGAAGCTTATTGAAATCGGCGCCCAACACGTTGGCGATAACGTTGCCCGCGCCGCCAATTTCCGCGTCGCCGAAGGGGGAAAGTTTAACGCCCGCGTAATTCAAAAGTTGCGTAACCGCCTCGGTCAGCTCGTCTACCCTGCAACCGACGTTTGCGTTTACCGCAACGCCGTTTATTTGCGTTAAGCTCAACAAAAGTTCGTCGTTTCCGTACCAAGCCGTAAATTTTGCGCAAACGGTTTGCCAGTTATAAGTATAGGAAATATCCGCGTCCGCCGCAACGGCTATATTTTGCAGGTTGAAGTAAACGTTTAAACCGGCTTTAAGTCCGCTAAGTTGGGGAATAGCCACCCCTTCCGCCGAGCCGTCAAGCAGTATTTCCGCCTTTAACAAGTCGGCGGAAACCAAATTTTTAACGTCCTCGACCAAGTAAATCAAATCTAAACAGTTTTGACTTTCGGGAATTTCAACCGCGCCCTGTTCGCCCGTAACTTCGAGCGAGAAGCCAAGCGCGGGAAGCGAAGCAACCAGCCTGCCTCCGTAAACGCCCGCGCCGCGCTCGTACCCGAGAGTACAGGAGCCGAAACGCACGCCCGCGTCGATGTTCAGCATTTCCAACAGGCAGTCTACGCTTACGCCCACCCTTATGCTCGCCTTGTCCGCATACAGCTCGGTAAGAAGCGAAGAGAAGTCGGCGGACAGCGCTCCGTTTAATATGGAAACGAGCCCGTCCGTAGCCCCGCCCGCTTCCGCGCCGGAGAATTGCAACAGCGTGCCCACGGCTTCGGCAACTTCCTTTATATCGCACTTTAAGGCAAACTCGCGTGGGGAACCGTTGAGCTCGGTCAGCCTTACTATCGCCGAGCCGTAACCGCCTTTAAGCGGGTCGTAGCAGTAATAAATTTCAGCCTTGGCGGAAACAGTATTTCCGCAATAGGTATAGGAAACTTCCGCCTGCGCGCCCACGGTTACGCCGTCCAAGTCCGCATAAGCCGTAACGTTGGCGTTTACACCCTTCAACGCGCCTATATTAACCTTTTCGTCGGAGCCGTTAAGGTTTAAACTTATCTTTAAAAGGTCGGCGCCGAGCAGTGAATTTATATCGGCTATATATTCCGAAAGGTCGGCTGTCGCCCGGGTATTCTCCCTGTGTATTTCGGGAGCCGTGGTTGTAAGCACCGTCAAAGCCAAATCGACCTTTTCGCCACCCATTGACAAATCGCCCACGGTGCCGCCGCGGAAGGTTATTTCGTTGCCGTTTATTCCGAATACCAGATTGGCTTTGACGCCTATTCCCATACCGAGCAAGTCGTCGGTGTCAAGCGTAAGCACCGCCTGCTTCTCGCCTGCGGTAAGCGCCATAGCGTTCATAAGCTCGCTTACGGGGTCGGAACCGTTCCCCGTCCCCTCGGGCAGGGGCGCGCCTTCGGAAGAGCCGCCTGCAAACGCGTTGCTTATCTTTTCTATCGTCTTGCCGAGCTGTTCAACGGCAAGTTTAACTTCCGCAAGGTTTGCGCTCAGTGCAAAGTCCTTGCCGTAGTAAGCCGCCATTTCCCCGTTGCCGTACTCTACGTAAAGAGTTTGCTCCTGCAAAGTTTTGCCGAGGCTGAGTTTTAATACGAGCGTTTCCAAGGGGTCGTCAAGGTCTAACGCCACAAATACGTAGCCCGTATACCTGTTCGCGCCCAAATCGGCGGTAATTTCAAACTGCGCGCCGCCGTTCATTATCTGAGAAAAGCCGTTAGAAAGCACGTTCGTAACGTCCATTATCGGCTTGTCGTCCGTCGCGCCGCCCTGTTCGAGATTATCGTCGCCTAAATACTTCTTAAAATAATCGTCGTAGTAGGAGAAATGAGCGGCGTCGAAACCGTCCTCCCCGTAACTGTATTCAACCGTAAAGTCGGATATCGAAGTTACCACAATGCCTTTGTTTACCTTGGCTACTTCGTGAACGTTGGTGGAAAGTATGCGCCAATCGGAGTCGAACGTAACCGAAAACGCAATGCGCTCGAATTCGGGATAGCCGCTAAGCCCGCCGCGCGTCTTCATACCGAATTGGTAGAAGTAAGTCGAAGCCTTGGGGTCCAATGCAAAATTTTGCGTGTATGTGCCGTCGGCGTTTTCCTTTACCTGCTCGCTCTCAACGATGTTCTGTTCGTTTACTATATAGTTGAACAGCTCCGTGGGCAACAGCCCGTAAGTGTAGTGGTACGCCCTCTCGCTGAAATAGGTGGGCGCTTCCTCCGACCATACGGCTTGCGCGGGCAGAGTGTCGGCGTCGGGCGCCTTACTCGTGCGGAAGTAAACTTCCCCCTCTCCGTTTTCATTGAACACGGTGCAGGTCTGCGAGCCGCTCTTGACCATTGACGAGTGCGTCAAATCGGTGGTTAAAAGTATTCCGTCCTTAAAGTCGCGGAAGGTGCGCGTTGTCTGCGTGGCTATGGAAGCGTTTGTAACGCCGTAGGAATACGAGTGGTATTGCGTCTGCCCGTCGAACACGTACGCAAGATACGCCATATTCTCCGCGCAGGTGTGCGCGGTAGGCAAACTGCCGTCGTCGGGGGGCGCAAGGCGCGTTATTTCTATATTTTCCGGCTCGGTAAGGTCGGACGACTTGGGCATACACCCCGCCGCGCCCGCCGCCAGCGCGGAAGCTCCCGCAACCGACAGTATTACCGCCGTAAGTTTTTTAAATGAAAATTTTCTCATAACTCTATCTCTTGATTCGGCGAGTTATCGACATAATGTTGAAATATGACAATACTCACGATAAAACTATTATAATAATAAATACCGTAACTGTCAATGAAATTTCAGAGGTTGTCATAAAAAAATATTACTCTTGACGATAAATTATTACACAATGCGACTTTTGTTATTAAAAAACGCCTAAAACTTTAATATATAATGGCAAAAACCGTTTAAAGGAAATTTGTCATATGACCCAAGTTATACACATATCTGGCGCAAAGGGCGGGGCGGGCGCAACCACCTGCGCGGTAAAGCTGGGACTTGCGCTTGCCAAAGAGGGCGAACGCACCCTCGTTGTTGACGGCGACTGCAAGTGCGCGGACGGGCTGGAAGCAAGCGGACTTACGGGGCTTAACGTCTACACCCTCGCCGACGTTGAAGAGGGCGCGTGCAGGGTTAAACAGGCGATTTTGCAACACCCCTCCTCCCCCAATCTTTACGTCTTGCCCTCGCTCGATTGCAAGAGCGGTACGACTATTGAGCGCGCCGTTGAAGAGTGCAAACCGCTCTTCGACTTTATTATCTGCGACGGCGCGGCGCAGGGCGTCTGCAAGAAAGCCATTGTTGTCAGCGACCCCTACCACTCGTCGATAGCCGCCGCCAAGAGGCGCGGGGCGGAGCTTGCCGACGGAGGAATCGCCGAGGTTACGCTAATCGTAAACAAGGTGAACGGCGGGCTGGTTTTCGACGGAGCCATACTCACCCCTCAGGAATTTGCAAGCATAGTGCGCCTGCCGCTTGCGGGAGTTATACCGGAGGACTTGAACCTGCCCCTCGGCAAAATGCGCGCGGCGACGGGCAAGGCGTTTGATGTTACCGCACAGCTTCTTCTTGGAAAAAGTAAAAAGGTGTACGAAGTGATAAAACCCTATTCGGGCGTAAGGGGAATTATAAAACGTAAAATGAGGGAAAGAGTATGACGGCGGCGATAACGACCGAGCGCGACCAGATGACGGAAGAGGAAAAGCAACTGTTTTTAGCCGACTTAAAGGGCGTGTGCGCAGAGTACTTCGAAACGGACGAAAAATATTCAATGGACGTAACGCGCACCGAAAAGGGGTTTTCGGTCTGCGTTATCTTCGACGCGGTGCGCGTAAAAAAATTTAAAAAACCCAGATGAAATTCAAATGGCGCGGCGAAAAATCTCCGCCGCGCCATTTGCGTTATTCAAAATTTTATTATCAGTCCGCATAAATCATTTTAACGGCTTCCGCCAGTTGCAAGTCGCCGTAGGTTACGTCCCAATCGGTATAGACGGCGTTGCACTTGTTTTCCCCGTCCGCCGCGCTCAGCCCCACGTCGTGAATACTCGTAACGCCCTTAGGCCAATAAATTTTAGCGGTGGTAAGCTTTAACGCTTCGCCCGTGAACGGGCGGACGAAAGTCGTCTGCATTATTCCCTTTCCGTAAGTGCGTCCGTTCTTAGCCCGCGTACCCGTAAAGTCGAGATACCTGTCAGAAAACTCGGATATATACACGTCGCCGTAATCGATTACGCCGTTGTCGATAAGCACGCCAAGCAACGCTTCGGAAGCGCTCGCCGTGCCGTTGTCCGCCAAAACGCTTACCTTGGTACCCGCGGGAAGCCGTTTGTTCTGCGGGAACAGATTGTTTACGTAATACACTTCCTTCTTGCCGTTGCGGTACACCGCCTGCATTGCCGTTTTATGCGGATTTTGCAATTGCCCCGTATATATGCCCGACATATCGCACATAACGTCCACGTATCCGCCGCCGTTGCCGCGTAAATCGAGAATTAAGGAAGTGCAGTTTTCGGCGTTGAACTCGCCTATAAGCTCCGCCATTTCGTAAGCCGCGTTGCCGTAAAATTGGTCCAAACGCAGATACGCCGCGCCGTCGGGCAGGCAATCGATGCCGGCGTTTTCCGAAGTCTTTACCACGTTCATACCGCCGCCGTCGTAGTTTATATTCCAATCGGCGGTTTTAGTCGACATAGTGCAATAACTCGCCGTATAGTTGCTCTTAGCCATTTCGTACTCGCCGCGGTCGGTGATAAGCGTAAACTTTTCGCCCGTCTTTTTGCCGTCGATATAGTCTATAAACTCTTTCTGCGAGCCGAACGCGCCCTCTCTGTCCTTGGCGCCCGTTACGTATTCGCCCGCTTCAAGCCCGCTGTAAAACGCGGGGGAATTGCCCACCACGCTCTCTATTATTACTCCGCTCGCCGCCTGCGGGTATTTTTCGTCCGACGGAACGTAAGTAAAGGATATGCCCACGCCGCTCATACTTCCGCCGTGCGTAGCCACCAATTCCCTGTACTGTTCCGCGGTGTAATACGCCGAATATTTGTCCAGACACGCGCCTGCAAGCCCGCTTGCCGTCATACCGTTCAAAGCGCAGTATAACAGCTTTTCTTCGGGAATATCCTCATAGTAATTGTCCCTGATGGTCTTTAAAGCCCACTCGAAAGACGACACTTCCTTTTTTCGCGCCAGGCGACTGACCGCAAAGCCGCCGAAAAACGATACAAGCGATATGGCTATGGCTATAATTACCGTAACGGTTACACGCGTCTTTTTATTGTTCATTGTCCGCCCCCCTTCCGCAATAACAGCGGTAAAGTATCATAAAGGTTACGGCGTCGGCGAATACGCGCGCGTCTAACCCCGTAAGCCTTTTGAGTTTAGCTATCCTGTATATCAGGGTATTTCTGTGCATATACAGCTTTTCCGCCGTTCTGCTTACGTTTAAATCGTTTTCCAAAAGGCACATACACGTCTTGATGAGTTCCGCGTCTGCAAAAGCTTCCGCATAGGGCTGTAAGCCGCTTGCCGCAGGCAGACATTTGAGTTTTACCAGCAACGCTTCGTCCATAAGCGCGTTAAACGTTTTACCGCCCGTACCGTCTTTAATAGTTGGCATTTTACACTCCGTTTTCTATTTGGTGCGCACATATACCCCGACGAACGGCGCGCGCACATTAAAAATCACTTATATTATATACCTTTTTTTCAATATTTTCAACCACTTTTCTATAAAAGCGAATTTAAAAAACGCGTTATGTCAAAACTATTACTGTATGCCGGTGCGCCGCAGGGAAAATAACGGCGTTGCAACAATAACAATATCGCCTGAAACGGCAAAAATATTAAAAGTTGCAACAATTTGCCCGTCTACGCCTTGACATACGCGCGTAATTGTATTACAATTAGTAGCAGTTAAACAGTTTTATAAGGCAAAAAAGCGCCGTTTCTCTATTATATAGGGGCGCGGTGCGGAAAACCACGGAGATTATTCTTATGGAAGAAATTGTAATGACCGACAAGTTAGAAGCCGAAGAGGCGGCTAAGTTGGAAGCCGACAAGGCGGCAAAGAAGAAGGAAGCAAAGAAATTAAAGGCTAAAAAAGCCACTATTCTTTCCACTTACTTCATAACCGTACTCTGCCTGTTGGCAGGTTTGCTTGTTCCACTTTTCAGAAGCGGAACTTCTTTTGACGGCGAACCGATTAAGCCCGTACAGATGATGTTGCTGAAATACATTCCGTTAATGATTAACTATGTAACCAGCTTCGTTATCAAAAAGGAATTTGTGCCCACCGAAAAACTGCCCGCTTGGTTTGAAAGGGAAGTACCCGCAGGCACGGACACGTTTTTATCGTTTATTTGCGTGCTTTACGCCCTGGTATGCGTAATCGCTCTTTTGATGTTTATCCCCGTATGTCTGGGAAGCAAAAAGAAGAACACCAGTGCAAACAGCGCGCTTGCGGTTGAAATTTTAACCCTTCTTCTTACCATTACCTACATTGCTTACAACACGTACTTTATGGTAAAGTCGGGCAACACCGAAAACATCAAGTGGCACGATTACAACTTCTTTATCCCCTTCGGCGGCGCGTTGCTTATGGCAATTATCCAAACGGTTTCCTCCAAGGGTAGCATAGGCGTATCTAAGGTTATCGCCGTTTTGCTTTCGGCAATCGGCGTCGTCGCGCTGTGCGACTTAACGCTGTTTATCCCCTCGCTCAAAACTCCGCTCAGCCAATTTTCGAATAAAGTGCACTGCGGCGAGCAAATCGGTTTCTTGTTCGGGCTGGAAAACCCTGCGGGAAGCAAAACCATTTTGGGTATAGACGGCTTAAATATCCTGCTCACCATTAAAACTTCCTGGGGCAGTTTCATATCCACCCCCGGCTCCAACGGCAAGCCCGACGTATTCAAGATTATAATCTATATACTTCTTATCGCCGTTTCGCTGTTCACCCTCCTGAACCTCGTAATAGACATAATCGGTCTTGGAACGAGCAAGAAATTCAAGAAGGGCGTGCCCTGCGCAAACTCCGGTTCCAACACCTTTGCGCTTGTAAGATATATTTTAACGTTAATCGTTGCGGCGGCTATAATCTGCCTTGCGATGTTTGTTCCCTCCTTGAAAGAAGCGGGCGTTAAGGTTGGCATTTACCTCTACGTGCTTGTGGCAATACTGTTTATATCACTTATTAACGCGATTATAAGAACGGCGTGCGCAAATGCAAGAGTAAGGAAATACAACGCGGCTAACAAGCAGCCCGAACCCACGCAGTCCGTTATTATTCAGGACCCTGCGTTCGTTGCGGCGCCCGAAACGGCGGTTGCGGAAGCTCAGCCCGTATATCAGCAGCCCGTTTACCAGCCCGCCGAAGAATACGTTGCGGAACCCGAATACGTTCCCGCTGACTATTCCCCTATGCTCGATAGCGAGCCTCTGCCCGTAGCCGAGCCTTTATCCGCTCCCTTGGAAGAGCCCGCAGAACCCGCGGAGCCCACTCCCATCTACTACTACGGCGGCGACACGGACGAGTTTATGGACACGCTTACCGATAACGAAAAAGTCGAATTTGTTGAAATGTTTGTAAAGAGAAGCAAAGGCGAAGTAAAGGGCGTTCCCGCTTACTCAATCAACGCCGACAACTCCGATTTCTTCCCCGCGGTATTCATTCACATCAACAGGTACCGCAACATAGTTTCCGACGCGCTTATGACCAAAATGTACAAGCAACTCGGCAAAGGCGTTTAATTAAATCAAACTCAAAACACGGCGGTATTAACCGCCGTGTTTTTTTGCACAGAAATACCGCGCGAATATCGCGCGGTTTAAAAATATATTATTATCCTTCGTAATTAAATATTGCCTACCGTAATGAAATTTTGCCTTTCTCACGGGCGCAGTTATTTAATATTAAAGCCCCGCCGACTAAACCGTCCGCGGGGCTTTATTCATTGTTTATCCGTAATAATTTTAACCGTAACCTTACCGCCCGCAATGCTGACGTTTCCGCCGCTGAGCGCGTTTATAATGTACAGCCCCCGCCCGCTCTCCGCAAGAACGCCGGGCAAATCGGGAATTTTAATTTCCCCCGAGGGGCAGGAAGCGCAAACGGTTATTTCTATTTCACCGTTGCGGAGAACGCCCGAAAAACACGCCGTGCCGCCGCAATGCCTTAGCACGTTGGTAATAAGCTCGCAACTTATCAAACGGCTGTCAAACACGGCGTCGGCGTCGACTCCGTTGGTTTCGAGATATTCCAAAAACCGCCACAGACGCGCGTTCATTATCTTTAAATCGTCAACTTCGAAAGTAATCATTGCGACAGCGCTTCCCTCAGTTTTTCCACAATACGGCGTTCCGCGCGCGATACGAACATCTGGCTCACGCCGAGCTCTTTGCCCGCCTCCGCCTGAGATTTGCCCTTTATAAACCTCAGCGAAACCACTTCCCGCTCTATGGGGCTAAGCTTTGCAATCTCCGTACGGAGCGCCTCGCCGTCCTCGAAACTTTCGAACGAGTTGTGCGCGTCGGCAATCACTTCGTAAAGCGGCACGTCGCTGTCCTCCCCCCTTACGGTGGAATCCAGACTGATTGGCGTGCGGCACTCCATTGCCTCTATCACCGCCTCCTCGCTTTCGTTAAGTTCGGCGGCGACCTGCTTTATTGTAGGCTTTACCCCGTTTTGCTTGTAGTAATCGTTTATCGCCTGCTTAACCTTGGCGCTGAGCAGATACAGTTTGCGTGGAACGCGCACCGAACGGGAATAATCGCGGAAATAGTTGCGGAGCATACCCGTAATTGTGGGAGTTATGTACGAAGAGAACATATTGCCGAGTTCGGGGTCGAATTTTTCCACGCCCGAAATGAGCGCTTCCGAAGCGACCTGCAACAAGTCATCGTACTCCACTCCGCGCCCGCAAAACTTTTTGGCGAGTATCTCCGCCACATACATATAATTTTCAACCAGCTCGTTCCTTATCTTTATATCGCCCGTTTTACGGTACTCGCGGAACAGCTCGTTAGCCCTTTCGTTGGTCATAATTTAAGAATAAGTTTAGTAATCGCTTCGCCCTGTTTTTCCAGCCCGCAGGAGGATACAAGCGCGGAAATAAGCGCAAGCGAAAGTTCGCTGTCGCCCGCGTGCAATTGCCCGCCCACGCCCTGTACTTCGGCGCATACGCCGCCAAGATAGCCCAGCGACACCCTTACCCTTTCGAAGCCGCACGCCTTCAATATCAGGCAACTTTCCGTAATGCAGACCTTCATATCTTCCGCGCCGTCTATATCGGTATCCGCCGCCGCGCAAACCGCGCCTACCGCAAGGCGAAGAGCCGTCATATACTCGCTGTCGGAAAGGTCAAACTCTATAATAAAGTCTTTCATCAGTCAAACTCCATTATTCTGTCCAAAGCGCAAATTTCAAACAGCTTTTTTATTCTGGGGCGGACGTTTCTTAAAATGAGCCTGTTGCCGTCGGCTTTAAGCTGTTTAAATATTTTTACAAACGTTCCAAGCGTAGTGCTGTCAATAAATTCCAGAGCGGCACAGTCGAATACGATATTTTTACTGTCGTTTAAGTACATAGCGTTTACTTCGGCGTAAAAGTCCTCGCTTGTGGCGCTGTCAATTTCGCCGGCAAGCGCAACCAGCAGTTCACCGTCGGTAGATACAAGTTTTACCTGTTGCATAGCAATTCTCCTTAACTCATACAAAGCAAACGCCAAAACGACTGCCCGTACACTATTATATATAAACCGAAAGGGCGCAAATCAAACCCCTTCCGCATTATTTTAAGCCAAGCGGTTTATTTTGTCAACCCCCGCCGCACGCGCAAATTTGTAGTTTTGTTAAACGCGCAAAATGTAAAATTATTCATTATATTGTAAATTTATTCACATTTCACGGCAGTTTCACCCCTCAATTACCGTAAAACATTGACAAACGCCACAATTGAGTGATATAATAATTAAAATAAAAGTGTGGTGATGTTTTGGATTTTAATGAAATCAATTTGATAGTTAAATATGCGCATACCATTTCGCGGCTGGCAATTCAGCTGAAAGAAACGGACACTATCCCCCCCGAGCTGTACGACAAGTACGACGTAAAGCGCGGGTTAAGGGACAAGAACGGCAAGGGCGTAATGTGCGGGCTTACCGAAATAAGCGAAGTTACAAGCTGGAAAACGATTGACGGCGTAAGAACGCCCGTGCCCGGGGAGTTACGCTACCGCGGTTACGACGTAAAGGATTTAATCGCCAACTGCGAGAGGGAAAACCGCTTCGGCTTCGAGGAAACGGTATACCTTTTGCTGTTCGGCAAACTGCCCACCGCGGGCGAGCTTGAAAACTTTTCCAAGATGCTTGCCGATTTCAGGGTACTGCCCAGAAACTTTGTGCGCGACGTTATAATGAAGCAGACCTGCAAGGATATGATGAATATGCTTGCGCGTTGCGTTTTAAACCTTTACAGCTACGACCCCGACCCCGACAACGTTATGGTAAGCAACGTACTGAGGCAGAGCTTACAGCTTATAGCGGAATTTCCTATGATAGCGGCGTACTCGCACAGGGTATACAAATATTATAACACCAACGACGGAAGTATGTATATTCACAAGCCCGTTGCCGAGTATTCCACCGCGCAAAATATATTGCATATACTACGCAAGGACAACCGATTTACCGATTTGGAAGCAAAGGTTTTGGATATCTGCCTGACTTTACACGCCGACCACGGCGGCGGCAACGCCTCCACCTTTACAACCCACCTTTCCACTTCGACGGGCACGGATACGTATTCCTCCGTGGCGGCTTCGCTCGGCTCGCTTAAAGGACCTCTGCACGGCGGCGCGAACCTGATGGTCTGCCAGATGTTCGAAAACATAAAGGAAAACCTTTCCGACTGGTCGGCGCCCGCCGTAACCGACTACGTTACAAAGCTCTTGAACAAGGAAGCGTTTGACAGAAGCGGCTTAATTTACGGTATGGGACACGCGGTTTACACCCTATCCGACCCCAGAATGGAAGTTTTAAAGGAATATGCGGGCAGACTTGCAATAGAAAAGGGCAGGGAGAAAGAATTCGAGCTGTACAACACCGTCGCCGACGCGGCGGGCAAGCTGATTGCCGAAAAGAGAAAACTTAACAAGCCCATTACGCCAAACGTAGACTTCTATTCGGGCTTTGTGTATTCTATGCTCAATCTGCCGCAGAGCCTGTACACGCCGCTCTTCGCCATTGCGAGAATAGCCGGCTGGTCTGCGCACCGCATAGAGGAGCTGACGAACGGCGGCAAAATAATACGCCCCGCCTACCAATGCGTACAGCCCCCGCGCGACTACGTGCCCCTTACGGAAAGAAAATAAAACATAAAAATTTAAGCGCCCGCGCGGCTGAATGCCGCGCGGGCGCTTATTATAATTTTAAATTAAACGTTTTGCGCTTCGCTAATCATTTGGTTAAAAGTTTTAACAGATTTAATATCGCTTACCCTTTCCTTTATATCTATAATTACCCTTATAGGCGTAATAATAACCCCCAAAACAGTTCCTATCAAAAAGAAGATTAGTTTTAAAAAGAAGCCCGATTCTCTCTGTATATTGCCGTCAGCCGTAACTTTATACGTAACGCCGTGCTCACGCTCGTAATCCTCGTGGCTTTCCTTAGCCGCTTTTTTCCAGGTAAGTCCCGTATAAAACCCGCACAATAACACGCCTATTATAATCACTGGCAACGCGGACGATTCACCCGAAGGAAGCGACGACGCGCCGACAATAACGGCTATTATGCCGAAAACATAGCATATCACGCTTATTATTATTCTTTTAAGCCTTTTTTTCGCGTCTTTATTGCAGTAAGCGGAAACTTCTCTCAAATGCTCGCAGTAACAGTCGATACACAGCGTGCCGCAACTTTCACGGGCAACGGACGTTGTCTCCGCGCATTTGGAACATATGGCAACACCGCAATTTACGCACTTAGCCACAGCCCCCTGATTAGGATGTCTTGAACAATTCATACATTTGCCTCTCTTTTGTATTTTTAGCAATTAAATTACTTATATTGTAATTATATTAGCATTTTATTTACTTGTCAAGCAAATTCAGAAATTTTTTTGCTATCTTTGAAGAAAATAAATTGGAGATTAAACTATGACTTTGAGAATAAGGGAATACAGAGAAGAGTTGCAACTTTCGCAAAGCGAGCTTGCCAAACGCATTTCCAACGTTCAACGCAACGTAAGCAATTGGGAGAACGGCATAAGCGAGCCAGACTGCGCAACCATTTTAAAGCTTGCGGAAATTTTTGAAATTACGATTGACGAATTGTTCGGCAGGGAAAGCGGTCATACGAGTAAACCCGAAACCGACCCCGCCTCGCTATACCGTAAAATAGCAAGGTTGAACGATAGGCAAAAAGCGGCGGTAATTGCCGTAATCGACGCATTTTAAAAGACAAAATATAAAGGCGGAGCGCCGAATTCGGCGCTCCGCCTTTTTTTGCACATATATTACGCGTTACGGTCTTAACCCCATACCGCCCTCCAACGTAAGCGTTTCGCCCGTAAGATACTTAAAATCGGGGTGGGCAAGCTGAACGCACACCCTGCCAATCTCCTTTTCGGGGTCGCCGTAGTGCCCCATAGGCGGCATTTTTACGTTTGCCTTAAACGCTTCGGGATAATTCTTTTCAAACTGTTCGAGCTGAGCCGTCCAGGCTATGGGGCAAATTACGTTTACGTTAATGCCGTCCTTTCCCCACTCGGTTGCCGCCACGCGCGAAAGACCGCGTATGCCCTCCTTAGCCGCGGCGTACGCGCACTGCCCGTAGTTGCCGAACAGTCCCGCTCCGCTTGCAAAATTTATTACCGTGCCCTTGCTCTCTTTAAGGTAGGGATAGCAAGCCTTCATATAGTAAAACGCCGCGTACAGACCGCTGTAAAGCGCCAAATCGAACTGCTCGGTAGTGTGGTCGGCAAGCGTTACGCCCGAAGCCGAAGCCTGCGCGTTGTTGATTAGCACGTCTATGCCGCCAAACTCTTCAACCGTCTTTTTTACCACGCCCTCCACGACGGCGAGGTTGTCCGCGCCCGCGTTTACGTCCGCCGCAACAGCCAGCACCCGCACACCGTACTTGCTTTCAAGCTCATTTTTGGCGTCTTCAAGCTTTTTTACGTTTCTGCCCGTAATTACAAGGTTGGCGCCCTCTTTGGCGTAAGCGGTGGCAATTCCGTAGCCTATCGAGCCGCATCTGCCGTCCGAAAGCGCGGCGTAGCCTGCGCCCGTGATAATAGCCGTTTTACCCGTTAAAAAACCCATATCATTCTCCTTTTTAGCATAGCTTCCGCATTAAAAAAGCGTATGCCGTTATATTTCGCCGTGCCTTTCCACGACCTTATTTATTTCCTCTATAACCTGAACCAGCCCTGCCGCCGTCTTGGCGGAAGTTGCTATAATAGCGTCCTTGCCGCAGGTATAGTGCGTTGCAAGCACGCCGATAGCCTTTACCGTCTGCGCGCGCGAAAGTTTATCCGCCTTAGTTGCAACTATTGTAAACGGCATTGTGCGCGCGTACAGATAGTTCACCATTGTTATATCGTTTTCGGTGGGCGCGTGGCGTATATCGCACAGCGCAAACACGTGCGCCACGGCGTTTTCTCCGTTGAAAAAATCGTCTAAAAGTTTAGCCCACTTTTCCTTTTCGCTCTTACTCACCTTGGCATAGCCGTAACCGGGCAGGTCGGCTAAAATAAAGTTGCCGAAGTCGAAGTAATTTATAAGCCGCGTGCGCCCCGGCTCTCCCGAAACTTTGGCAAGCTTGCGCTGACCTGCAAGCATATTTATAAACGAGCTTTTGCCCACGTTAGATTTTCCGCATACGGCAATTACGGGCTTATCCGTTGTGATAAACTGCGCCTTGCTTGCCGCGCTGGTTATAAATTTTGCGTTGGAATATGTATTCATAAGTTTTAACCGTTTTGTATCCTTAACCAAATATGCGGCGACCGCCGAGCCGAACGCTGTAAAAACCGCGCTGAAAGCAAACAGAAAGACAAACAACGAGTTTTCGCTCTTAACAAACAGGCATTCGGCGGGGTTAAGGGGATTGTAAGCGATTTCCCTGAGCGTGCCCGCCTTTTTGCCGTAACTTGTAGACATCTTGTCCTGCGCCTTGTACTTAACGCCGTCAACCGTATATTCCACTACGGGAGCAAGCGTAGAGCCGTAATAATGCCCGCCGGTATAGCCGCCGTCAACCAAAGCGTTGCCGATTACAGTGGCGTTGATATGCGTATACGCGTTAAGTTTGCGCACGGTTGACACAGTGTAATACAGCGAAAATACCCAAAGCCCCGCGGCAATAGCTAAGCCTGCAAGCGAAACCCAAAACTCCCACCGCTTTAATGCGTTCAACTCAATTGCCCCCGCACTATATGCCGATTATGGCGTTTTTAAACACGTCGCCCACGCTGTCCACGGGAATAAAATGCACGTTTTCCTTAACCACTTCGGGCACTTCTTCCAAATCTTTCAAATTATCCTGCGGGATAATTACGTCCTTTACGCCGATGCGGTAGGCGGCGAGAGATTTCTCCTTTAACCCGCCGATAGGCAACACCCTGCCGCGCAGGGTGATTTCCCCCGTCATAGCAATGTCGCGGCGCACGGGCTTTTTGGTAAAGGCGGAAAGTATAGCCGTAGCCATAGTTATGCCCGCGCTCGGTCCGTCCTTGGGTGTCGCCCCCTCGGGCACGTGCACGTGTATGTCCGTGTTTTTAAAATTTTCGTCGCTCAGCCCAAAGCTTTCGGCGTTGGAGCGGATATAGCTTATCGCCGCGCGGGCGCTCTCCTTCATAACGTCGCCCAGCTTGCCCGTAAGGAGTATATCCCCCTTACCCTGCATTGCGGAAACTTCGATTGTAAGCGTAGTTCCGCCCACCGACGTCCAGGCAAGCCCCGTAGCCGCGCCCACCAAATCGCGCTTGGGCATTTCGTCGCCGCGCTCGTACCGCGGCGCCCCGAGATATTCGGCAACGACTTCCTCCGTAACGTTTTCGTTAAGTTTTTCGCCGTTCGCCTTTTTTACGGCTATTTTACGGCACACGGCGTCGAGCTGCCTTTCAAGCGACCTTACGCCCGCCTCGCGCGTGTAGCCGTCGCAAATTCTGTCTACGGCTTTATCGGTAAACACCGCTTCGCCCTCTTCAAGCCCGTTGGCTTCGCGCTTTTTGGGTATGAGATAGCGCTTGGCTATTTCCCTCTTCTCCTCCTGCGTATAGCCCGAAAGCTTGATAATTTCCATTCTGTCGAGCAGAGGTTCGGGTATGGTGGATAAATCGTTAGCCGTAGTTATAAACAGCACCTTGGACAAATCGTACGGCACTTCGAGATACCTGTCGCGGAAAGTGGAGTTCTGCGCGGGGTCCAAAACTTCCAACAGCGCGCTCGAAGGGTCGCCGTGAAAGCTGTCGGAGGACAGCTTGTCTATTTCGTCCAGAAGGAATACGGGATTGACCGAACCCGCGTTTTTTATTGCGGAAATAATTCTGCCCGGCATTGCGCCCACGTACGTTTTGCGATGTCCGCGTATTTCCGCCTCGTCGCGCACGCCGCCCAAACTCATACGCACAAAATTCCTGCCGAGCGCGCGAGCAACCGAAGTCGCAATAGAAGTTTTGCCCACCCCCGGAGGACCTACAAAGCACAAAATAGGCGCGTTTATGCCGCCCGTCAACTTTAAAACTGCAAGGTATTCGGTAATTCTTTCCTTAATTTTTTCCAGACCGTAGTGGTCCTCGTCCAATACCGCCGCCGCGTCCGAAAGCTTTTCGGTATCCTCCGTAGCCTTTTGCCACTCCAAATCCAAAAGCCAATCGAGATAGTTGCGTATAACGTTGTAATCGGGCGACGACGACTGCATACGCGACATACGCGAAAGCTCTTTAAGCGCCTTTTCCTCCACCTCTTCGGGCATACCCTTGGCTTTTATGCGCTTTTCGAGCTCGTCCTTCTCGTTTTCGTCGTCGCCGAGTTCGGTGTGAATGGCTTTAAGCTGTTCGCGCAAATAAAAATCTTTCTGACCCTTTTCTATGTTGCGCTTTACCGCGGCGTTTATTTTCTTTTCCAGCTTGGAAATTTCCAATTCGTCGTTAAGGTATTTCGTAAGCAAATCGAACTTTTCGCTCAGCTTGTCCGCTTCGAGTATGCGCTGTTTTTTCTCAACACTCAACTTCAACGTGTTTGCCGCCGTGTAAACAAACTCTTCCTTATCCTCGGTAGTGCGCAACACGTTGGAAACGTCCTCCCCCAAAAGCCTGTTGGAGGGGCTTTCCAAAATTTCGGAAACGGTATACCGCGCGCTACGCAAATACGCCTCTTCCAGAGCGGGGTCGCCCGCGGAAACGGGCATTCTGTCGGCGTACGCGTACAGGCAGTTATCATCGGCGTAAACGCTCTTTATTTTTACGCGGTACAGCCCCTTGCCCGTAACGCGAACGCGGTTGCCGGGAAGGTTTGATACCCTTGAAACGGAAAATACCGTACCCACGGCGTACAGGTCGCTCTCGGTTACCTTTTCCTTATTTTCGTCCTTTTGGGCGACGGCGATAAGCACCTTGCCCCTGTCGAGCGCGTTTTTAACCGCGGCAAGCGTTATAAGCCTGCCCGCGTCGAAAGATACCGAAACGTACGGCAGGCACACCCTGCCGCGCAGGGCGACGAGCGGAAGATATCTGCTCTCTTCTTCTGACATAACTGCACCTCCTGTATTTATCCTTAAAATCGGCAAAAGGGGAAAGCCGACGCCTTCCCCGAAAATTTGCCACTATGCACTCTTTTTATAAATAATCTTAGGTTCGGCTCGGTCGGTTATACACTTGCGGGTTACTATAACTTCCTCCACGTTCTTTTCGGAGGGCACCTTGTACATTACCGAGGTCATAAAGCCCTCTATAATAGTCCGCAGACCGCGCGCTCCCGTCTTTAAGTTGATTGCCGTCTTTGCAATCTCCCTTACGGCTTCGTCCTCTACGGTAAGCTTTACGCCGTCCAAAGCCATAAGCTTTTGGTACTGCTTGATTATCGCGTTTCTCGGCTCGGTTAAAATATTTACAAGCGCCGCCTCGTCAAGCGGGTGAAGCGCAACGACTATGGGTACGCGCCCTACAAATTCGGGGATAAGCCCGAACTTGGTCAAATCCTGCGGCTTAACCTCTTCGAGCGCCTTGTACATATCGCTCTCGGCGTTCTTTACTTCGCCGCCGAAGCCGAGCGAAGCCGTATCCTTGCGCGCCTGCACGATTTTATCAAGCCCGACGAACGCGCCGCCGCATATAAACAGAATGTTTGTAGTGTCTATTCTCAGGCATTCCTGCTGGGGGTGTTTTCTTCCGCCCTGCGGGGGAACGTTTGCAACCGTGCTCTCTATTATCTTCAACAGCGCCTGCTGTACGCCCTCGCCCGATACGTCGCGCGTGATGGAAACGTTTTCGCTCTTGCGGGCGATTTTGTCTATTTCGTCGATATAGATTATGCCGCGCTCGGCGTTTTCCAAATTGTAGTCGGCGTTCTGGATAAGCTTTAACAAAATGTTTTCAACGTCCTCGCCCACGTAACCCGCCTCCGTAAGAGTGGTTGCGTCGGTCGCCGCAAACGGCACGTTTAATATTTTAGCCAACGTGCGGGCGAGCAGAGTTTTGCCGCAACCCGTGGGACCCAACAGCAAAATATTGCTCTTTTCGATTTCCACGTCTTCGAGCTCGCCGCCTCCGTATGTGTTGTTTATGCGCTTGTAGTGATTGTACACGGCAACGGAAAGCACCCTCTTGGCTTCGTCCTGCCCTACGATGTACTTGTCGAGTTCTTCCTTTATTTCGGAAGGCTTTTTCAAGGGCACGGGAGCAACTGCGTCCTCCGCCGAATCCCTCAGCATATCCCTGCAAATTTCCACGCACTCGTCGCAGATAAAAGAATCGTTCTGCCCCGCAATCAGCCTTTTAACCAAATCTTCGGGCTTACCGCAGAACGAACAGAATTTTTGACTGTTTTTCATTTATACTCCGTATCGTTTTTATTCTGCCGCGGCGCTACGCGAACGAGCGCAAGCCGCGGCGAAATATATTATTGACGCGTTTTAAAAAAATTATCTCTTAAAAAATACTTTATCTATAAGCCCGTAGTTTAAAGCTTCTTCCGCGGAGAGATAGTTATCCCTGTCCGTGTCGCGCTCTATTTGCTCTATGGGCTTGCCGCTGTTTTCGGCGAGTATTCTGTTTAACTTCTTTTTGGTGCGCAAAATGTGCTCGGCGGCGATTTTAATGTCGCTTGCCTGACCCTGCGCCCCGCCGAGAGGCTGGTGAATCATAATTTCGCTGTTGGGCAGAGCAAACCTCTTGCCCTTTGCGCCGCTTGAAAGGAGGAACGCGCCCATAGAAGCCGCCATACCTATACAAATAGTAGAAACGTCGCACTTGATATAATTCATAGTGTCGTATATGGCAAGACCGGATGAAACGGAACCGCCGGGGCTGTTTATATAGAGATTGATGTCCTTGTTGGGGTCCTTCGCTTCGAGGTAAATGAGCTGGGCTACAACCGTGTTGGCTACCGCGTCGTCGATTTCACCGCTCAAAAAGATTATTCTGTCCTCCAAAAGTCTGGAATAAATGTCGTAAGAACGCTCGCCCCTCGAAGTCTGCTCCACAATATAGGGTATAAGCGCGTTTTTTTCGTTTGCCATTTAAGTTTAACTCCTTCCGCTACGGTTTAGCGATATTATTATTTACGGCGGCATAAAACTTTCATAAAAGTTACAGCCGCCGTACAAAAAGTCCTATTTTAAATTACTCAGGCAACAAGCTTGTTGTTTGCCGAAAGGAAGTCGAAAAGCTTGGTAATTACAATATCGTTTGCGATATACTCCAACCTTCTCGCGTCCAAAGTCTTTTTGTAGTCCTCGACGGACTTATCGACCGACGCCGCCTGCTTGGCGATTTCCGCGTCCATTTCTTCCTGCGAAGCGGTAATATTTTCGTCCTTTATTATTTTTTCTATAACGAGCTGGGTAAGCACGCGGGAACGCGCCTGGTCGTTAAACTGCGCCCTGAACGTTTCCATAGTCTGACCCATATATTCGATATAGTCTTTAAGCTGTAACCCCTGATATGCAAGCCTGTTGGAGAAGTCGCGTACGATAGTATCGACTTCGCCCTCAATCATTGCCTGTGGAATTTCGCACTCGCAGGTGTCGCACACAGCCTGCAATATGCTGTTTTCGGTCTGGTCGCGGCTGTCGTTTTTAGCCTTGTTTTCAAGGCGTTCCTTCACCTTTTCGGCATATGCGGCAACCGTGTCGCAACCGGCGTGCTTTTTAACGTATTCGTCGGTAAGTTCGGGAAGCTCCTTGCCCTTTATTGCGTGGAGTTTAATGTGGAAAACCGCGTCTTTATCCCTGAGGTTATCCGCCTGATAGTCCGCGGGGAATCTTACGGTTATATCCCTCTCCTCGCCTATCTTCATACCGGCAACCTGCTCCTCGAAGCCGGGGATAAACGAGCCGCTTCCAAGCTCCAAGTCGTACTTTTCCATAGAGCCGCCGGCAAACAATTCGCCGTTTACCGAACCCGCGAAGTCGATGTTTACGGTATCGCCGCTCTTGCAAGCCCTGTCGGTAACTTCAACCGTCTTGGCTTCCCTTAAAAGAATTTTTTCCGTTTCGGACTTTATATCCTCTTCGGACACATTATATTCATACTTTTTGATTTCTAAACCTTTATACGCGCCTATTTTTACTTCGGGCTTTACGGGAACGATTGCCGTCATAACGAGTTTTTCGTCCGAAAGCTCGTCAACGGAAAGTTCGGGCGCGCCTACGGCGGTAAAGCTTTCCTTTTCCTTGTCTAAAACGGTAGGATAGTTTTCCGAATAGAGTACGCTGAAAGCGTCGTCGAAGAATACCGATTTGCCGTAATAATTTTCGATTACGGGCTTGGGGCACTTGCCCTTTCTGAAACCGGGAACCGCATACTTGCCGCGCGTTCTCTTATACGCCTTGTCGATTGCGTCCTTCCATTCTTCGCCCGTAAAGGTCATTACGAGTTTAACTGTGCTCTTTTCAGCCGCTTCAAAAGTATAATTCATTGCTCTTCTCCTGATTGAATATGCCAAATATTTTGTTCCAAATAATATTTTACCACAATTCTTTTATTTTGAAAAGCGTTTTTGCAACCGTATACAATTTACTTTTCAAAATTTTTACTGTATAATTTACGGTGTTTGCAAATGCTTTTATAAGGAGAAAAGATTATGCCGCAGGACGCGTTTACGTTAAGATACGTATGTAAAGAATTAAACGCCGCCTTTGTCGGCGGTAAAATTTCCAAGATAAACCAACCCGAAAAAGATTTGCTCTCCCTTTTAATATACACTCAAAAGGGCACGGTTAAACTCGATATCGACCTTTCGGCAAAATTTTGCAGGGCGAGCGCGGGCGAAAGCACGGAATTTACCAACCCCAAAACTGCGCCCAACTTCTGTATGCTACTGCGCAAACACCTGCAAAACGCCGAAATTACCAACGTTGAACAAGCGGGCTTCGAAAGGGTTTTATACTTCGACTTGAAGTGTTTTTCCGAGTTCGAAACGACCTCTATGCGCCTGTATCTGGAAATTATGGGCAAGTACTCCAACGCCGTGCTGACCAAAAACGGAATAATCGTAGGCGCGCTAAAAACCGCCTCGCTGGAAACGGGCGCAAGGCGCGTAACGCTGAGCGGTGCAGTTTACCGCCCGCCCGAAAAGCAGGACAAAGCCGACCCCACAGATTTGGCGCAGATTAAAGAAACATTTAAAACTAAGTGCGGCGGCGCGGCTGAATTTATAAGCGGGCGCATTGCGGGCATTGCCTATACAACCGCCGCGGATATGGTTGAAACGTACGGCGAAAATATTACGGCGGAAAACGTTTACGAATACGTCAACTCGCCAAACTGCCAGCCCTGCGTTGCGGTTAAAGACGGCGAGCCGTACGACTTTAAAGCGCGCGCAGTTAAAGACGGAAAACCGCGCGAAAGTTTGTTGAAGGCGCAGGCGGAATACTACTCCTACGCGGTAAACAAAAAGAAATTTCAAGACGGCAAAAGAAAGCTGTTGTCCGCGGTTGCGGCGGCTGAAAAAAAGGTTGTAAAACGGCTTGCGGCTGCGCTTGACAAGCTTGAAGAGTGCGCTTCGGCTGATACCGTAAAGTTAAAGGGTGAACTGATTACCGCCAACATATATGCCGTTCAACGCGGTATGAAAAGCTTTGAAGCGGTTAATTATTACGATGAAAACTGCGCAAAGATAACCGTTGAACTCGACCCGCGCCTAACCCCCGCGCAAAACGCGCAGAAGTACTATAAAAAGTATGCCAAATTGAAGCGGACGGCGCAGAGCGTGAGCGGGCAGAGGGACGAAAGTCTGAGACGGGCGGAATACCTTAAAAGCATAAAAAACAACGTGGAGCTTGCCGAAAACTTACTCGACCTGACGGAAAGTCAGGAGGAGCTTATAGCCCTTTCCCTTATGGCGCCGCCGCAAAAAGAGCGCGCGGGCAAGGGCGCGAAGAGTAAAAAAGTTGAAGAGGAAAACCCCTGTCGCACTTATTTGTTTAAGGGATATACCGTACTGTGCGGGCGAAACAACGTGCAGAACGACAGGCTGACAAAGCGCATTTCCGCCTCCGACGTGTGGTTGCATACCAAGAGCTTCCACTCCTCCCACGTTGCAATTTTAACCGACGGCGGGCAGGCTGACGACGAGGTTATAAAATTTGCCGCGGAGGTTTGCGCGTATTACTCGGAAGCGCGCGGCAAGGACAAGGTAGCCGTAGACTACACTTTGAAAAAATTCGTTAAAAAGCCGAACGGAGCAAACGCGGGGTTTGCCGTTTACACCGATTTTAAGACTATACTTGTTGCGCCGCAAGCGCACGCGGAGGAAAGACAGGATGAGCGATAAACAAGACGAAACAGAAATAAAGAACGCACCCGAAGAAGCCGAAAAACAAACTGACGGACAGGCGGGCAATAAAAATTTTGTATGCCTTTACGTTGCAATAGGCTGTTTTGCCGTTGCCTGCATACTGCTGGCTCTGTCGTTTTTCATACGCGGAGCGGGCGTATATATGCTTATTGCGAGTATGCTGTCCTCCCTCGCCTGCGCCTCCTTTTTAAACGCGCAGAAGCGGCGCGGCGAAAACAAAGTATGCAAAATTTTGAGGATAGTCAACTACGTTGTTATGGGGGCGGCTATATTAGTAGTAGTCGTGGGAATGGGCGTAACTTCCGCTTCGAAACAGCAGTAAATAAGAATAAAAACGCATAAATTGAGCCATTATTAAAGTAAATGGAAGAGATATGCGCTTTGCTCTCCGCTTTTTTGTGCGAAGCGGGAACGGGCAGTTACAAAATTTTTTACGAAGAAGAACTTATGGAAGTGCTTCCCGAAGAAATACGCAACCGCGAAACGCTTGAAGCCGCGCTTAAAAACCTTGGCGGCGGCGGTTACGTAGACGTAAAGTACGCGCGCGGAAACGCTTTTTGCATTGCCGCGGTAAAAAAATTCGAACCCGTTATTCCCGTCGCAACGGAAAAAGCCGAGGAAGCTGCGGCGCAGCGCCTTGCCGCTCCCGCCCTCTTTCCCAAAAAGGCGTACGCCTATATAACGCTTTGCGCGTTTTTGGGCGGCGCGGTCGGCGGCGGAATTGCGGCTATATTGGGGGCGGTGCTGTAATATGCTTAACCGTTGCGAAAACGACGTTATGCGCGCCGTATACTGCCTGTGCGACGGCACGGACGGTTGCCTTATTTCCCCGCTGGACATTATGAGCCTGTTGCCCTCCAAGCGCAGATACAGCCAACAGCGGTTGGAAGACGCTTTGAGCGCGTTGCAGACCGACGGCTATCTGGACGTTATTTCTTCCGAACGCAAGGGCGAAAGAATGTACGTAATTTCCCTTAAAGAGAGCGGGCTTGCATACAAGCGAAACGAACGCCAAAGACGGCAGGACCTCTTGTACAAGGTGTTTCTTGCGCTTGTGGGCGCGACCGCAACGTTTATATTCGGCTTGATTTTAAAGGCGGTTTTCGGCGGATAAATGCCGATTACCCCCGCAATATGCCCTATCCAAATAATTTAAAAGCCGCCGCGCAGTTATGCGCGGCGGCAATTTTATTCACCGCTTATTATTTTTCGCAGAACGCGACCATCGCCTTGTGCATAGAGTACAAATCGGCTTTGGAAATGACCTCGTAAGGCGCGTGCATAGAAAGCACGGGCACGCCCATATCGCAGGTGTCTATACCCAAATTGGCAATAAACATTGCAACCGTGCCGCCTCCGCCTATATCAATCTTGCCAAGCTCGCCCGTCTGCCAGATTACGCCGGCGTTATCGAAAGCGTCGCGCAAATATCCCACCATCTCCGCCGAAGCGTCGTTTGTTGAGCTCTTGCCGCGCGCGCCGTGATACTTGGTGAGCGACGCTCCGCAGTTGATATAAGAAGCGTTGCGCTTTTCGTAAACGTCGGAATACGCGGGGTCGTACGCCGCCGTAACGTCGGCGGAAACGCACTTGGAATTATACCTGACCAATACGGGGTCGGCGCCCAGCGCGCGGGAAACGCACTCTATTAAATCGAGAATAACGCGCGACTGCATACCCGTTACGCCGTTGCTTCCCGTTTCCTCCTTGTCGGCGAAAACGGCTATGAGCGTATCCTTGGAATCGCAGTCGAACAGCGCAGTCATTTCGGGGTACGCGCACACCTTGTCGTCGTGTCCGTACGCGGAAATCAAAGCGCGGTCAAGCCCCACGTCGCGCGGTTTGCCAGCGGGAACAAAGCACAGCTCGCTCGTCTGGAAGTCAACTTCCGTTATGCCGTACTTGTCGTGCAGAAGTTTAAGAGCGGCGCACTTGGCCCCCTCCTCCTCGTCGCCGCAGGGAATACCCGTAATAATGGCGTTGAGGTTTTCGCCCTTGATTGCCGAGCCTATGGGCTTTGTGTTCTGCTCCTGCGAAAGGTGAGGCAACAGGTCGGAAATATAGAATATGGGGTCGCCCTCGTCCTCTCCTATGCAAACGTCTACGCGCTTGCCGCCGGGGAGCATTGCCACGCCGTGCAGGGCAAGGGGAATGGTCAGCCACTGGTATTTTTTGATGCCGCCGTAGTAGTGCGTTTTTAAGTAAGCAACTCCGCTGTCCTCAAACAGTGGATTGGGCTTTAAATCGAGGCGGGGGCTGTCTACGTGAGCCGCCATAATTTTAACGCCGTGCTTGTTTAAATCGTTGGTGCCCACCCTTACGATAAATATGTTTTTATCGCGGTTGATAAAGTAAAGCTTATCGCCCGCCTTTATCTTATCGCCGAAAGTATAGGGCTTGTAACCCCTTTCTTCCGCCAGCTTTTTAGCCGTTGCGGTAGCCCCGCGTTCCGTCTTGGAAGTAAACAAAAACTGCTTGTACCCTTCCGCATAATCGAAAATGGCTTTAAGCTCCTTTTTGTCGGCTTCCTTGTAACAGTTCTTTCTCTTGTATTCGTAATCCATAGATAAATCTCCTCGCAAATTTAGTTTTAGGCAAATAATTTCCACTCGACATTATAATATCAACGGCGTGTTTTGTCAATAGCCAGCCAAGCAAGAAAAAGCAAATATTTTTAGCTTTATTTTCCCTCTTTATATTTACTATTTTTTAAATATGGTATATAATTGTGTATGTATGGAAGGAAAACGCTTTACGGCGAAAAAACTCGCCGTTCTGGGCGTGCTTACCGCCCTGAGTTTAATTACGTTTTTAATAGAAAACCTCTTCCCCCCGCTACTAATACCGGGGGCTAAGCTGGGGCTTGCAAACGCGTTTTCCTTTATAGCGCTAATTATGTTTTCGCCGTTGGAGGCGTTTATTGTCGTGGGAGTGCGCACGGTGCTGGGCGCGATATTCGCAGGTAACTTTGCGGCGGTTATGTACTCGTTTACGGGCGGGGTCGTCTCTATGGCGGTCAGCTCGCTTTTAATGTATTGCGTACACCCGAAAATTTCGGTTATATGCGTAAGCGTAATAGCCGCGGCGTTTCATAATTTTACCCAGAACGCCGTATTCGTATTATTATCGTCCACGCCGCTGGCGTTTTCGTACGCGCCGTACCTAATACTTTTGGGCGTGCTTTCGGGCGCGTTTATAGGCGCGGCGGTAACGCTGATAGTCAAGCGCGTGCCCACGTCGGCTTTCGAAAAAATTTCGGGCGTTTACGCCAAAGCGGAAAAAAAGTAAATTACGCGCCTTAAAAAGCGCTTGTTTTTTAAAATTTTATTTGGAGGAACACAGTGAAAGCAATTAAAGGCAAACCCTTCTTCTCCGGCATACACCTGCGCGACAACAAGTCGCTCTCGTGCGGGCAGAAGGCGGAAACTATGCCCCTGCCGCAGGAAGTTTATATTTCCCTGTCGCAGTCGTTGGGCAAGCCCGCCGTGCCAAAAGTTGAAAAGGGCGCAAAGGTAAGAGAGGGCGAACTGCTCGCCGTAGCGGACGGGGCAATCTCTTCGAACGTGTTTGCCAGCATTGCGGGCGAAGTTGTGGATATTAAACCCCTTCCCTGCGCAAACGGCGAGACGGAAACGTACGTTGTAATTAAGGGCGACGGAAGCGGCGAAAAGGTAACCCTTCCCCCTTTGAGCGCTCCCGACGCGGAAGCAATAAAGGAGCGCATTAAGGACTGCGGCATTGTAGGGCTTGGCGGCGCGGGCTTCCCAGCGGCGGTAAAGGTTTCCCCCCGCACACCCGTAGACACGCTTATAATAAACGGCGCAGAGTGCGAACCTTACCTGACCTGCGACCACAGACTTATGCTTGAAAACGCCGAAGAAATTGCGCGCGGCGCGCGCTACATTGCCAAGGCGCTGGGCGTAAGTAAAATTATCATCGGCATAGAAGCCAACAAGCGCGACTGCATTGCGGAGTTTGAAAAGTTTGACGATATTCAGCCCGTGCTCTTGAAAAAACAATACCCTATGGGCAGTGAGAAGCACTTAATTTACGTAACCACTGGCAGAAAAGTAGGTTTGGGCAAGCTTCCCGCCGACCACGGAGTAGTTGTGCAAAACGTTGCCACCGCTTTCGCCGTGTGCGAAGCCGTTGAAAAGGGCAAACCGCTGTACGAACGCATATTGACCGTATCGGGCGGGGCGGTTAAACAGCCCAAAAATTTATGGGTGCGCGTAGGCACCTGCGTAAAGGATATAGTAGACTACTGCGGCGGCGAAGTTACCGAACTAATTATTAAAAAAGATTTGCAGACGGTTAAAACCGACGCCGATAACCAAACGGAAACTTCCAAAAACCGGGTTACGGAAAAGTCCGCCGTTAAAAAGGTTGTTCAGGGCGGACCTATGACGGGCGTTGCGCTTGCCACTTACGACGTATACGTTCACAAGACGACGGCGGGCATACTGCTTTTAGACAAAAAGGAAGCCGCGGCGGAAGAACCCACACCCTGCCTTAACTGCGGAATGTGCGCCGACGTTTGCCCTATGCACATAATGCCTATGCAGACGGCGTTCTACTCTGCGGCGGGCGATTTCGAAACGGCGGCTAAACTCGGCGGCACGGCGGCGTGCATAGAGTGCGGAGCGTGCGAATACGTGTGCCCTGCAAAACGCCCCTTAATACAGGCTATACGCAAGACCAAAGCCTACCTGCGCGGTAAAGGCGTGCCAGCGCCCGCGGTTAAACCCGTAGACCAGAAGGGAAGAAGCGCCCCCACGGTGCCCGACAAGGAGTTAGGCGAAAATCAATCAGAAAACGAAAAGGAGAATAAAAATGGATAACAGCATAGTAATATCCACTCCTCCTCACGTAAAGAGCAAGCGTACGACCAAGAAAATAATGCTCGACGTTATAATCGCGCTTATCCCCGCCACGGTGATGGGCATAGTCTTTTTCAGATTAAACGCCTTTTTCGTAATTCTTTCGTCGGTGCTTGCCGCGGTTGCAACGGAGTTTGTATACTACTTTATTGCCAACAAGGGCTTTTCCGACAAGTGCAGACACGCGGGCGAGGTGTGCAAAAAGTGGTGGAAACAGTTTGACTACACCTCCGTAGTAACTGGTTTAATACTCGCGCTCATACTTCCCCCCACCACTAAATGGTACGAGGCGCTTATTGGCGCAATCTTTTCGATAGCCATAGTAAAAATGGTGTTCGGCGGAACGGGTAAAAACCTTGTAAACCCCGCCGCTACGGGAAGAGTATTTATGTTTATAAGCTTTTCCATAACGGCGTATACGGCTTGCGCGATTGCACCCGTATCCGACGGCAGTCAGATTTTTACGGGCGCAACCCACCTTTCGGGCTGGCTTTTAGGCGGAGAAAACGCAAGCGGACAAATGTCGCTGTTGGACTTGTTCCTCGGCACGGGCGTAGCGGGCTGCATAGGCGAAACCTGCAAAGCGGCGTTGCTTTTAGGCTTTATCTATTTAGCCGTGCGCAGAGTTATTAAATGGTGGCAGCCCCTGCTCTACATCGTCGTTTCGGCGTTCCTCTCGGTATGCCTTGCGGCAATAGGCAGTAAATCGTTTGAAATAGCTCTCTTCCTCGATTACGCTCTTTCCGGCGGGCTTATGTTCGGCGCAATTTTTATGGCGACCGACTACGTAACTTCCCCCAAAGGCGTATACGGGCAGTTGGTATACTACCTCGCGCTGGCGGTACTTACATCCGTTTTGAGATACCTCACCAAAATCGAAGTAGTATCCTTCGTAATAATGATAATGAATTTACTCGTACCCCTTATCGACACGTATATTGTGAGAAAGCCCTTCGGATACAAGAGGGTAAAAAAGCAAAAGGAGGGCAAGTAATATGACGGCTAAACAGTTTTTCAAGAGCACGGCGTTTAAGTGCATAGCCGTACTTTTAAGCGTATTGCTTGTAAGCGGCGTATTGCTTGCCGTAGCCTACGGCTTTTTGGAAGTTACCGACGAGGAACGTTTCAGTCGCAAAATCGGCGTTATGTACAATGGCGAAACGGTTACGGCTACCGAGCAGGATATAAGCGGAAAAAACACCAACGTAAACGATGCAAAAATCGAAAAATTATGGTACGTAAACGAGAAAAACGACTATCTTGTACAGGCGGCTTCGAAGGGCAACGGCGGAAACGTAACCTGCTGGGTTACCGTGAGAATGCGCGAAAACAAGGTTGACGTAAAGGGAATCGGCAAGGTGCTTTTGTATGCGTTTGACGACCCTGCGGAATTTGTCAGCAATATAGGTTCAGACGTTTACGAACGCTTCCCCTACGATTACTACGACGGCAAAACTTTCAGCTACGGCGACAAGACAAGTCCCGAATATATAAAGACTGGCGCATCCTACACTCTTACGGCAGTTTGCAACGACGTAAACGCTTCGGTTGCCTTTGTAAAGGCGTTTGCAAAGGGCGGCGACATATCCGACCCCTACGAAAACTTTGAATACAAATCTCTAATCAACATAAACAAGAGCAGTTGGAGCGTTGAAGGCGAAGTTGTTACCTATAACATAGTAACCAAAGCTAACGAAGGTCCCGACCCCTTTACTCTGGAAATCAAGGTTGACGGCACGGGCAAAATCACCGCTTACACAATAATTACAAACGGTTGCGCGGAGGACGGACACTTTACGGCTGACGACTATATGGATATGATGTCTACGCTTGCAAAGGACCTTACGGGCAAAACGCTTGCGGATATCGAGGGCTACCTTGCCGACAACTCGGATAACGGCACGCTTCACACGGGCGCAACGCGCTCTAACGAGCTGTGTTACCACGCCGCGGCGTTTGCTCTTTCAAACTATGCCGCCTGCCTTGAAACGCCTAAGGAGGGCAACTGATTATGAATAAGTACAAAAAGATAACGTTAGACGGAATAATCTTTTCCAACCCCACGTTTATGCTTGTTCTCGGTACCTGCCCCACGCTTGCAATGATAAGCAAGGGCGCGATTTCGGCGGCGGGTATGGGGCTTTGCGTGCTTGTGGTACTCACGCTGGCAAACATTATAATTTCCGCGCTGAGAAAGGTTATACCCAATCAGGTAAGAATACCCTGCTATATAGTAATTATCGCAACCCTTGTTACGCTTGTGCAGATGGTGCTTGAAAAGTTTTTGCCTACCCTTTACGACAGTTTGGGAACTTTCCTTGCGCTGATAGTCGTAAACTGCATAGTCCTCGGCAGAGCCGAAGCCTTTGCAAACAAGCACACCGTATTGGAAAGCGCGGTAGACGGCATTGCCAACGGCATAGGTTTCACCGTTGCGCTTACGGTTATGGGCGTCGTGTGCGAGCTTTTGGGAAGCGGAACGCTGTTCGGCGTACAAATCTTCAAAACGTTTAAAATTGCTATGTTCGCTTCCCCCGCGGGCGCGTTTATAGTGTACGGGCTGTCGATTGCGCTGTTCACGTATATAATCGACGTGTTCCAGAGGGCGCGCCGAGTAAAAGTAAACAGAATAGCAAGGGAAAACCTGCTTGACGCAAAAAACGCAGATACGGCGGCTGAACCCGCGGAGGCGAACGTATGAACTTTGTATTATTAGTACTGTCGGCGGTGCTGACAAACAACTTTATAACCGTTAAAACATACGGCATATGCCCCTTCCTCGGCGTATCCAAAAACACCAAGTCGGCGCTGGGTATGGGCGTTGCCGTTACGGTGGTAATGTTTCTTGCAACGCTTGTAACCTACCCGATTTACAAATTTATAATGACGCCGCTGCGCATAAACTTTTTATGGATAATATTCTTTATATTCATAATAGCCGCGTTGGTGCAGATGCTCGAAGCCATTATACGCAAAATTTCCCCCTCCCTTTACAACACTATGGGCGTGTACCTGCCGCTTATAACCACTAACTGCGCGGTACTCGGCGTAACCCAGCTTTTCAACGGAGTAACCGATTTGGGCGAAATAGTAAAGGGCGTGGCTTCCGGCGTTGAACTCAACCTCGGCTGGGCGGTGCTGTACGCGCTGTTTGCCGGCGTGGGCTTTACCCTCGTTATGGTTATAATGAGCGGTATGCGCGAAAAACTCAACTGTTGCAAAGTATCCAAATCGCTTGCGGGCTTCCCCGTATCTATGATTGCCGCGGCATTTATCTGTATGGCGTTTATGATATTCGCGCAAATAAAGGTTTAAGGAGGAAAAGGCAATGAACTTACTTAGCTTTACCGTAGAAACCTGGAAGACGATTGGCATTGTTGCGGGAATATTCGCAGGCTCGGCAATTATTATAGGCGCGCTTATACTCATAGTCGGCAAGGTGTTTAAAGTGGATATGGACGAAAAGGTAACCAAAATTTTGGAAAACCTTGCGGGCGCAAACTGCGGCGGATGCGGTTGCAGCGGTTGCGCGGGCTTTGCCGAAAAGCTTGCCCACGGCGGCGGCGAACTTTCTTCCTGCCACGTAACCTCGCCCGAAAAAAAGGCGGAAATCGCCGCTCTTTTGGGCATTGAGCTCAAAGACGAGGAACGCACCGTTGCCGTTGTTAAATGCAACGGCGGGCTGGCAAACGCGGGCGAAGCGTTCGAGTACGTTGGCAACCCCACCTGCGCGGCAAACGCCTCACTTTTGGGCGGAAACAAACTCTGCAAATACGGTTGCCTCGGTTGCGGCGACTGCAAGGTTGTGTGCCCCGAAAGCGCGATAAAAGTTTCCGACAAGCTTTCGGAAGTAGACCCCGACAGGTGCGTAAGTTGCGGGGCGTGCATAAACGCCTGCCCCAAACACATAATAGAGCGCATACCCGCCTCCGCGCCCGTATACGTGGCGTGCTCCTCCGAGTGCAAGGGCAAAGACGTTATGAACGTTTGCAAAGTGGGCTGTATAGGTTGCTCGCTCTGCGCCAAAAAGTGCCCCCACGGCGCGATAACTATGGTAAACAATCTGCCCGTATTCGATTATACCAAATGCACGGGTTGCAAGACTTGCGTAGCCGTATGCCCCCGCCACATCATAATAGACAGGGAGCCCAAAGGCGAACAAAAAGTTGACGATAAAGCCGAAAGAAAGGCTGAAATCGCCAAAGAAGAAAACAAGTAACAACAATTAAAATTAAAGCGGCTCGCCTTTAAAAGGCGAGCCGCTTTAAACGTTTTCAAATTTAACCTATTACGCCGTTGTCGTAAAACTTTAAAGGGCTGATAGTAAGCGCGTGCGGAGTGCAAATAATGGGCGTTGAAGAGTTGTATTTCAACTCGGGAGTGTACACGCAGTCCTTATGCGCGGAGCAGTTGCTTGCCGTAACGCCTACCGTCTTGTTTTTAATATCGACAAATATATCGTTAAAGCCGTCCTTTCCGTCCGTGTAAAAGCGTATCTTATAGCCGCCGCTCACCTCTTCCACCGCTACGTTTTCCTCTTTCAATACGCGGGGCGTACTGCCGAATTCAAAGGTGAGCACCTGCTCGCCCCTGTAAGACACGTAAAACCCCTCCAAAGACGATTTATCTTTACCCACGGTAAAAGAAATTATAAGTATTACAGCCGTAATTATTATAACGCCGAAGGCTACAATATCCCAAAGCGAAAACCATTTACGGCTTTTAATCTGTTCAATCTTTTTAAGCGACATTTTAGTTTAAAACAATTTTTCCGTCCACAACGGTGTTGGCTATCGGGTAGGCGGAGTTTCTTATTGTAAGCTCGTCGGGACAGTTGGTAATGATTTTGCCCTCTTCCCCCTCGAATACCAGCATAACTACTTTTCTGTCCGAAAGCTCGGCGTTGATAAACTCCGTCGCCTTCTGCACGCCCATCGCCGAAAGAGCCGTTGTAAGCGCGTCGGCTTCCGCCGCAGAGCCGCCCACGACCGTCGCCGAGGAAATACCCGTGCGTATGGGCGAGCCCGTCTTGGGGTCGATTATGTGGCAATAACGCACGTCGTCGAGCACGTAATATTTAAGGTGGTCGCCGCTGGTTGAAAGCTTTACGTCCTTTGCAAAAAGGTAGCCGTAACTTACGCCTATGTTGCGCGGGTCGGTAAGCTCCAACTGATAGCTCTTTGTCAGGTTGCCCGCATAGCGTTTAAGCGCCATACTCGATTCGCCGAAATTGAAGTAGCCGTTGGTTATTCCCGCGGCGCCGTACATTGCGTCCACCCTGTCCGCGCACCACCCCTTGGTAATTCCGCCGAGGTCGAGCTTTAAGGAATACTCCCTGTCGTCCCCTTCCACTTTCACCGTAAAGGCGGGCTTGTCCGCATAATATCCGCCGTCCTTTTCGTAAATTCTCACCTCGTTGAAATGCGATGCAAGTTGGCAAAACGCCGTAACGTACTTTTCTTCGGGTAAAGCTTTGTCAGCACGGTCGTAAGGCATTCCCTTGTCGGCTTGCGTGCGCTGTGCAAACCCGTACAAATCTTCACAGTACCACACCGCGGGGTTGTAATTGCCCTCCGTCTTTTCGTAAAGCGTTTTCGAAAGAGTGAGCAACTCGTAGGCGGTCTTGTCAAGCTCCACCGTCTGCCCCGCCGCCGCGGCGTTGAATTTGTATATACACGAAGTTTCGACTACCGTGCTTACCGAATTTTCCGTTTCGTACAAAAAGTCGCTCACGCTGTCGGCAAGCGTTTCAAAATCTTTTTCGCTTATTTCCGAAGAGGTAGCCGTAAGACGGGCGTACGTACCCATAGCGTAAAGCTGTCTTCCAAGCGTTTTATCTTCCTGCTTTTCAGCGCAAGCCGAAAAAGGTATGCAGGCGACCGCACACACGATTGCGGCGGCGCAAGCCGTAAATTTTTTATTCATATCCGTATTATATCGCATTTGTCCTATGTTTGCAATTAACTTTATCGCCGTTTATATAAAAAAAGGAACCGCTTTCGCGGTTCCTCCCGTTTTAACCGTTATTATTTAGCCGCTTCGTTAGCCTTTAAAATAAGCTCGGCATAGGTGTAATAAACTTTTCCCTTTTTATCCGAAGGGTTTAAATCGTTCCAGGTTGCGCCCGTGGAAATGCTACCGTCCATCCAATACTTAGCGTCGGCGCCATAGCTGTCCTTAACCGCTTCATCGGACTTCGTAAGATTTTTTAAGTTTTTAAGTCCCTTATCTTTAACGTATTTTACGGTTGCGTCGCGGTTCACTTTCCAACGGGAATAGCTGTTACCGTTAGCGTCCTGCTTAGTCCAATAGCCGTTTTCTTCCTTGGAAAGAGTTTTATAAGTCATTACGTCTTTCTTGGTTTCGGTGCCTACCGTTACGCTTATGGCGTTGTTTTTAACGGCTTCGTAATAAGCTTTGCAGTTAGCTTCGCTTTCAAGATACGTTTTAAAAGCCGTTTCGCCTACCTTATAGTCCTTAGCGGTTACATCGTAAGTAAGCGTAACCGAACCGTAAGAAACCTTTTTGTAGTAATACGTGGGCTTTTCTTCCGTGCCGCCGTTTACTTTATCAGCTTCCGCAACGTCGTCGCCCGCCTTAACCTCCGTAGGAAGGCAGACTTCGGTTAAAGTCAATTCTTTAACGGAGTCGCCGTTGGTTGTAATCTGCGAATATCCTACGTAGCCTGCGCCGTGAACGAGCCCGTACGCTTCACCCGTCTTGTCGGCAGCCTTAGGGGTGCAACCCGCCAAAACGCCCGCCCCTGCGGCAAGCGTAGCCGCCATTGTGATGCCTACTGCAATCTTTGCAATCCTCTTCATAAAAAACCTCTTTTTTTATTATGCGCGATTGCCGAAAGATTATTTGTTCCACGCGCTGTTAAGCACGTGGAACGAGGGATATCCCTCGGCACATCTTCTTGCCGTAATTGTAGCATACGGCAATATGCAAGTCAACAATATTTTTGAAAAATTTGGTAAATCAGTTTTTATTCCGTACGCAACGCCACGACGGGGTCCTTTCTCGCCGCCGCGGAAGCGGGAAGCAAGCCCGATATAAGCGTTAAACCCACGCTTATGCAAACCATTATTAGCGCCTGCCACCAGGGCAACGCCGCAATGCCCCAAATGCCCGCGATAGCAAGCACTATTATGTTGATTACAAGCGACAGCAGGTAAGTTACAAGTATGCCGAACAGTCCGGCGACAAGCCCTATTAAAAACGTTTCGGAATTGAAGAGGCGTTTAATATCCTTTTTCCTTGCGCCAACCGCGCGCAGAATACCTATTTCCTTAACCCTTTCCACTACCGACACGTAAGTTATTATTCCTATCATAACGGTGGAAACGACAAGCGCGAGCGCGGTAAACGCAACGAGGGCGATGGTAATCATCTGAATCATAGTGTTTACCATATTGATTATCATACCGACCGTATCGGTGTAAGTAATCTTCATTTTGGCGCTTAGCGTAACCGTCTTTTCGGCGCCGCTTGCGTCCACGAAGGTGTAACTTTCACCGTTTTCGCACATTCTGTTCCAATCGTCGAGATAGCTTGTAATTTTGTTCTTTGCGCCGAAGTCCTTGGGGTAAATTCTTATGCTCGAAGGCATATCGCCCCCGCCGAGCATTTCCGCCGTTACCCTTAGCATTGCCGACTTATCCGTATTTCCGCCCAGCCCCGACATAAGCATATCCATAATGCCGCCGCTGTCGTATATGTAACCCATAGCAAGCTTGGGCGTCTTTGTCATCTCCCCGTCCACTTTCTGATAGGAAGTATAGTAGAACGAATAGGGAAGATACGGCAGATATTTATCCTCGGTAGCTTCTATTGCCTTGACAATGTTGCTGTCCTTACTGTCGGCGCGCATATGCTCGGTGAGCGCCTTTGTGTAGTAGAAACCGGGGGTTAAACAACTGTACGATATGCCAGACTTCTTTTGAAGTATCAGCTTTACGCCGAGTTGCAAGCCGTTTGCTTTGTTCAAATCGCCGAGTGGCAACTGCATAGGCAAGCCCGTCGAGGGGTCGTTCATAATTCCGCCGCCCTGCTGGGGAACAAGCGAAAAACTGCCGCTTTCATAGGGGCGGTGAACGTACGCGCCCATCTGCGCGCTGAACGTGTATGCCTCGTTATTGGGATACCAAGTGAATTTTTTGGAAGTATCGCCTATAAAGCGGGTCAACGGCAAACCGTTTTCCGGGTCCTTGTTGCCCTCGCCGTCCAAGCCGCTTCCTATAAGCCCCAAAGAGCTGTCGTAACAGTCGTTGTCAACCGCCGCATAGGCGTAGTTTAAAAACTCTTCCTGAGTGAGATAGCCGTACTGCCCCAACACAAGGTCGGTAATCATACTGTTATCCACAACCATAATAAGCGACTGCTTGTCGGCAAATATGGCTTTCTTCTGTTCGTCGGTAAGCGCAGAAGCGTCGTAGGTTACTCCGTCCGCCGTTTCCGCGGCTACAATATCGTATTGGCTTAAAACGTACTCGTAATTATCGGGCACTTCGTTAAAGGTTGCCACGGAGGAAACGGTGCCGGCAAAGTCCTTGTAATCTTCCTGCTCGCTGAGTATCTGCGAGTACATTCCGCGGATTGCCGAAATGCTCGTAACCCTCGAAGCGGGGTCGTCGGAATCCTTTTCAACCGTAAAATCGGTATAGATATTGTTTGCCATACTAAACCCGTAACCATACTGCACAACGTGGGAGAGTTCGGACGGCATTTTATTTACGTAATACAGATACTCGTCGCTTATATCGTTCGTCTTTGTAACGCCCTGCGCAAAGCTGCCGAGAGTTTCCATAAGCGACTGCACGTAAAGCTGGTCTTTTAGTTTTGTTATGTCAACCTTGGGCTTAGCCGAGTTGGACATATCCATAAGCGAGGAAAAGTCGATTGCCGAGCGGGTTATTGCCACGGGGTTGCCCGAAAGCATATCGTCCTCCATAGAGTGTATGTATCCCTGCACGCCCGAAGATATTGCAAGCACAAGCGACACGCCTATAATGCCGATAGAGCCGGCGATGGATACCATTGCCGTGCGCTTCGATTTGGAAAGCAGGTTTTTACAGCTGAGCGACATAGCCATACCCACGGACATAGAGGTCTTTTTCTTCTTGCCCTTGTTGGTTTTGCCGTTATCTTCGCCGCCGTCGCCGCCTGATTGCGCCTCTATCGCCTCGCCATTATCCTCCTTGGCAGGCGCCGTTTCCGCCGTCTGCGCGGGCTGTGCTCCGTCGCCCGCATACGGCATAGAGTCGTCTACCACAACGCCGTCCAAAAGCTTTACTATTCGCGTTGAATACTGCTCGGCAAGTTCGGGGTTGTGGGTTACCATTATGATTAAACGGTCCTTTGAAATGTCTTTCAAAAGTTCCATTATCTGCACGCTGGTTACCGAGTCGAGCGCGCCCGTCGGCTCGTCCGCAAGGACTATTTCGGGGTCGTTGATGAGCGCGCGGGCAATTGCAACCCTCTGCGCCTGACCGCCCGAAAGCTGGTTGGGGCGGTTGTTGATTTTATCCTTTAACCCCACCTTTTCCAACGCGTCTATCGCGCGCTGGCGGCGCTCCTGTTTGGACACGCCGGAAATCATAAGCGCAAGTTCTACGTTCTGTAAAATTGTCTGATGCGGAATTAAATGATAGCTCTGGAATATGAAGCCTATGGAGTGGTTACGGTACGTATCCCAATCCCTGTCGCCGTACTGCTTGGTGCTTCTGCCCTCTATTATAAGGTCGCCGGAAGTATACTTATCCAAGCCGCCTATAATGTTGAGCAACGTCGTTTTGCCGCAACCCGAAGGACCGAGTATGGAAACAAACTCGCTCTTCCTAAATTTTAAACTTATGCCCTTTAAAGCCTGAACGGTTTCGCCCGCAACGGCATAGTCCTTTTTTATGTCGTGTAATTCCAACATTTTTTCACAACCTTCACTATTTAATATACTATTATGTTATAACCGTCCGAGCAAAAAGTCAATGCCAACGGACGGTTCAAACTGTTAATTCACACAATTTTCAATTATAAAACACAAGCTTTTCAAGCCCTGCGCCTCAGCCTATGCTTACGGCTGAGCCCGTCATTTCGGCTAACGCATAAACTTAAACGCGCGCAAAACCAAAACTGTGGAAAACGCAAAGCGCGCGCTTTGATTTTTAAATTTAAACCCTGCCCGCCGCAAGTCTTTTTAAGGTGCGCTCTTTGCCTATAATCTTCATAACCGTACACAAATCCGGTGAGTTCGGCATACCCGTTACGGCAATTCTCAAAATTTCGGCAACGTCCGCAACACTGCCCCTGTAACCCGCGGGATTGGCTTTATAGTCGCTCATTTCCGCGGCAAAACCCGTCTGCGCGGCAACTGCCTTAACTTTTGTAAACCATACGGAATTATCGTCGTTTTCGTCGTACGCCGCCGCAAATTTATCCAACACGGCGTTTACCGTGCCGCCGTCGAAGCGGTACGAATATTCGGGAGAAAAGGTATCGTCGAAGAAATAGTCGAGCATACTTACGCCCGTTTCGGCGCGTACTATGTCCTTTCTTCTCTTCTTTCCGCCTATCCCGCAAATCAAATTCAATATAGATATTATATACTCTTTGTCGGCAAAATGTTTCCCGTCGGCTTCCGTTCCGAACTCTTTTACCCAGCCGTATAAAAACTCATACGTTTCTTCGGCGGTCAGTTTGGAAAGCTCCTCTTTGGAGATATCGTTCAACTTGTCTATGTCGAACAGCGCGCCGCTCTTGCCCATTTTGGATATGGAAAACTTAAATTCTCTGTAATCGGTCTGCGGGTTTTTCCTTTCCCACTCCTCGAAATTGGAGTTTAAAATGGTCATAAGATATTTTACGACCGCCTTGGGATAATAGCCCGATTTTCTGTAATAGTCAAGGGATAGTTCGGGGTCTTTTCTCTTAGACAGCTTGCGCTTAACCCCGCCGTCCACCTTCATAAGCGAACAGGTGTGCCCGTATTTGGGCAGTTTAAAGCCGAGTACGGAAAACAGTTCCAAATGAATGGGCAAACTCGAAAGCCACTCCTCGCCGCGTATTACAAGCGTGGTGCGCATAAAATGGTCGTCGATTGCGTGGGCAAAGTGGTAGGTGGGAATACCGTCAGACTTTAAAATTACCACGTCCTGGTCGTTTTCGGTTACGGTTACTTCCCCCTTAATGGCGTCGCGGAAATTTATTTTGCGCGAGGGGTCGCCCTGCGATTTAAGCCTTATTACAAAGGGCTTGCCCGCCTTTAAATTAGCGTAAATTTCCTCTTCCGAAAGATTGCGGCACTTTGCGTACGCGCCGTAGTAACCCGTTATCTTCTTTTCGTTGGTCTGCTCTTCCCTTACGGCGTTCAGCTCGTCCTCCGTGCAAAAGCAGGGATACGCCAGCCCGCGGGCAATCAAATCTTTGGCGAAAGCGCGGTAAACGGAGGCGCGCGCCCGCTGATAGTACGGTCCGTATTTATTCAGCGGCGAAGAAATTTCCGCCCCCTCGTCAAAGTTAATTCCGAAGTAATCGAGCGAGCGTATAACGCTTTCGACCGCGCCGTCCACTTTCCTCTTTAAATCGGTGTCCTCTATGCGCAGATAGAAAACGCCGCCCGTAGTGTGCGCCGCGCGCTCGTCTGCAAGCGCGCTGTAAAGATTGCCCAGATGAATAAAGCCCGTGGGCGACGGCGCAAGGCGGGTAACCTCCGCCCCCTTTTCCAAAGAGCGCTCGGGGTAAAGCCTTTCGTACTCCTCCAACGGCAACAAATCTTTATCGGGAATAAGCGTTTGCGCAAGTTTTTTAAAGTCCATTTCAGTCTTCCTTCTTTATATCCTCGTTTTTTATTTGCTGATATTTTTTAGCTTTGCGCATATGCGCGAGTTTGTTCTTTACGTAAAATTTTAATTTGACGGGCGCAATCAGCCTGAACAGTACCGTAGCCGTACATATACCAACCGCAATACCCAAAAGAGTTAAAAGGCATATTATTCCCCATTCCATTGCGGTCTTGGTTGCCATCATAGGCGAAACAATGGCTTCCATCGTATAGTACAGCGAACTGCCGGGCACAAGCGCAATGATAGCGGGCACTAAAATAATGGTTGCGGGAATTTTAATTTTCCGCGCCATTATTTCCGACAAAACGGCGGCGAACAGCGTGGGAATCAACACCATCAAAAACACGTAGCTGTTATTGTAATCGAAAGCCACAAGCATTCCAACGTATACGCCCAAAGTCAAAAGGCTTGCCAAAAACGCCCAACCGATACGCCTTATATTCAAGTTAAAGAACAGGCAAACCGCCACCGAGCCCAAAGCTCCCGATATCATAAGCATAAGGGCTTTAAACCAAGCCTCGTCCGCCTGAGAAACGTTATACCAACCTATATAAGGCGACAACTGCATAAATTTGGCGATAGGGCTGAGGGCGAGTATCGATACGCCGTAGCCTGCGGCTATGACTACCGACAGCAATATTCCGTTTAAAAGCTGAAAAGTTCCGCTCATCAAATCGCCCGTAAACATATCGCGCACGGCGTTGGTGGTTAGCAGACCGGGAATAAGTATCATTATCGTACCTATCATTACGTACGCGCCCTGACAGTGAAGCCCGATAAGATTTAAAAGTTTGCACAACGACACGCTGAGTATTCCGCCCATAAGCGATAAAATAAACGTAGTCGCATATGCGTTTAACGACCGCACGGAAAGCAACTCACTTACGCCCGCCATTGCAAACGCAATTAAAAACGCGGGCAACACGTCGGCGACGGTGCCGCCGAAAAATATCGAGTAAATACCTGCAACCGAAGCCGAGCCGACTATCGTGAGCCACTTGTTGCGCGGCTTGTTGTGCGCTAATTCATAGCACTTCTTCAACCCCTCTTCGGGCAAGCACTTACTGTTGCAGACGTCGCGCGAAAGCTGGTTGAATTTTTCAAGCAACGCAAGGTTTTGCGAAGTTGAGTACACCCTCTTCATAAAGGAATACTCGTGCCCGTCCGCCGTGCGGAAGCCCGCTATTACCATAGAGGGGAATGCGGCGACGTTTGTTTCCTCCGCCCCGTAGGCAAGACATATCCTGTCCACCGCCGTTTCCACGCGGGAAACCGAGCCGCCGCAGGACAAAATTCCCACGCCGACTTCCAGCGCGAGTTCCAAAACCCTTTCGTAATCGATTTTAACCGTTTGGGCGGGGTTGTCGGCAACCTCTGCATCCCGAATTTCAACCGACGTTTCTTCCATATCTCTCCGTATAATACCAAGTAAAAATTATTTGACTTTATTGTTTGTGCGGGTGGGTTTATACAGCTTGCGCAAGACAAACCAGCCGATTACAAGCACCTGCACGCCCGCGGCGACAACGTAAAAGGGCCATATGGGAACGCCCTTTGCAAACACCGACAAAAACGCGTGGACTATCAGAGCGATTGTCCATATGACGGCGGAAGCCGCCAGCGTCATAGTAATGCGCCTGCCCCAGATACAGGCAAATACAAGCAGCACCACCGCCGATATAAACGGCGCTATCACGTAAGTGAGATAGGCGTAATCCTTAACGGCGGAGATATAATACAGTATCATAAACACGCCCGTCGCCACAACCCATACCAAGCCCGCCGACAAAAGAGAGATTAAAAGCCTTCTTTTGGCAAGGTTAAGCTTGGGCTTTACAACCTTTTCGGGCTGTTCCCTTACTATGTCGTCGAGAGTTATATGGTAAATTTCCGCAAGCTGGATAAGCACCCTCAAATCGGGAATGGATTCTCCCCTTTCCCACTTAGAGACCGCCTTATCGGAGTAGTTGAGCATATCGGCAAGCTGCAATTGCGTCAGCCCCACTTCCTGCCTTAAACGCGTTAAATTAGCCGCGATGATTTCCTTTAAATCGCTCATACGGAAATTATACCACCCGAAACGGCATTTTGCAATTATTTTTAGCAACTCTACCGTCGGTAGAGTGTGATTTTTTTGCGGTAGAGTCGTAAAAACGCTCCGTTTACAAGGCAAATAAAAGTGTAGACGGAAAAACGGGCGCAAGGTGTTGTAAAACGCAAATCGATTGTTTATAATATTTATTGAAAAAATTTTGAACCTTAACGTCGCATCGGCATTAAAATCTGCGGCGTTTTGCCTTAAACAAACCAAGGAGGCGACTGATTTGGAGGATAAAATGAGAAGCTTTGACATATATGCGGATTCTGCGGCTAACCTTACCGCAGAGATGATTAAGGAAAACGGCATAGGCATCGTTTCCTACACCTGCTCGATTGACGGCGTGGATATGGAGTGTTACGAAGAGGGAGTACCCTTTGAGGAAACGGCAAAAAAATATTACGACGCTATGCGCGCCGGCAGCGAAACAAAAACCACGCTTGTAAACGCAGAAAAAATAATCGCCGCCGTTACCCCCTCTATGCAGGCGGGGCGCGACGTGCTTTTCGTTACCATTTCTTCCAACATTAGCGGCACGTACAATCAGGCGGTTATGGCGGCAAAGCAGCTTAAAGAGCTTTTCCCCGAAAGGAAAATGCTTGTTGCCGACAGTTTTAACGCGGCGCTGGGCGAAGGTCTGTGCGCGCTGTACGCGGCTAAGCTGGGCGATATGGGCGAAAGTTTGGAAGCCTGCCACCAATGGATAGAAAACAACAAACTCAACCTGCACGGCATTTTTACCGTAGACTCGCTTAAATATTTAAAGCGCGGCGGAAGAATTTCCGCGGTGGTTGCCATTGCGGGTACGATACTCAACATCAAGCCCGTATTGCGCGGCGACGAGAACGGCAAACTTTCGGTAACCTGCAACGAGCGCGGCAGAAAGAAATCAATCGCCAAACTCATTCAGCTCTTTAAAGAAAACGTAATCGACCCCGAAAATCAGATTATAGCCATATCCCACGCCGACTGTCTTGACGAAGCAAACGAGCTCGCCGATAAATTGAGAGAGTTGGGCGCAAAGGATATCGTTATGAATTATTACGATATCTGCACGGGTTCGCACGCAGGTCCCGGCACGCTCGCCCTCTTCTTCCTTGGTAAATCGAGGGATAAAAACTCGGAAAAACAGCCCTCCGCCTCTAAATTCGGCTGGTTTAAAAGCAAACAGAAACAGGACAAAAAGTAAAATTAAAAACAAATTCAAGCGCGGCGCGGGAAA
>OFFL01000170.1_pt1 | contig 77273 bp, 60 predicted proteins | sample 1521391 | NCBI WGS metagenome assembly OFFL01 (sample SAMEA3504082, study PRJEB24116) | mouse gut metagenome | biome: mouse gut; feature: mouse-associated habitat; material: faeces | place: Denmark | collected 2011
GAACCGAATTTATTTAATTTTTAACCCCGTCCATTTTTTTAGTGGACAGTAGTGAATTACCTCATATATTTACTAATGAATAAAGTATTGATTATTGACGCTTCTGCATCTTACGAGAGGTTGATGACCGGCTTATTGGCACGAGCCGGATATACTCCTATCATAACTGATTGCATCAAAGCCGGAAAAATTGAGGCGGCAAAGCTGCCACCCGGCGCGGTTATCGTCACGGCAATGCGTCTGCCCGACGGTAACGCGAGAGAGTTTATCAACTGGCTGAAGATCGAGGGATACAAATTCCCCGTCATAGCCGTAGTGGAAAATCTAAACAACGCTGATGTATTAAGCATTATGCGTGGCGGTGGAGCGGTGGATATTATCCAGCGTCCGGCAATAGATAAGCAACTTGTTGAAACCGTCGCTCAGTATGTCAAAACGGAGAACAAGACATTCACCCTCGGCAAGCATCTGATACCACGACAAAGTGATGAATGGCGAGAGATTGAGCGTAAGATCAAAACGATAGCGAAATCAAATGCCAATGTCATTGTATTCGGTGCAAGCGGCACTGGCAAGGAACAAGTTGCATTGGAAATCTACGGTCAAAGTTCCCGCTCACAAAAGCCCCACATCGTAGTTGAGGCAGGTGGTGCAGGATTGATTGGCAAGCATGACCCAACATCAGGAAGAAGCGAAATCTACAACCGCATCAAAAGTTACTTTGAAAATACCGACGGTGGAACAATAATCGTTAAGAACCTCCAGCTGTTGACTTTTGAAAAGCAGTCAGTGCTGTTGCACATCCTCGAAGAAGAACACCCTAATGTCCGTGTCATTTGTACCGCAGAGCCATATCTCCGCCGTATGATGGCAGAACAGTCCTTCCGTCCAAACCTGATGTATATGCTCCGGGAGTTCGAGATTGTCATACCGCCACTCCGCGAAGTGACCGAAGATATTCCGGTACTGGCAAACTTCTTTCTAAAGATGTATGCCAATCATCATAACGAGCCACGCAAAAGGCTTGACGCTTCGGCAGTCAAAGCCCTGAAACAGCATCTTTGGGTGGGCAATGTCCGAGAGTTGAAGAACGTAATCCTTCAAGCAGCCTTCAACGCCAACGGTGAGATTATCTCAGAGTCCGACATAACCTTCAATGTCAATGACCCCGAATTTGACGACAGTCTTGACTTGCGCAATCCAAGGAAAGAAATCGCTCTCATAAAAGAAGCGTACCGCAGAGGAGGGAACTGGAAAGAAGCGGCAAAGCTGCTTAATATCACAGAGAAAACGCTGATAAGTCTTCGCAAAAAGTATGGGATTGACAGCAACGGTGAAATCCAGTCTTGACTACCTCGTTAAAAATTAGTATCTTTGCAGCGTAAAATAGCAAAGATAGCACCCGTAGAGTCGGGCGCATCAAACATATTAGGATAACATAACTTCCGCATAAGTTCCTTTGTAAATCTGGAAAATTAACAAATACCGAGCTTGGCGTGATGCTTATGCTATGCTTATCGCATAGCGTATAATCACCCTGTTTTCGGTATAGGCAATCCAGAGCCTTCAAAGGAGAATAAGAGATTATACGCTATATTTTTCTCCATAACCTTGCCTCTGAAAAACACGCAAATCCTTAACCATTCTACAATCACAGCAGTAATCAGGTAAAACCACTGATTTTAACATCTGAATTTTCTTTCGGTGCATATTTCACTATTTCAGATTGTTACAAATTTAACAATCCCTAAATAATCGCTTTTGCAATCCATTCAGTTATAATGTCAAACGAGGCGCAATCCTCGATAAGTTTAACACAAAACACATAACCGAATGGAAGCAACAACTCCACCGAACACTCCCGGCTTCAAGAAGAAGCCCACCCGTAAGAACCGCAAAACTTTCCGTGGCCGCAACTCAGGCTACCGTAAGTTGCCCGACATCACAATGGACGCCTCTATGCCCTCCGAGGCAACAGCATGGCTCTATGGCTCAATCTTCCTCATGGCAGCAGCCAAAATTCTCGCTCCTTTCATGGGTATGAGTGCAACCGCCGTTCAACCCGCAACAGCACCTGCCGAGTAAGCGTATGGAGCAGACCGCAGAGCAAACAGCGGACTTCCAGACCGCAGCACAGGCATACGTTTCTCTCATCGAAGAACGGGCCCGCAGCCCCTGCCAATATCCGACAGGAAACAAACCCAGACTTTTCTTTCACGGCGAGCCGATAATCCTTCTTGACGACATCATGTCCGGGCTCAATGTCAGCGAAAGGACAATCCGAAGATACCGCGACGCAGGAAAGATTGAGGTTTACGAAAGCATCGAAGGCAACATCAAGTTTGTTCTTCAACGCGACCTCGACAGTTTCCTTGAACATACCTTCATAAGTTCTTCCCATCCAGAATACAGAACCTTGAAGCGTAAACCCAAAGCCGGCGGCTCAACCGCCAACACCACCACAAATCCCCAAACCAAATTAAATTATGGACCAGACCACGGATCAGCAGGAAGTGCTGATAGCCCGCAACAACGAAAGCGGGCAGGTGGGAGCAGTCGTAGGACAGAACCCTGACGGCACTCCCCAGATGGCTGACGCAAAGTCAACGCCACTCAGCGAACTCGTAAAGTTCAGCAAAGGACAGAACCCCCTCGAAGCGTTCTTGTCAAACTTCATGCGGCAGGCAAAGAACCCCACGATGTTCAGCTTCTTCAAATTCCCTGCCGATGACAAATATGATATAATAGCTCCGGCAATGGCTGACCTCATTCAGAAAGCCGATGAAAATGCCGAGATGCTCAAACCGAACAAGGTTGAGATTGAAGCTCCCGCACAGACGGTTGAGCAGAAACAGGAAGAAGCACCCACGCAGGAGCAGCAGAAGCCGACGGGCATCAAGCTGGCTCCCATAAATCCCGACCTCATCGACTGGGATAAAATCGAGAAGCAGTGGGGCATCAAGCGCGACGACCTCGAAAAATCAGGGGCACTCAGTCAGATGGTATATAACCACAAGTCGCCGCAGCTATTCACGGTAACGCCCCAGTTCGGCGACGAGAAGTATTCGCTTGAAGCGAAACTCTCGTTCCGTACCAACCCCGACGGCTCATATTCACTCGTGCCTCACTTTGTCCGCAACGAGCCGCAACTCGACCAAGAGTTCAAAGGGTATTCATTCACTAAGGAGGACAAGGCGGAACTCCACAAGACCGGCAACCTCGGTAAGCCTGTCGAGCTTACCGACCCCAAGACCGGGGAAAAGGTCAAATGCCTTGTGAGCATCGACAAACTCACAAACGAGATTGAGGCACTGCCGGTTGATAAGATTTATATCAAGCAGAAGGTCGCCAACATCGACCTCGACATGAGAGCCATCGGCATACTCAAAAATGGAGGCTTGATAAGGGAGCAGCACATAGAACTCCCCAACGGCGCGAAATTCACCGCCGACCTGCAATACAGCGCGTCCAAGCGCGACATCGTCTTTGTCAACTCTGATAAATACCGTCAGGAACAGACGCAGGACAACAAGCAGGAGAACAAACAGCAGGAGCAGGTCAAGGACACATGGCACCTCGCCGACGGCTCAATCAAGCCGTTGAAGAACTGGTGTAAGATGCCTCTCAACGAACAGCAGCAGGCGGATTATCTCGCCGGAAAGAAAGTGCTTGTCGGCGAAAGCAAAGACCGCGACGGCAACGACTGCACCATCTATTTCCAGTATAATCCCGAACTTCGCCAGCCCGAAACCACACGGGTATATCCCGACCGTGACAAGGTTGTGGGCGTCGCTGAGGAAAGCAAGACCCAGCTTGCCGTGAACAACGACGGCAAGACCAACGAGGCGACAAAGAACGTGAACGAGCCTCTCCAGCGAGGACAGACCGCTCCCAAAGACGAAAATCAGCAGCAACAGCAAAAGAAGCCGAAAGGCCCCAAACTCTGATGTGCTGCCGTCACCACTGAACATTCAATTCCACAGTCAACACTGACTGCGATTCAACCAAAGTAGTATCCCCAAGGCACGGGGATAGCACCTGCCGTCCCCGTGCCTTTCATAACAACACCACAAATCCCATTAAATTATGATTTTAATTGTTTGCGAAAATTATCGCACATCCAAGAACGTGGCTCTCGCAATGGGAGCGAACACCGAAACCGCCACCGGCATCTACGCCTCAAACAGCATCGCCGTCGCCACTATCCCCGAAAAATTCATCCGCCAGACTCCGCTCTGCGAAATGGCCGTCGGACGCTATCCCTTCATCCCGGAGAAGTTCAAGATGTCAGTCACTGACAAAGAGCTGGAGCGCAACCTCAAACCGCTATTCCGCAAGGCAGACGAGGTTGTATTCGCTTCCGATGGCGGCGCGGACGCTCAGGCACGCTTCTTCAATATATGCCGTCATTTCCGTGTGGGCTGCACCACAAGCCGTATGTGGCTCACCCGTCTTTGCTACGGCGCAATCCGTGGAGCGTTCCATTACCGCGAGTCCGGCCGGCATCTCTACCGCCTCGCCCAGACCGGACTTGTGTCAAAGGGCATGGACATGATGTTTGAATACAACATCAATCAAGCGTTACTCCATGTCGGACTTCCTGCCCGTGACCTCACTCGTCAGGAAACCATCGCCCTCGAACACATCGGCAATATGTGTGTCGTTTTCGATGCTCCAACCTCGCCGAACCATACAATCCGCATCAATGTCAACAGCCGTGAAAGCTATGAGTCACAATCCTATTGGAACTCCGAGAAAGCCGCCAACGAAATTCTTTCGTCTGTCAAAGTCGGCGATGAAATCCCGGCGACACTGACGGTGACGGAAACCACGGCATACAACCTGCGCTTTCATACGCTCCACACACTCCAGATGGATGCTTTCAACAATCTCGGCTTCACACCGCGAAAGACCACAAGAGTGGCAGAGAAACTATACTCAAAAGGGCTTATCTCATCGCCCATGACATCATGCTCACACCTGCCTGAAAAACTTCGCGGTCATCTTCAGACAGTGTTTGGCGAAACCAACGGCTACCCGTGGGGTGACAACGAAGCCACGCTCAACAACCACGCCATCATCACCCTCCGCGCCGGAGAGGACGGCATGACTGCCAGCGAGGTACAGCTCTACAATCTCATCTTCAACCGCATGAAGGCGGTTGTAGAGCAGCAGCCAATCCGCAAGATTGCGGTCAAGGAGTTCACAATCGGCAATGCCGTTTTCGCCCACGAATGGGAGCTGACAGGCGAGGCATACGATGTGACCGATGCAGGTACATTCGACACCACCGTAAAAATCGAGGATGCGGCTGCCTATCCCTGCGACCCGGCAACACGAATGTCAACCGATCTCTCCAATGTGATGTGGAGTCTGACCGCCCATGCTGATTATGTTGACGATGTGATGCACACAAACGTGCCGTTCACCAAGTCAACCGAGGACTACGGCAGCGTTATCAGCAGTCTTGTCAAGAAAGGGCTGGTATCCATCGAGGACAACGAGCTGTACCTCACCACCGAGGGGCAGGAAATCTACGACGATTTTTCCGGCAGTGAGTTAAGCGAGGTGTTGCTGACATGGCAGTTCGAGGCAAACGACCTCTACGAAGGCGACCAGACAGGCCGCTCCGTAATCGATGGGTTCGGCAACTCATTACTCTGCATGGTTGAGATGATTGACCCCGATACGGAAGACTGAAAAGGAAGACTGAAAAGCCCTCAACCGACAATTCTATCCAAAAATAATCGGCTCTACATAGCTGAAAATCGGATAGAAATCGTTAACTTTGCCACTGAATCGCAGTCATAATTTATTTGATTGTGGATTTAGTGGTGAGGCAGCGGGAGGGATACCCGCTGCCTTTTTAACTTTCATATCCAACCACCGCTTTATCCACAAACTAAATTCATTTGATTATAGAAACAGTAGCGATAGACAAGGAGGTACTTGACGCTATGTTTGAGCGCATGGCCTACCTTCACAAAATGATATACCACCTCTTCGAGAAAATGCGCAACAAGGACAGCGGCGACTGGCTCACGCTGAAAGAAACCTGCAATATCCTCAATGTGTCGGAGAGAAAAGTCCGTAACCTTCAGTCCGGCGGCAGAATCGGTTTTGTCAGATACGGCAAGAAATGCAAATACAAAGCCGAAGATGTCTATGCCTTGGTAATGAAAGGAGGCTTTGACGATGAGTGAACGTATTTATACGGCGAAAGACGAGGCTGTTAAACTGTTCTTCTCTCAATGCAAATTATCCATCGAGATGTCGGAGCAGCTCATAAAGGAATATAAGCCCATGCTTATGAATAGACGTTTCGTAACCGATGCCCAGCTTTCCGAAAACCTGAACATATCCCGCAGGACGCTTCAGGACTACCGCGACAAGGGACGGTTGCCTTTCTACCGTCTGGACGGTAAGATACTTTATGAAGAAAGTGACATAGAAGGCTTCCTTTCGGACGCATACAGACCTAAATTCGAGGACTGACCCCTATGGCAAAGGCGGCAGCAGAGTCGATGACCCTGTTGCCGCCTTTTTACGTTCCGGCATAATCAGCCGAGGCTTACGCCGTTAAACTTTGTCCGCATTATTTCCATATCCTCGGATATGGTCTTGTCCATCATCTTTGCGTAAATCAGTGTCGTCTTGATGTCGGCGTGTCCGAGCATCTTGGAGATTGTCTCAAGAGGCACATGATTGTTGATTGACATGGTGGCGAATGTGTGTCGGGCGATGTGAGATGTCAGATGTTTCTGAATTTTTGCCAGATCTGCAAGTTCTTTCAGATAGGCATTGACCTTCTGGTTGGACATTACCGGAAGCACGGCTCCTTTCGACAACGCGACGGGGTGGTTCTCATACTTCTGCATGATTGCTTTCGGTACATCAAGCAGGGGAATGACACTCAGTTCACTGGTTTTCTCACGGGCCTTGCGTATCCACATCATACCGTCCGAATCAGTGGAAATATCAGTGCGGCGCAGTGTCTGCACGTCAATGAAGGCAAGCCCGGTGAAGCAGCAGAACACAAACGTGTCGCGCACGGTCTCAATCCGTGGAAAGGCTTTCAGGTCGAGAGCCATCATGCGTTGAAGCTCAGGCTCCGTGAGGAACGTGCGTTCTGCCTTCGTGCGTTTGAAACGCTTACCTGAGAACGGATCCTCGCTTATCCATTTGTTTGCCAAGGCATACTGGAGAACATTTTTTAGATAACGGAGATAGCGCACTGTCGTGTTGTTGGCACATTCCTTGCTCATGCGCAGGAAATGCTCGAAGTCCTGAATGAAGCCCTTGGTTACATCCTTTATCGGAATGTCCTTCTCTGAGCGTGTAAGAGTCATGAACTCCTCCAGATAGGTTACGCAACGCTCCCATCGGCTGAATGTGGCGTATCCCATGTCGCCGCGCTCATATTCCTCCTTGCGCTTCACGTTTGTCTCGCGGAAAACGTCACACAGCATCTTCGGCTTCTCCACCATCCCGAAATAATGGTTTTTCATTATCTGCGGGTTGATGTACTTACCCTCGTTGAGAAGGCGGTTGTGAATCTCGTAGAAACGGGAGCGAACCATTTCAAGATACTTGTTAAGCTCGATGTCCCGTCTGGAACGTCCTGTGCTTTTCTGTGCCCGCTGGTCCCAGTTTGTCGGTTGTACTTTCCTGCCGATTGTGAACTCGGTCTTCTGACCTTCGGTCGTGATCCTGACGTAGAGGGGATATTCCCCATCGCCTACGGTGCGTGGCTTTCTCGGAAAGAAAGTCAGCGTGAAAAATGAATCTTTCATAAAGGTTGTGGGTTTAATGGTTACTTAAATATAATCATTTTTTCCCGGATTTACAACCCGTGAAGACCATTGTGAAAGTGTGAACAGAGAGAAATGCGCCAGTCCTTCAATCGTGAGTCAGTCCGTACCCTGCAACTCACGGCAAACCTCGGAAGATAGCATAGGAGAAGGCTTATATCAGCCAAAATCAGCCCATAGCACCCATCTATTCTTAAATGATGTTAAAAATACAGGGGCTACCTTCCAAAAGTGGGGCCGAGAGGTGGAGCCATGAACCCTGAGCCTCCTGAATGTTGTCGGCAAAACACCGCAAAATACTGAAAGGCAGGCGACTCACACTCCGATTTTGGCAATCGTGAGTCATTTGCCTCACGATTGTGTGACTCACGATTTACTCACACCTGTGTGCCGAGGACCGCTGTATTCTGCCGGATAGGGCAAAAAGAAAAACGCTAAAAATCAAGTGATTTTCAGCGTTTTGCGGTGGAAGTCCGTACTTCCTTGTGATCCGCCTGGGGCTCGAACCCAGGACCCCAACATTAAAAGTGTTGTGCTCTACCAGCTGAGCTAGCGAATCTCCTCAATCGCTCTGAGTATGTGTCCCTCTCAAAAGCACTGCAAAATTAGTGCTTATTTTTGAACTGACCAAATTTTTTTACAACTTTTTTCTAAAAAATTTCATCCCACGCCTCTCACTGCCTACTCAAACCATTAATTTTCTGACACTTACACCTCACCTAAAAATCAACTCTAATATTCGGTTAAAATGCAAAAGTGATTCACCGAGATGTTCCGAAGCGCGAAGTGTCGATATCTGACTCATTTTTCGGTTTGAAACCGTTGAAGCGCCAGATGAATGTCAATTTCAGACTGCAAAAAGCACTATCGACGACATCGAGGAGGGATTTGACATCGGGGCCAACGATTACCTCAAAAAACCCTTTGAGCTCCGCGAATTGATTGTCAGGATAAAAGCCAATCTCAGAAACAAGACTCAAAACCACTCAGCCGATGTAGCCCACAACATCGGCAGCTACCTGTTCGATATCTCCGGTCAAACGCTGATACTCAACGGCAGAGCACTCACTCTCTCGAATATAGAAGCGCGTATATTGGAAAAGTTGGCCACCAATATCGGCAAGACCGTTGACGCTTACGAACTGATGATAGCCGTCTGGGGACGCGACGAACTCAGCAACCGCAACTCCCTCCACGGCTATATCCACAAACTGCGCCGCCACCTCCGCCACGACCCCGCTGTCAACATCATCAACCAGCGCGGCTTCGGCTATATGTTAACAGTCAAAACTCAGTGATTATGAGGTTATCCCGTTGGCTTGTTTCTCTCAGTCTGAGTTAAATAAATGTCAAATATTTTCATTAACTTTGCGATAGGCTCTTATGCCGATTAGACAGCAATGCCTCCCGACCGAGCAAAAATAATTGACATCCCCCGTCATCGCCTCTCCACCGATGGCGATGGTGTCACTACGCTTGTCGCTTTTAGCAGACTTACGGTAATAGGAATTATCCGAAACATTTTAGGCCCGACAATCAATGAAACTGACTGATAAACGATTTTGGTACGGTACAAAAACGGCCTTTTATACCTCTTTCATATTTGCATTAAAAGATGCCCTCCTGTTCTCTATATCATGGGTGTTGGCAATTTGTATAATGTTATTTTCAATCTGCCTATTTATTCAAATGAATAATGGAGATACAATATCCGGTCAGGTCATTACATTCGGATTACTCTTCATTCTCATTGTATTTGTTGTTACAAACGGTATGTTTCTATATGACAATTGGCTTAAGCAATGTTACGTCATGCGAAAGACAAAGAGACTTCTACCAGATAGTTGTGTTATTTTGAATACAACGTATGACGATATAAACAAGCAATATCAGATAATGCTGGATTACTCAGGAAAGCAGTTTGTGGCAACAGTAAATTTCCCGTTCTTTTATATAAGAGAAAAAGGAACGCGTGCTCTTGGAGCATTGAATATTAATTCACGTAAATTTTTTGCAAAGAATAAGTCGGCAATCGTGAATTATATGTCTTAATGAAATATTATATGGTACACTACGATAACCGATTTTGGCTATTATGGATTATCGGAGCAATTATGGCTGTTTCAGTATGCTTATGCTCATCATGGAGTGAAGCCACACTGCTCCTTGCCGTCGCATTTGTCTTGTCGGTGATTGCCATAGCCATTTGCCAAAAGGCAAGCAAAAACACATCATTATGTAAAAATTTATAATGCCCTGCAGTGTTACGGTTGGTTGTTCAAAAGTATAAATGGATATCAGTTTCTTGACTGAGTTTTTACTGATGTTGTTGCCGGTGTTTGCATATTTATCGGTTGTCCATTCTAACAAGGTCGGTTGCAACATTTTTATTTGGGAATACCTACCTCATTTTTACATTTCGCTTCTGCGAAAAGTGCGGATTTATTTGGATAACTGAAAAAAAAGCCGTACCTTTGCGCTCGCAAACAAATAAACCAAATACAAAAACACTCTAAATGGCAACAAAAATTAGACTGCAACGCCATGGTCGCAAGAACTATGCGTTCTATCCTATTGTCATCGCCGATAGCAGGGCACCACGAGATGGTAGATTTATTGAAAGGATAGGTTCTTATAATCCGAACACTAATCCTGCTACAATTACACTCAATTTCGAGCGTGCTTTGTATTGGGTGACCGTTGGTGCCGAGCCCACCGACACCGTACGTTCAATTCTTTCTCGCGAAGGCGTAATGCTCATGCACCATCTTATGGGTGGCGTAGCCAAGGGCGCATTCGACCAAGCCGAGGCTGAACGTCGTTTCAACGAATGGAAAGCTAAGAAAGACGCTAAGACCGCAAGCGCAAAAGCCACTATGGCTCAGCAGCGCGAGCTCACTGCAAAACAGCGTCTTGAAGCTGAGACTGCTAAGAACAAGGCTAAAGCCGAGCTCGTAGCAAAGAAGAAATCTGAAGCCGCCGCTGCTGCCGCAGAGGCTAACGCCGAAGCTTCTGAAGCTCCCGCCGAAGAGACCGAAGCTGCTGCTGAATAAGCAACGCTCCGATTCCTACGATACTCTAAAGGGTGTGTCTGCGTTTTTCCGTCGGCACACCCTTTTATAGTTTATCCAATTTCTTTTTTACCGATCTTCCGAGTCTTTAATATATGAAGAAATTCAACGAACGTTCACGACAGAACCTGTCGGAACTTAACAAGGAAATGCTCGCCTCATGGGAGGCTGAGCGCCTCTTTGAGCAAAGTGTTGCTCTGCGCGAGGGGGCTCCGTCGTTTGTTTTTTACGAAGGTCCGCCTTCGGCAAACGGTATGCCCGGCATACACCATGTGATGGCGCGCACCATCAAAGACCTTTTCTGCCGCTACAAGACCATGCAGGGCTTTCAGGTTCACCGAAAAGCCGGATGGGACACCCACGGCCTGCCCGTGGAGCTTGGCGTAGAGAAAGCGCTCCATATTACTAAAGAGGATATCGGTACTAAGATTTCTGTAGAAGACTACAACGCCGCCTGCCGCCGCGAGGTGATGAAATACACCCGCGAATGGGAGACCCTTACCAATATAATGGGCTATTGGGTAGATACCACCGACCCATACATCACCTACGACAACCGCTTCATCGAAACCGTATGGTGGCTCTTGGCTCGTCTTTATGGAAAAGGCTTGCTCTACAAAGGCTATACAATCCAGCCCTACTCTCCCGCCGCCGGTACAGGCTTGAGCTCCCACGAGCTCAATCAGCCCGGCTGCTACCGCGACGTCAAAGACCTCACGGCAACCGTGCTTTTCACCATCACCGACCCCAAGGAAGAGATGGCACAGTGGGGACGTCCGTGCTTCATGGCTTGGACAACTACACCGTGGACACTCCCGAGCAACACCGCTCTTTGCGTCGGCCCGAAAATCGATTATGTCGCCGTGCAGACATTCAACCCTTACAACGGCGAGAAAATAACCGTCGTAATGGCAGAGTCGCTCGTCGGCGCATACTTCAAGAAAGAGGGCGAAAACGGTGACTTCGAGGCATATCAAGCCGGCGACAAAGTCGTGCCCTACCGTATCGTAGGCCATTATACCGGCACCGAGCTCACCGGCATGCACTATGCCCAGCTCATGCCTTGGGTGAAACCTTGCGAGAAACTCAGTACCCTCGCACCCGCTTACGCCACCGACTATGCTGCAGCACATCCCGAAAAAGTGTTCAGTGTAGGTAAAGACAACTTCGTAGAGCTCGCTGAATGCGCTTTCCGCGTTATTCCCGGCGACTATGTCACTACCGACGACGGTACTGGTATCGTTCACATCGCACCCACATTCGGTGCCGACGACGCCAAGGTTGCCAAAGCAGCCGACATACCCTCGCTCTTCATGGTAAACCTCCGCGGCGAGACCCGCCCCATGGTAGACCTGCAAGGCAAATTCTATACGCTCGACGAACTTGCTCCCGAGTTTGTTGAGAAATGTGTCAATGTTGATCTCTACGGTGCTCATGCAGGCGAATTTGTAAAGAACGCCTACGACCCCGTATATACCGACGACAAAGGCCACTTCGACGAAGCTGCCGCAGCCAAGGCCGAAGACCTCAACGTGCGTCTTTGCGTGGAGCTCAAGGCCGAAGGTCTGGCTTTCCGCACCGAGAAGCACGTACACAACTACCCCCACTGCTGGCGCACCGACAAACCGGTGATCTACTACCCTCTCGACAGCTGGTTTATCCGCTCTACCGCCGCCCGCGAACGCATGATGGAGTTCAACGACAAAATCCAGTGGAAACCCACATCGACCGGCACCGGCCGCTTCGGCAAATGGCTCGAGAACCTTCAGGACTGGAACCTCAGCCGCAGCCGCTACTGGGGCACACCTCTGCCGATCTGGCGCAACGAAGATGGCACCGAGGAAATCTGCATTGACAGCGTAGAGACTCTTTACAACGAAATCGACAAAGCCGTTGAGGCCGGCGTGATGGCTTCCAACCCCTTGCGCGACAAAGGCTTCGTACCCGGCGACTACAGCAAGGACAACTACGAGAAGATAGACCTCCACCGTCCTTACGTAGACGACATCGTGCTTGTCTCACCCACCGGACGCCCCATGCACCGCGAGACCGACCTGATCGACGTTTGGTTCGACTCCGGCTCCATGCCCTACGCCCAGATCCATTACCCCTTCGAGAACAAAGAAGGCCTTGACAGCGGCCGTCTTTTCCCTGCCGACTTCATCGCCGAGGGCGTCGACCAGACCCGCGGTTGGTTCTTCACCCTCCATGCAATCGGCACAATGGCATTCGACCACCCCGCCTTCAAGACCGTTATCTCAAACGGCCTCGTGCTCGACAAAAAAGGTGAGAAAATGTCGAAGCGTAAAGGCAACACCGTCGATCCCTTCAAGACCATCGAGGAATCGGGCGCCGACCCACTGCGCTGGTACATGATATCTACCTCGTCGCCTTGGGACAACCTCAAATACGATCCCGAAGGCGTAAAAGAGACTGCTCGTAAGTATTTCTCCACACTCACAAATACTTACAACTTCTTCGCCATGTATGCCAACGTCGACGGCTTCGACCCCGAAGCACCTGAAGTACCGCTGGCAGAGCGCCCCGAAATCGACCGGTGGATTCTCTCGCTGCTCAACACTCTCGTAAAGACCGTGACCGAGGAGTTCGACAACTACGAGCCAACCCGTGCGGCGCGTGCAATCTCGACATTCGTACTCGACAACCTCTCCAACTGGTATGTGCGCCTCAACCGCAAACGCTTCTGGGGTGGCACTCTCGACCAAGACAAGCTCGCCGCCTACCAGACTCTCTACACCTGTCTGGTGACAGTGGCGAAACTCATGGCTCCGATTGCGCCCTTCTACGCCGACCGTCTCTATCGCGACCTCACTCAGAGCGAGCAGTCAGTACACCTCACCACATTCCCGGTATACTGTGCTGAAGCTGTCGACAAAGACCTCGAGCTGCGCATGGACGTGGCACAGCGCCTCACATCACTTGTACTGTCGCTGCGCAAGAAAGCCAACATCAAGGTGCGCCAGCCGCTCGTGAAAATGCTCGTGCCGGCCAACGACGCCGCTCTTGAAGCCGCTCTCAAAGCCGTTGCCGATACAGTCAAGACAGAGGTGAATGTAAAAGACCTCGAGATTGTAGCTGCCGACAATGAGGTGTTTGTTAAGCGTGTTCAGCCCGACTTCAAGAAACTCGGCCCGAAATTCGGCAAGCTCATGAAAGCCGCTGCTGAGCGTATCAAGGCCCTTGGTGCCAAAGAGATCAGCTCGCTCGAACGCGACGGATACCTTGACATCGATGTTGATGGCCAGACTACCCGTATCGAACTCGACGATGTGAAAATCATCAGCGAGGATATGGAAGGATGGCTCGTTGCCAACGACGGCGACCTCACCGTGGCTCTCGATATCGAGATCAACCCCGACCTCGCCCGCGAAGGCCTCGCCCGCGATATCGTCAACCGCATCCAGCGCCTGCGCAAAGACCGCGGCTACGATATCACCGACCATATCAACCTCACCCTCCTGCCCGGCGAAAACGTGGCAGAGGTTGTAGATCAATACGGCGAGTACATCGCCGGTCAGCTGCTGGCCGACAACATCACCGTTGCCGAACCCGACAACGACGCCGATGTCGTGATTCTCGATATCGACGACCTCAAACTCGGAGCAGTAGTAACCAAAGCATAAGTACTGCGGTCACCGGCATAAATCGCTGCCGGTGACCGCTATTATAATACCTGTGAGTTTTCAAAACTTAAAATCTAAATGTCATGAGCCAACAACCAAGATACAGCGATGAAGAACTTGAAGAATTCCGCGAACTCATACAATCCAAAATAGCCACCGCAACAGCCCTTTACGATGAACTCGTAGCGTCGCTACGCGCCGACGAAGGCAACGGCACTTCTGATACATCCACCACCTTCAAGGCTCTCGAAGAAGGCGCAAACACCCTTGAGCGCGAGGCCACTGCCCGTCTTGCCGAGCGTCAGCTTCAGTTTATCAACCATCTCAAGGCTGCCCTCACCCGAATTGACAACAAAACATACGGTATCTGCCGCGCCACCGGAAAACTGATTCCCAAAGAACGCCTCAAGGCAGTGCCTCACGCAACTCTGTGCGTGGAAGAAAAAAATAATCCCAGACATTAATGCAGCAAAAAAATCGGAGCAAAATCCTTGCTTGGACAGCTTGGGCGATTATCGCATTGGTAATCATTACCGACCAATGGCTTAAAGTATGGATTAAGACTCACTTCTATATCAACGAGGACTTGGAGATCACCTCATGGTTCCACCTCCATTTCGTACAGAACAACGGCATGGCCTTCGGTCTTGAGTTCCTCAACAAGTACATTCTCACCTTCCTCCGCCTCGGGCTTTTCGGCTTCCTCGTGTGGTATATCCGTGAGCTCTACCGCCGCGCATGGATACCGCTCGGCTATATGGTGAGCATAGCCCTCATAGCGGCAGGAGCTTTCGGAAATATCATCGACTGCGTATGCTACGGCGAGATTTTCACCAATCCATACCCTCCGATGACAGCCACACTCGTGCCATGGGGTGAAGGCTACGGCGGTATTTTCCAAGGCCTCGTGGTAGATATGCTCTACTTCCCTCTATTCTCATTCACGTGGCCCGATTGGGTGCCCTTTGTGGGCGGCACGCTCTTTACATTTTTCGACCCTGTATTCAATATCGCCGACGTGGCTATCAGCGTAGGCATGATATCTGTCGTTGTTTTCTATTTCAACTTGATGGAGCACTCGCTCGAAAATGAAAAACCTCGCAAAGATACTGATAATTAGCATTATCGCCACTGTCATCGGGTGCAAGAAAGTTCCTTCCGACGTTATTGCGCCCGATGATATGGCAGCTCTCATGGCCGACATCCACACTGCCGAAGCGGTTGTGGAGATGAATCATGCATCCTATAACAACGACTCTCTCAAGCTCACAATGCGCCAATCGGTATACATGCGTCATGGAGTCAACTCCGCTCAGGTTGACTCTTCTATAGCATGGTATGGCCGCAACATAAAATACTACATGGAGGTCTACGACAAGACTATCGAGATACTCGAGCACCGTCTTATCGAGACCGGCAACCGTATCGCCGCCGACAACGCACTATCCATAGCCGGCGACTCGGTGGACGTATGGCCAAACGCACGCTTCATATCAATCAACGACCGCCTGCCCTCGCGCATGATTACATTCAGTTTCGGCCGCGACCCCAACTGGGAGAAAGGTGACGACTATGTGTGGCGCGCTAAATTTTTCAACGTCGACGAGCGCATGGAGTGGCTCATGGGCGTCGAATACAGCGACGGCGCAGTAGAGTGGCGCAACGAATCACCCGACGCCGACGGGTGGAAAGAAATCACACTGCAGACCGACTCTCTGCGTCATCCCACGCGTCTGTTCGGCTACCTCTCCGCCATCAACCGCCGCGGTACGGAGCTGAGAATCGACAGCATATCGCTTGTGCGCAAGCGCCTCAACCCCGACAGCTACAACCGCCCCTATACCTACTCAATCCCCAATTTCAACGAGCCGGTTGAGATAGCCGACAGCATAGCCAATGACACAATCAGATAGCTTCCGCTGGCTCGCCCACCGCATTGTAATAGACGGAGAGGAGCACGGCATGTCGATAGCAACAATTGAATGTCGCGACGGCTTGTGGCATGTCGACATCGAAAAATTCACGAAGGAGACCCACTCAACCGCCTTTCATTCAGGCACTATCAGAATTACTACCGACAAAGACATGCGCATAAGGCCAACACTCGAATTTTTTTAGTACCTTTGTGTGCGTAAACGTTTTAGCGATTTCGCGTGTTTGAAATATATGGCCGAACAGAAAACATCACGCATACAGAAGCTCATTGACAAGAGCATATCACTCTATAACTACCTCACCACAGGTATATGGAGCGATCCCCGGCGCACATGGTGGCTCAACGCCTTGCGCACCGGCAACCTGTCGATAAACTCGTTTCTCAACCGCGACATCCAGTCGCAAGCCTGCGCCCTCACCTACCGCACCATGCTCGCCGTAGTGCCGGCGCTGGCACTTCTGCTCGCCATAGGCCGCGGTTTCGGCATGCAGGACGCCCTGCAGGATGAGCTCTACAAGCTGTTCCCGGCCCAGCATGTGGCAATAAGCTACTCGATGAATTTCATCGACTCCTACCTCAAGCAATCCTCCGAGGGTGTGTTTGTAGGCGTGGGTATAGTATTCCTGCTCTGGACATTGATATCACTCCTCAGCAGTGTGGAAGACACCTTCAACCTTATATGGGGTCAGAAAAGCGGCCGCAGTATATGGCGCAAGCTGAGCGACTACACCGCCATGCTGCTCATCCTGCCGGTGCTGATGATATGTGCCAGCGGCATATCGCTGCTGATGAGCTCTACTCTCAACGCTATCTTCCATTTTGAGTTCATGACTCCCGTGATATCAGCATTGCTCGAGGGCGCACAATGCCTGATGACAATACTGTTCTTCACAGCCGTCTACATGCTTATTCCGAACACGAAGGTAAAATTCAAGAACGCCTTCATCTCAGGCTGCCTTTCGGGTATCGGATTTCTCGTGCTGCAATGGCTATTCGTCACAGGTACTCTCTATGTGACGCGCTACAATGCCATCTACGGCTCTTTCGCCTTCATCCCGCTGCTGCTGCTGTGGATGCAGCTTGCTTGGGTGATATGCCTTGCCGGGGCTGTGATATGCTACTCCTCGCAGAATGTATTCGCCTTCTCGCTTGACAGGGAGGTGGAGACAATATCAAACCGGTATCGCGACAAAGTCACCGTCGCCGTCAGCGCGGCAATCGCTTACCGCTTCGTCAACCGCCTCGGACCGGCCACGGCACGCGACCTGATGGACAATTTCGAGCTACCGGCACGGCTCGTCACAAACATCACCGACCGCCTCTGCGCCGCCGGTATATGCAACCGCGTGCTTATACCGGGAGAAAAAGAAGTCTATGGTTTCCAACTCGCCATAGACCCGTCGCAACTCTCAGTAGGAGAACTCCGCAGAGAGCTCTATAATCTCGGCACCTCAGACTTCATCAGCGATTTCAACCGCAATTTCCCTAAAGTCAACGAAGTATTCACACGGCTCGACAAAGCACTTTCAGACGTAGCCGACACTGTACCTCTCTCATCGCTTATCGACGATATTCCAACCCTAAAAAAAGATATACAATGAAAAAAGTAATCGCTACCACTAAGGCTCCGGGCGCTATCGGCCCCTACAGCCAGGCTATCGACACAGGCACATTTGTCTACGCCTCAGGTCAAATTCCAATCGACCCTGCCACCGGCAACATCCCCGAGGGTATCGAGGCACAGAGCGAACAGGCCATGCGCAACGTCGAGGCCATTCTCGCCGAGGCAGGCTTGACTACTGCCAACGTTGTCAAGACAACCGTATTCCTCTCTGACATGGCCAACTTCGGCGCCATGAACACCGTATATGCCGCCCACTTCTCAGAGCCCTACCCTGCCCGCTCTGCCGTAGCCGTACGCGAACTGCCCAAGGGCGTTCTCGTGGAAGTGGAAGTGATCGCCGTAAGATAAGCTTTCCACACTTCCCTATACAAGCCATCCCGCCGGATGGCTTTTTTATTTTCACCGACAACCAAACGGCCATATCGTTTGTTATAATTTCATAAAAGAAATATAATATTCAACGTTTTAACATTTACAGATTATGAAACCTATCAATGTAAATTATCTTGGCCAGACACGCCTTTGGTGGCTTGTCATGGTGATTGGTATTCTTCTGGTCATAGGCGGTTTCACCTATTGGTTCTGGCCCGAGGCAGGCTATGCAGTCGCCTCCCAGATATTCGGTTGGCTGCTTGTGCTTGCCGGTGTAGTGCAATTATGTGTGGCCTCCGGTCCTGATCATGCAAAAGGATGGGGCTGGTGGATAGCCGGCGGTGTCATCGACATGTTTATCGGCTTTATGCTGGTGCGCAGTGTGATTCTCTCTGAAATGGTATTTCCTTACTTCCTCGCCATCATCTTCATATTCTGGGGCTTGGAAGCTTTCATCAGCGCAGGAGCCCGACGACCGACAAAATACTGGTGGCTCGGACTTGTCAACGGTGTGCTCCTTTGCCTTATCGGATTCTTCTTCCTTGAGGCAGGATGGGTAAGCGACATGCTCATGGTTTCATTCCTTACAGCTATCGCTTTCATCTACTGGGGTTTCACCATCGCATTGGCAGCATACGAAATGAAACCTATAAAAAAATAGCAATTGCTCTTAACCTGTGATTCACACTCATGAGCTGTTCGCCGGGTGGCCGCTCTGCTGACCACCCGGTTTTTCTGCTATCGAAAAAGTGTTAAAAAAGCAGCTTTTTGCGCGTAGTAACAATAAAATAGCGTATATTTGCCAAAGAATGACTAAACCGTGGAGCTTTCCGCGAGTCTAATAGGTAAAAACTATCACAAAATAATTTACGCAACGATGAAAAAGATCACCCTCGCACTTTCTCTAATCCTGACCTTAGCCGCCGGTATAGTACCTGCTGCCGCTCAGGACTTTGACGATGATCTCTACTACTCGCCTTCAAAAGCTGCAAAAGAGCAGAAGAAGCAAGCCGAGGAGATTCAGCGTCGTCGCGACGAGGCTATACGTCAGGCCACTCAACAGCAGACCGCAAGTTTCTACAACGACTACGAATCTGCCGACAAATATGCCACAAACGCAAACAGACCGCTCAACATTGATGTTGACGCTTATAACCGCCGCGACGGATCGTCGACTGCCGCTGTTGCCAACACCGCCAACGAAAGCACCGACTTCAACTATACCCGCCGTATTGAGCGATATCACAACCCGGATGTCGTGGTAAATACCGGTGACACCGCCCTGATGGAATATTACTACTCCACCCCATCGCAGCAGGATATCAATGTATATGTAATCAACACCATTGAGCCTGCTTCGTATGCTTGGAATTATAATCCGTGGGACTCATGGTATTATAATTCATGGCCCTACTATTCATGGAGCTGGCCTTCTTATCGTCCTTACTGGTCGATAGGATGGGGATATGACCCTTGGTTTAACCTCTCATGGGGTTGGGGTCCCTCTTGGGGATGGGGTCCTTCGTGGGGTTGGAACTGGGGCTGGACCTCTGGTTGGAATCATCCTTGGCACCCCGGTCATGGTCCCGGATGGAATCCCGGCCATTTCCCCGGTCACGGTCCCGGCAACATCAACAAGCCCGGCCGCCCCGGCAACAACGGATGGGCAAGCTCGCCCGGTGGAGCACGCCCGCACCGTCCGGCCTCTACAGCGCCAAGCCGTCGGCCCGGTGGAACATCTTCATGGGATTACGACCGTCCCGGCAACATGGGACGTCCGACGTCGCGCCCCGGCAACTCGGGTAATGCAGCCACATCGAACCCCGGTTACCGCCCGGCAAACACCAACAACGGCAACAAATACTCTACTCCCAACAGCAGCCGCGGCAACTCAAGCCGCTACGGCACTAACAATTCAAGCAAATCAAACAACAAGTCAAACACCCAGAGCACACGCAGCACCAACTCTTCCAATTCATCCAACTCCGGCAGCTCTTACCGCAACTCAGGCTCAAGCAGCAACCGTTCGTCAGGTAGCTCTTACCGTGGTGGCGGAAGCTTCGGAGGAGGAAGCAGCTCTCGTGGTGGCGGAAGCTACGGCGGTGGTGGCGGAGGCGGAAGAGGTCGCCGCTAAACAATGATTTATTTGCCCGGGCTCTTTTTCCGAGCGCCGGGCAATTTGTTTTCAACTCAACCGACAACATTTATGAGAACTCGATCTATACTCACTATCAGTCTTTTGGCTTGCGCAGCTGCAGCCTCGGCTCAGTCGGCCATAGATGCCTATAACATCACTCCTACCCAGTTGAGAGGTACAGCCCGCTTCATCGGTATGGGCGGCGCTTTCACATCGCTTGGCAGCGACCTGTCGTGCATGACACAGAATCCTGCCGGACTCGGTCTTTACCGACACAGCGACATCGGCCTTACATTCGATGTCTCGATCCGAAACTACAAGAGCGAGACTCCCGCGGCTAAGTACACCAACAATGAGACACGCGTGAAATTCGACAACTTCGGATATGTTGGCGTGGTAGACCTCAACGGCGCCATGCGCAACTTCCAGTGGGGTGTGAGCTACAACCGCCTTGCCGTACTCGACCGCCACACTACCGCCTACAACTACCCCACATCGACTTCGCTATCAAATTATATTTCTTGGTATACCAACGGTGTGAACAGCGAAGACTTGATTGAAGGTGAGAATTACGACCCATATTTCGATTCATCAAACGACTGGCTCTCAATCCTTGCCTTCAACTCGTTCATGATCAACAATCCCGGCAACAATTTCGAAGAGTATTCAGGCTTGTATAAAAACGGCACTGAAGGCGACGCTTTCTACGACGTCTACGAGCGCGGATATGTTGATGAATACAACATCGACTTCGCCGGCAATGTAAATGATGTAGTCTTCTGGGGTCTCGGACTCGGTATCTACGACCTCAGCTATACCCGCGAACTGGCCTACAGCGAGAGCATGGCCGGGGCAAATATCTACGATAACTCCACAGGAAGGCTCACCACCGGCAATGCAGGCTTCAACCTCAACAGCTGGCAAGGTATTTCCGGCTCGGGTGTAAACCTTAAATTCGGCGTCATCGTGCGACCGGTAGAAATGCTGCGTCTCGGCTTCGCAATCCATACCCCCACATGGCTCCATCTCTCGCACAACACGTCTGCCGAGACCGCTTACAATTATACTCCCGACAACACCACAGACACCAACAGCGGCACATTCTCTACCCCCACTAACGACTATGCATCGCGCCTCAACACTCCTTGGCGCTTCATGGTGGGAGCCTCGGTGGTTATCGGCCCCAAAGCAATACTCAGCCTTGACTATGAGCGAGTGGCATACAACGACATGAAGCTCAAAGAACCCCGCTATTTCGACAACTACTATGGCGGAGGTGGCAGTTTCGTTGACAATGCTTACGCCAACGAGGATGTCAAGAACTACTTCCGTGCTGCAAATATCATCCGTGTGGGCGCCGAATACCGTCTGTCGAAAAGCTGGAGCGTGCGAGCCGGCTACAACTACCAGAGCAGCAATGTCACCAAAGACGCCGCCGACGGTAAAATGCACATCTCGACAGCAGGCACAGACCCCTCGTACCGCTTCGACAACGACACACAGAATATCTGCCTCGGACTCGGCTACCGATATAAATCATGGTATATCGACCTTGCCTACCAGCACACACGCCAGAGCGGCACTTTGCACGCCTATACCCCCTTTACCGAAGGCAACATCACCTACAACGCCCCCTCGGCAAAAGTCACCGACAGTTACAACAATATCGTGATATCCACCGGTATCCGATTCTGAAAAAAGTAGAGTAAAAGCAAAGCGCGGATCATGAGATCCGCGCTTTGCTTTTTATAGGGGCTTTAAGGTCATTAAGGTCATTAATGCCTTCTCTCACTCCACTGTCACCGATTTGGCGAGGTTGCGGGGCTGGTCTACGTCTTTGCCTTTGCCTACGGCGATATAGTAGGCAAGCAGCTGAAGAGGAATAGAGGCAACTATAGGTGTGAGGCACTCGGGCACAGCGGGTATCTCTATGCAGAAATCCGCGATATCGTTCATGGCTGTGTTGCCCTTGCTCACAATGGCCACCACTGCGCCACCGCGGCTCTTCACCTGCTGCACGTTAGAGATAATCTTCTCGTAGAGCGAATCGGTGGGCGCTATAATCACGCTGGGCATTTCGTGGTCGATGAGAGCGATGGGGCCATGCTTCATCTCTGCCGCAGGATAGCCCTCGGCATGGATATAAGATATTTCCTTGAGTTTGAGAGCTCCTTCGAGGGCGGTAGGATAGTTGTAGCCGCGGCCGAGGTAGAGGAAGTTGTGCGCGTAGGTGAATATGCGCGAGAGGCTCTGCACCTCGGCGTCGCACCCGAGAGTTTCCTCTATGATTTCTGGCATGGCCTTGAGTGCTGAGGCAACCTCTTTGACCGTCGCCTCATCTACAGTGCCGCGCAGCTGCCCGACGGCGAGCGCGAGCATGGCAAGCACAGTCACCTGCCCGGTAAACGCCTTTGTGGAAGCCACACCGATTTCCGGGCCTACATGGATATAAGTGCCGGCGTCGGTATTACGGGGTATCGAGGCGCCCACAACATTGGTAACACCATACACAAACGCACCTTTCTCTCGGGCCATCTGAATGGCGGCAAGTGTATCGGCAGTCTCACCCGACTGGGAGATCGCGATAACGATGTCTTTATCGGTCACGTAAGGGTTGCCATAGCGGTATTCCGAAGCATACTCTACCGATACGGGCACATGGCAGAAATCCTGCAGCAGACGTTTGCCGATAAGAGCGGCGTGCCAAGATGTGCCGCAAGCAATGAGGGTGATACGCTCTGCCTCGAGGAATTTATCTTTGTGAAGCTCTACACCCGAGAGCACTATTCGCGAACAATCGGCTGTGATACGGCCGCGCACGCAGTCGCGCAAAGTCTGTGGCTGCTCGCATATCTCCTTGTGCATGAAAGTGTCGTAGCCGCCTTTCTCGAGCTGGGCAAGCGAGAGTCGCAGTTTCTGGATATCGACTTTCGACGGTGTCTTAGAGTCAATTGATGTTATATTGATATCGCCGTCGCGATGTATCTCGGCCATCTCATTGTCTTTGAGATATATCACACGGTCGGTGTAGCCGACAATCGGAGTGGCGTCGGAAGCGATGAAAGTCTCGCCGTCGCCTACACCTATGACGAGCGGCGAACTCTTGCGCGCCACAATCAGAAGGTCGGGATTCTCCCGTTCAATCACTGCGATAGCGTATGCGCCCTCCACTTCGAGCAGAGCCTCGCGCACGGCCTCGGCAAAAGAGCAGCCGTTGCTGTGCTGCACATAGTCGATGAGCTGCACCAGCACCTCGGTGTCGGTCTCCGAGCGGAAGGTATAGCCATGCTCGGCAAGTGCTTTCTTCAGCACGGCATAATTCTCAATCGTGCCGTTATGGACGAGGGCAAAGCGGCCGCTCGCGCTCACATGAGGATGGGCATTGGTGTCGTTAGGCTCACCGTGGGTAGCCCAGCGGGTATGGGCTATGCCGAGGCTGCCGGTAGTGTCGCCGGCGGCGGCTGTCTGTTCGAGATTCGAAACCTTGCCACGCGATTTATATACTCTCACTTCGCCGTCGGCACCCTCGAGGGCAACGCCGGCACTGTCGTAGCCTCGGTATTCGAGACGTTTCAAACCTTGTATCATTACATCGTAAGCAATCTCCTTACCGATGTATCCAACAATTCCACACATTTTTACTTGTTTTCAGTTATATTTTACCTTAAAAAATTGAATAGACAATTTGAAAGCGCAAAATTACAAAAATTCCCGTTTAATTATCCGCCGATTTTCAAAAAATTTCACAAAAAAATCCCGGGAACGAGATAAAAATCGCAATCCCGGGATATTGTATATCAGAATCTTATTTCAATGTGCCTGCTTCGGCCTGCTGAATCATCTCTTTGTCGGCCGAGATATAGATCTCTACGCGGCGGTTCTGCGCGCGGCCTTCGGCAGTATCGTTGCTTGCCACATAGTCGGCCATAGGAATGCCTTGGGCGGTCAGACGTGTGGGCGACACACCGGAATTGGCAAGATATGAGAGCACCGCATCAGCACGCTCACCCGACAGACGCTGGTTTACGGCAAAAGAGCCCGTATTGTCGGTGAAGCCGTAGATCTGCACGTTGGTGTTGGGATTATCCTTGAGCGAGGCTGCAAAGCGGGTAAGGTCGGCCTTTGCCTGTTCGTTGAGAGTATATTTTCCTGTAGGGAAAAGAATGCCGCCGTCGAAAGTTACCTTGATAGCTTTCAAGCCGTTGGCGTCGGTTGTTTCCTCTACCTTGGCCTGCTGTCCGAGCTGCTCCTCAAGTTCTTTCTTCTGCTTATCCATCTTGTTGCCGATGAGGGCACCTGCGCCTGCGCCTACAGCAGCACCGATAGCCGAGCCTATGCCGGCGCCTTTGCCGCCGCCGATAAGGGCGCCGAGGCCTGCGCCGACGGCTGCACCGCCGCCACCGCCGATAAGGGCGCCTTTGCCCGTCTGGGTCATAGAACTGCAAGCTGTCTCACCGATTAGCATACCGCCCGCTATCAGAGCGATGCCGAGGACTTTAAATACTTTCATAGTTGATTCGTTTTATGTTAATTATACTACAATTACCATCAGACCGTTGATACGACTTTCTCGGTCTTGATATTAAAATTTACAATCAAAGTTAGCTATAAGTTTGCTTGAGAGCAAATAATTAACTAATTTTGTGATAGAAATCGAAATTTCATCTACCATGACACCATCCATAAAAACGAGCAAGGGTATGCTCGGAGGCACAATCTGGGGCCACATAGCAGCGTTTGTCACCGTAGCCATGTGGGGATATTCATTCGTATCGTCGAAAGTTCTGCTCGAAAATGGTATCGGTCCGGTACACGTGTATTTCTATCGCTTCCTGTTGGCCTATCTGATGGTACTTTTTATAAGCCATAAACGCCTTTGGGCGTCGAACTGGCGCGATGAGGGTATGTTTGTCCTCTGTGCGCTCACCTCGGGCTCCCTCTATTTCATCGCCGAGAACACCGCCCTGCAATATACCCTTACCACCAATGTGTCTCTTCTGACGTCGCTTTCGCCGCTTATCACGGCATTGCTTGTAGGCCTCGTCTATAAAACCGAAAAATTAGGCTTGGGCACATGGCTCGGCTCCGCCATAGCCATAGCCGGTGTGGTATGTGTGGTTTTCAACAGTTCCACCTCGCTTGAGGTGCGCCCCTTGGGTGACTTCCTTGCGCTTGCGGCAGCTTTCAGCTGGGCTTTCTATTCTCTCATGCTCAGGCGTCTGAATGCCAACTACGATATATGGTTCATTACCAGAAAGACATTTTTCTACGGTCTTATCACGGCAATACCGTTCATGATCTTCGAGCCTGAGAGCCAATCCATGCTGACTATCATCGGCCGCCCGCAGGTGTATGGCAACCTTCTCTTCCTCGGAGTGGGAGCTTCAACGATAGCATACGTGCTGTGGGCCTACACCGTAAAGACAGTAGGTGCCGTAAAGGCAAACAATTATATGTATCTCCAGTCAATTGTCACCCTCATTGTATCGGCCTTGGTGCTCGGCGAGCATGTGAGCTTCTCGGGCTATTTAGGTATCTTCCTGATTATCGCCGGACTGTGGGCGGGCGACAATATCAACAAAATGATGGCCCGACGCCAATCAGCTAAACAATCATGAATATTCCTTCCGATCCGTTCATTCTTCTGAGCTATATCAACACCCTGCTGCGCGACCGCTACTCAAGTCTCGACGCCCTGTGCAAAGGCGAGGACATAGAGAAGCAGCAGCTTATCGACAAGCTGCACGACGCCGGGTTCGACTATCTCGAACAGGTCAACCAATTCCGTTGATGGTATCCGAAAATTATCTCAATGAGCTCAACGAAGCCCAGCGCGCTGCCGTAGAATATCTCGACGGCGCAGAGCTTGTCGTAGCCGGTGCCGGTTCGGGCAAAACGCGTGTAATAACCTACAAGATAGTACATCTTCTCAACAGCGGCCACCGTCCCGGCCATATACTCGCTCTTACTTTCACCAACAAAGCAGCCGCAGAAATGCGAGAGCGCATTGCCCGGCTCGTGGGCGAGGAAGTGGCCTCGAAGCTGTGGATGGGCACTTTCCACTCCATTTTCGCCCGTATACTCCGCCGCCATGCCGACCGCCTCGGATTCAACTCAAACTTCACCATCTACGATGCCGCCGACTCAAAGGCGCTCGTCAAGACGATAATCCGCGAACTCAAACTCGACGACAAGATTTACCGTCCCGGCCAAGTACTCGCAGATATCTCATTTGCCAAAAACAAGCTCTATACCTCTGCCGACTACATGGCCGACAAAGAGCTTATGGCGGCCGACGCTCAGGCCGGACGCGAGCGCACAGCCGAGATTTACAGACTCTACTCCACCCGCTGCCACATAGCCGGAGCGATGGACTTTGACGACCTGCTGCTCAACACATATATCCTCTTCCGCGACAATCCCGATTTACTCGAATCTTACCGCAATCTCTTCTCCTACGTGCTCGTAGACGAGTATCAGGACACCAACTTCGCCCAGCATGCCATAGTAAAGCAACTCTGCGAGGGCCGTGGCAATCTGTGCGTGGTAGGCGACGACGCACAGAGTATCTACTCTTTCCGCGGCGCCAACATACGCAATATCCTCGACCTCAACAAGACATTCCCCGGTCTGCGCACTTTCAAGCTCGAAGAAAACTACCGCTCCTCGCGCAATATCATCGGAGCTGCAAATACCCTCATTGCAGTCAACACCGACCAGATACGAAAAGAAGTTTTCTCAAACAAGGAAACCGGCGACCCCATAGAAGTGGCGCAGGCCTACAATGACTACGAGGAAGCAGCCATGGTGGTATCGCGCCTCATGCAGGTGAAGCGGCGGCTCGGATTGGCCTTCAACGACATAGCCATCCTCTACCGCACCAACGCACAATCGCGAGTACTCGAAGAGGCTCTGCGCAACCGCAATGTGCCCTACCATGTATATGGCGGCTTGGCATTCTACCAGCGTAAGGAGGTGAAAGACGCCTTGGCCTACTTCCGCCTCAGCGTCAACCCCTACGACGACCAAGCCCTCGAAAGGGTAATCAACACACCCAAGCGCGGAATCGGCGACACTACCGTTAACAAGCTGAAACAAGGCGCCATAAGCAAGGGCGTCTCGCTCTACGACGTCATCTCACATCCCGACAGATACGAGGTCGAGCTCAACAAAGGCACCAAGACAAAGCTTTCCAATTTTGCCGGGCTAATCAACTTTTTCATAGCCAAGGCCTCGGCCGACATCGACGCCTACACCTTGGCAAAAGACATCATTCAGGAGACAGGCCTGCTCAATATGTATATGAGCGACAGTACTCCGGAAAACATATCCAAGCAGGAGAATCTCTACGAACTTCTGCACTCGGTAGAAGATTTCACTCAGTCTTCACTCAAAGATAATCCGGAGAACAGCGGCATGGCTGATTATCTTGCCACGGTATCTCTTCTCACCGACCAAGACACCGACGAGGCCGGCGACAGGGTAACACTAATGACCATACATGCTGCCAAAGGCCTCGAATTCGGAGCGGTATTTGTTGTCGGGGTTGAAGAAAATCTGCTACCGTCAGGAAAATCGCACACCGCCACCGAAATAGAGGAGGAGCGCCGCCTGATGTATGTTGCCATAACGCGTGCCAAGATGTTCTGTATGCTCAGTTTTGTAAAACAGCGCACCCTCAACGGCAGCACACAGCAAGCCATAGCCTCGCGATTCATCACCGACATCGACAGCCGATATCTCAGGCTTATGACCGGCACACGGCTGCAGCGCCGAAGCACATACGGCGGTGAGACACCTCGCCCACGCCGCGTAATAATTAATCAACCCGTGCCGACGCCTCAGGATATTCCTCCGGTAAAAGTATCTCAGACAATCGGAGCAAGCACTGCACCTCGCCCGTCGGCCGGAAATACGCCTTACACCACCCACGATATCAAAGAATTGTCAGTCGGTATGACTATAATCCACTCTATCTACGGCGAGGGCGTCGTCAAGGAACTCAAACCCGACCCCAACGGCGACCGCATAATAGTCACCACCGCCGACGGCTCTTCACGAACACTACTACTTAAATTTGCAAGATTTACAATAAACAAATGACAGCCAACGAACTACCCACACCATTCTACATCGTCTACGAAGACCGCCTGCGCGCCAACCTCTCGCTCATCAGCGAAGTCAGCCGACGCAGCGGCGCCGACATCATCATGGCATTCAAGGCCAATGCCCTGTGGCGTTCGTTCGACATCGTGAAAGAATACTGCCGCAACTGCACCGCCAGCTCTCTCAACGAGTTGCGCCTCGGCCGCGAATGTCTCGGCGGTGAGATACACTCCTACACTCCGGCTTACACCGACTCAAACATCGACGAGTTTATTGCCGGAAGCACCCATATCACATTCAATTCGCTGAGCCAGCTGGAGCGCTTCGGAGCCCGCGTACGCCGTGCGGGAGTCTCGGTAGGCCTGAGAGTCAACCCAAAATGCTCGGTCATCGAGACCGACCTCTACAATCCCGCGCTTCCCGGCTCCCGCTTCGGTGTGAATGCCGAAGATCTCGCCGATGGACTACCCGAAGGTGTAGAGGGTCTTCACTTCCATGCCTTGTGCGAATCTTCGAGCTACGACCTCGAAAAAGTAATCGCTGCTTTCGAAGAAAAATTCGGCCATCTTCTCCCGTTGCTCAAATGGGTGAACATGGGCGGCGGACATCTAATGACCCGCAAAGGCTATGATACCGAACATCTTATCGCGCTCATCCAAGACTTCCGTCGGCGTCACCCCAACCTGCGCGTGATTCTTGAGCCCGGCAGTGCTTTCACTTGGCAGACAGGCGATCTGGTGGCTTCTGTAGTCGACACCGTATGCGACGGCGGCCTTCCCACTGCCATACTCGACGTGAGCTTCGCATGCCACATGCCCGACACTCTCGAAATGCCCTACCTGCCGGAAGTGGCCGAAAGCGTAGAAAAAGAATTTTCCACGGGCACGCCTTGGCGCCTTGGCGGCAACTCATGCCTGAGCGGAGACTTCAAGGGTGACTACTATTTCAACCGCGCCCCCGGCATTGGCGACAGAATCACCCTCAAGGACATGAATCACTACACTACGGTGAAAACCAACATGTTCAACGGTGTGGCACACCCCGACATCGTGCTACAAGGCCTCGACGGACAATGCCGCTACCTGCGCCATTTCGATTATCTCGACTATAAAAACCGCATGAGCTGATGGATAGCGCCCACCCCTATTTCTCAATCATCGTACCGGTATACAACCGGCGCGGCGAAGTGCGCGACCTCTGCGAGAGCCTGCTCCATGAGTCGAGCCGCGATTTTGAGCTCATTCTTGTAGAAGACGGCTCCACTGACCCTTGCGAGGATATAGCACAGGAATATAAGGATAAAGGTCTTGATGTAAAATACTTCTACAAGGCCAACGAGGGCCGCTCCATAGCGCGCAACCACGGCCTTGAGCATGCCTCGGGTGACTATTTCGTATTCTTCGATTCCGATTGCGTGATTCCGCCACATTACATCGAGACCTTGCGGAAAGCTCTCTCTGACAATTATCTTGATTGCTTCGGAGGGCCCGACGCCGCCCACGATTCGTTCAGCGACACTCAGAAATCCATAAATTACTCCATGACCTCTTTCCTCACTACCGGAGGCATACGCGGCGGCAAAGTGCAGCTTGAGAAATTCGTGCCGCGCACTTTCAACATGGGTTTCAGCCGTGAGGTTTACAATCGCGTGGGAGGCTTCCGCGAGATGTTCTCGGAAGACATCGACATGAGCACGCGCATACGTTTGGCCGGTTTCTCGATAGGACTCATACGTCCGGCTTACGTTTGGCACAAGCGTCGTATCGACATGCGCAAATTCCTCCGACAGGTATACGTTTTCGGTATGTCGAGAATCACCCTCAAGCTCCTCTACCCCGACTCTCTCAAGCTCGTACACCTCTTGCCGGCTGTGTTTGTAGTCGGCTGCTTGGCTCTGATTTTACTTGGTATTTTCGTGTCGCCATGGTTCCTCTTACCGTTAGGTATATATTTCGCCGCCGTCTTTGTTGGCGCGCTGATATCCACTAAGTCACTTAAAATAGCGGCATTGGCCGTGCCTGCAGCGGCAATTCAGCTCGGAGGCTACGGCTGTGGATTCCTTAAAGCTTGGTTTACAAAGATTCTTCTCCGCCGCGGACGCGACATCGACGAAGAAATCAACATCAGAAAGGGTAAAAATGAACGACTCTGACGACCGCACACCTATCTTCGACCTCATCGCCGACATGCCTCAGGACAGCCGTCCACGCGAAAAGGCTCTTCAGCACGGCATAAAATCGCTAACCGACGCCGAGCTGATGGCAATAATTTTCGCCACCGGCATAAAGGGCAAGAGCGTAGTGCAACTGTGCGAGGAAATCCTTGCCGACAATGGCCGGCATATATCGCGTGTGGCAGCAATGAGCGTCCATGACATCACAACCCGATATAAAGGCATAGGCCCGGCCAAGGCTCTTACCATGCTGGCAGCCCTTGAGCTCGGTGCCCGAAGTGCTGCCGACGCCATAAAAGTTGAAGACCCGCCCATCAACAATGCCGAAGCCGGCCGACGCTATATGAGCCCGTACCTGCAGGGGCTCGACCATGAGGAATTCTGGATTCTGCTACTCAAAAACAACCTCAAGGCCATCCGTCCGGTGCGTGTAGGCCAAGGAGGGCTATCCTCAACATCGGTTGATGTGAAAATCATAATGCGCGAGGCACTGCTCTCCGGAGCGGCTGCCATGATGTTATGCCACAATCATCCGTCCGGGACATTTGCAGTAAGTCAGGCCGACATAAGCCTTACCAAGCGGATATGCAATGCGGCGAAAATTATGGATATACGCGTAATTGACCACATAGTTTTCTGCGGAAGCAGGATATACTCTTTCCACTCCGAAGGCCAAATGCCCGACTGATAGGGTGTTTAATTATAACCTCCAATTTTTGCAATAAGATCTCGACATATCGCGTATGAATTTTTGACAAGATTCCTCTCTTGACAAAAATGGTGGTATTGTCCTGTCACTATTCCCACATTCATACGATTGCTTCTGGCTATTGCCTTTAACTTATTTGCGGCGGCATACGGATTCTCGATATCAGAGAACGCTTCTATGGGAGAGTTTCCACTCCACAATGCCTCTGTCGCATATTGGTTTGCTGCTGTTTCTTTTTCATCATTAACCATTATGCTTCTATCCACATCAATAAAACTATGAGTACTGTCCTGTTCAAGATGAAGCATAATATGTCCCAACTCGTGCATAATTGTGAATGCAAAGTTGTCTATTCTGTTCATTCGCTGTGTAGTTACAATCGTGGGATTGCTACCTCTCCAAAATGAGAAACCATCAACAGGCACCTTATCAAGTCTTTTTTCCCCAGATATGAATTTAATGCCATAAGTATTAAGCAAATTCTCAGTCTTCTCAATTACATCGGTGTTTGAGAAGAATACAGCATTTAACTTTCCTATCAACTCCGGAACTCGATCAGGAATAAATTCTGCATTCAAATTAATATTATTACTCACATGTTTGACAATAACTACCCAAGTGAAGAGATTAGATTGATCAGTCTGAACTTTTTCTGATTTTTTGAAACATCCGGTGGAAGATGAGAATTGTAAATTTAATTGTTGGACATCTGAGATACCAAGCGCCTCCATGACCATAGCAATATTTTTCTCAAAATCTGATGAGAACTCCAATCTCTTTTTCAATGCACCCAAATTCGCATGAGTGCGCAATTTATTCCAAATCTCAATAGCCACAGTTCTTGATTCAATCTCTTTTCGTTTTAGTCCCAAGTCATGCTCATTTTGAAGCCTAAGCCAATCAGAGGCTTTCAAGCTACCCGGAAGTGCAGCTTCAAGAAGAATCGCAATTTCAACAGTAATATCTTTACCCCCTGTAATGATACCGTTTATCATTGGCGCGGACTTTCCAAGAGCAGAAGCGAGTTCTCTCTGCGAAAGCCCATATTCTTCCAACTCGCCTTTTAAGACGGTTCCGGGATGAGGAGAGAGTGCGCAATCTTGCAGGTTAATAATATTCATGACGTTGATTCTTACTTGTAAAATTATTTGCAAAGATAATTATTATTCTGCAAACCACAAAAACAAAACATAATAACCTACAAGTTTACATATTTAAAAAAATATTTCTCAAAAGACTTGACTTTTCTAAATTGATGTATTAACTTTGCAGTCATAAAACGACTTGAAAAAACTATTTATTCCATGAACACCAGATAGATTTAAAAGGCGAGAGCGGCATAGACGCAACCATGCCGCTCTGAAGATTTAAGTAGCACACGGCCTACGGCGAACTTCCACATTACATCGTAAGCCATGCTTAATCTTACAAAGGTAACCTTTGTCTGCCACAATTGCAAAAGTGTTGCGACTTTTAACAACATTATTAACAATTTTGCTTATGGTAGAACCTTTACCACTATTCTCGACAGACTCGCTATGCGCTGCTGATAAAAACATGCAAGGTACGAAAACTAAAAAACCTCGTACTAACAGAACCGCTGACTACCATCTCAAAAAGATGGACATTCTTACAGATTTAACATATACTGAAGGAAACTGCGGAGTTCCTGTAATTAAGCCAACGGATTTCGATTCAATACCAAACTCTATCATTGCTTTCAGCAAGGCTATATCATCCAAGGAGTTTAATCAGATTGTCCATTTTTACGAAGCAGATCGTTCGTTTGCAAGAATCATGCACAATCCCCAAAAGTATGCAGCTATACTTAGCAGGTTCAAATATGTGATTTCTCCAGACTTTTCCCAACATCTTGATATGCCTCCATTCTTATGCATGCAAAACTCTTGGTGGAACAATGCATTTGGAGCATATTGGCAATCATTGGGAATGAATGTCATCCCCAATGTATCATGGTCGCGTCCTGAAAGCTATGAGTACGCTTTTAAAGGTATTCCCAAACACGGAGTTGTAGCTATTAACTGTACGGCCATAAAAGGCAATCCAATGTCTCGCTATTTCTGGATGAAAGGGTATGATGCTGCTATAAGCGTTCTCAATCCTAAACTGATAATTCGATATGGAGACAAAATGCCCAACGAGGACGAAGAGCGTTCCATCTACTTTGACAATGGAAACCTTAAACGATTGAGAAATGGGCGCTAATGGAAGTTTTTCCACCGGTTCTACAAGTTCGGAACTCGGGAGGAATTACAAAACTATCGGAACTGTTGGAAGCATACAGGTAGTCACGCCAAAAAATCCTAAGGCAGGTGTGAAATTACCGGAAGAGAGCCATACTCCCAATAGAGTTTATGCTACATTTTATAAAGACGGGCATGATGTGAAAGCAATCGCAAAATATGGACCAGATGGTAAGAAAATTTGGGAGCTTCATACGGTTGACCATAAAAATCTTGGTCCACACTATCATGATTGGAAAGATGGCAGACCCGTTAGCGACAAACCTCTCACTAAAGAAATGTGGGACATTCTAAACAACGTAAGAAACTACAAATAATCAATATGGTATCAGACAAAGATTTTCCTTACATAGGAAAAAATCTGATGGGTATTCGCTTCAACTCAGCGTACCCACCAAACGAACAACGATACGGCACAACTTATGGAGGATATCCCAATAATGCGCGCCAAGTCCTATTCTACGATTTTGCGGTTCAGGGCTATGACGTAGAATTCAAATATGAGGGCGATGTATATCATCTTTTATATGAACCTGATCATGCTGCTCTATGTGACAATCTATATTCCAATGAGATTGAGACCTTTTCTAATCCGATGGAATTAATCTATAATCTTCACATCAAAGGACATCGTTTAATTGACATTATCGATGATCTTGAAGATGTTGAGCCGGAATAGTATTTCCAATTCTAACAATTGGCGAGAAGTCGGTTGTTCGATAGATATATTACACGGTTAATTCACTTACGATAAAGACTTAATGGACGTATAGATTTAAACCAACTGGCATACAATCAAAAAGGCAGGCTTGCACCTGCCTTTTTGATTGTATGTCAGTTGGTTATCAGATCCAACGTGTGTATGCGAAGTCCATGCGGTGGGGAAGCTCGGCGTTCTTGGGATAGAGACGGAAGCCGTAGCGGAATACACCTGCGTCGCGCACTTTGGTGGTAAGCTCGTAGGTAACGATGTTGCCTTCTTGCTTAACGACCTTGAACTGGTCGATACGGTGGAGCTGCTCTTTGCCGTCTTCCTGACGGTAAACAACCATCTCAAGACCGAGGTCACGGCCGATACCGTTGGTATCGACAACGACTTCAACGTGGAAGGGTTCGCCGGTGATAGTGTTGTTGAGCTCGCCGCTGTGGCGCAGTTCAAGCACCTTGATACCATCCCATGCTTCGGCAACGTGCTCTTTCCAGTCAACAATCGACTTAGCCAGAGCATAGTCGTTGGCGCTGAGGCGTTTGCTGCGCTCTGCCTCTTTGTCGTAGAAGCGGCTGATGTAGTCTTCGATCATTCGCTTCATGGTGAAGTGGGGAGCGATGTCGCCGATAGAGCCCTTGATATACTGGATCCAGCGGGGTGAGTAGCCGGCCGAGTTCTTCTCGAAGTAGAGAGGTATGATCTCGTTTTCGAGCATAGAGTAGATAGTGGCGGCGTCGAGTTTATCCTGCTGGCCTTGGTCGGTATAAGTGCGTTTGTCGGTGAGAGCCCAGCCTGCGCGCTCGTTGAAGCGGTAGCCTTCATACCACCAGCCGTCGAGCACCGAGAAGTTGAGCACGCCGTTCATTTCGGCTTTCTCGCCTGATGTACCGGAGGCCTCGAGAGGACGGGTAGGAGTATTGAGCCAGATATCAACGCCGGTAACAAGACGTTTTGCAACAATCATGTTGTAGTCCTCAAGGAAGATGATCTTGCCGAGGAACTGAGGCATGCGGCTGATTTCCACGATACGCTTGATAAGACCCTGACCTGCGCCGTCGGCGGGGTGAGCCTTGCCGGCGAATACGAACTGCACGGGGAACTGCTCGTTGTTGACAATCTTGGCAAGACGGTCGAGGTCGGTGAAGAGCAGGTGTGCGCGTTTGTAGGTAGCGAAGCGACGTGCGAAGCCGATGATGAGGGCGTTGGGGTTGATACGGTCAACGATGTTCATCACAGCCGAGGGATCGCCTTGGTTGGCAAGCCATTTCTCCTTGAAGTCGCGGCGTACGAAGTTGATGAACTTGTTTTTGAGCTGGACACGCATGTTCCAGATCTGCTGGTCAGGCACATTGAAGATACCTTTCCAAGCTTCGGGATCGCTCTGGTTTTCGAATACCTGAGGGCCGAGCTCGTTGTAGTAGAATTCTTTCCACTCGCTTGCAGCCCAAGTAGGCATGTGCACGCCGTTGGTAACGTAGCCAACATGGCTTTCTTCCCAGCTGTAGCCTTTCCAGATACCTGCGAACATACGCTTCGACACTTCGCCGTGGAGCCACGAAACGCCGTTGGCTTCCTGGCAGGTGTTGAGAGCGAATACGCTCATAGAGAAGCGCTCGTTGGTATCGGGGTTCTCACGGCCCATGTTCATGAGGTCGTTCCAGCTGATACCGAGTTTTGCGGGATATTCACCCATATATTTGCCGAAGAGACCTTCGTCGAAGTAGTCGTGGCCGGCAGGTACGGGGGTGTGTACGGTGTAGAGCGATGAAGCGCGCACGAGCTCGAGAGCCACATTGAAGCTGAGGCCTTTCTGCACGTAGTCAACAAGACGCTGGAGGTTGAGGAGCGCTGCATGACCCTCGTTGCAGTGATAGAGCTGTGAGTTCACGCCGAGTTTCTGAAGCATGAGCACACCGCCGATACCGAGCAGATATTCCTGTTTGATACGGTTTTCCCAGTCACCGCCATAGAGTTTGTGGGTGATGGGGCGGTCGAACTCGCTGTTCATGTCGAAGTCGGTATCCATCAGATAGAGCTTCATGCGGCCCACATTCACACGCCAGATGTGAGAGTAGATGATACGGCCGGGATAAGGCACCTCAAGAATCATGGGGCGGCCATCCTTGTCCATCACCTGCTCGATGGGGAGCTGGTTGAAGTTCTGGGGCTCGTAGTTGGCAATCTGCTGACCGTCAACGCTGAGAGTCTGAGTGAAATATCCGTAGCGGTAAAGGAAACCGACAGCGGTCATGTCAACGCAGCTGTCAGATGCCTCTTTGATATAGTCACCGGCGAGTACGCCAAGACCGCCGGAATAGATTTTGAGACAGTTGCACAGGCCGTATTCCATCGAGAAATAAGAAACCGAAGGAATATCTTTGCGCATTGGTTTGGCCATGTAAGCCTGAAAATCGGCATATACATGGTTGATCTGGGCCATGAGAATCTCATCGGCAAGAATTTCGGCTATACGCTCCGACGAAAGTTGCTGAAGGAGCATTACAGGGTTTTCGCCTGTTTTGCGCCAGAGGTCGGGGTTGAGGGTGCGGAAGAGGGTTTTGGCTTCGCTGTTCCATACCCACCATAGGTTTTTGGCGAGCTCATCGAGGGGCTTGAGCTGGTTGGGCAGCTCGGCCTTTACTGTGATGTCGCGCCACACCGGGGCATTGGTGTTGCTTACTGAAAGTTTCATATATTTGATTATGTATGATTTTTATTTTTTTGTGCGGATGTCTCTGGTATTGAAGGCATCGCAATATGCTTGGTCGTAATACTTCATGAAGTCGGTCCACTGCGCCTGCGCGGCAGTCTCCATGGCTTTGGCACGGATAGCCTTGGCTTCTTTGGCACTGTCGCCGGCAAGAGCCTTGACATCGGCGGCTATGCGCGCCACCACTTCCTGATAGTTGCTGTCGGTGCGCTCTATCACATCTACGCCGCAAGAGTCGAATCCTACTTTGAAGTTTTCGCTAACCCACATGCCGAATCCGGCAAGAGAAGTTGTCACCGTAGGCACGCCGAAAGCTATACTTTCGAGGGGTGTATAGCCCCAAGGCTCATAATATGAGGCGAATACGGTAGCGTCAAGGCCGGGGAGAAGCTGATAGTAGGTCATATCGAAAATACCGTCGGCACCGTCGAGATAGCACGGCACATATATCACCGTTACTTTCGAGTTTGCGTCGTTGGCAAATGCGAGCTGATGTATGCGGCAGTTCACCGGATCTTCATTATAGTTGTTCAAGCCATGAGTCAGCATAGGGTCGCTCAAGCGGGCGGGCTTTGCCGAGTCAAGGTTGAAGCGCAGGTCGGAGCGCGGTCCGGCGCACCATGCAGGCACGAGCACGTAGGCAAGTATGCGGCGCGAGGTATCGGCGTCGGCAAGGCTTGCCATGGCGTCGAGATATACATCAAGACCCTTGTTGCGGTATTCACAGCGGCCTGATGTAGCCACTACAAATGTATCGTCGGCGAAGTCAATGCCGGTGAGCGCGCGGGCAACACCTATAAGCTTGGCTCGCGCAGCCTTGCGGGCGGCGTTGTATTTTGTCTTTGCAGGCACAAAGTTGAGCTCGAAACCGTTGGGAGTCACCACATCAGGCTTCTTGTCGAGCAAGACCTCGGCCTCGCGGGCTGTGACATCGCTCACTGTGGTGAAGCTGTCGGCATTCCATGCTGCGGCTTTCTCGAGCGAGTGTTTGCTCTGCATGTTGAGCTCGGCTGCCATCTGATCGCCGTTATAAGCCTCAAGATAGTCGTAGAGGGGTTTGCCGTTGCCGCAAATACTGCGGCCTATGCTGGTGGCATGGGTGGTGAATACAGTCGCAATCCCGGGCATACCGGCCTTTACTGAGAGGAGGCCCATTGCTGTTGTCCACTCGTCGAAGTGAGCGACAACTTTAGCGGGGTCGGTTTTCGACGCCTTAACAAAAGCCTCGATAACTGCTGCAGCGGCTCGCGCGAAAGCGCAGCCTTCATCGTAGTCACCGTAAGCATGGAGAGAGTCTACGCCATAGAGATTCCACATGCGGGCGTAGGCGTCGTCTTTCACGGCATACATGCCGTCGAACTTCACAAGCAGCGCTATCGGTTTACCGGGTATATCCCATCGGCCGACCCTTACGTCGACGCCTTCGGGGAGCATGGTTTTATCAAGTACTCGACGGAGCAAGGTGCGGGATTCGGTAAAATATGGCGATGGATTGTCATCCGACCACACATCGGGTCCGATAAAAATCACTTTGTCGCCGTACTGCTCCTTGAGTGTTTTGGCTTTACTGGAAAGAACGGTGTAGATACCGCCGATTTTGTTGCAAACTTCCCAGCTGACCTCGAAGAGCAGGTCTATTTCCAGGCTACAATTATCCATTATATACGTTTTACCATTTAAGAGAGTGCAAAATTAGTAAAAATTCTGCACTCTTGCAAATCAATTGTTTGCATAAGCTTTGAGCAGCTCAAGCATTTGCGCTGCGAGCTGTTTGGCGGCCTCTCCGGCAGCCTGTGCGAAATCGGCCTCTGAAGAAGCGTAGATAATGCCTCGCGATGAATTCACGAGCAGGCCGCACTCGTCGATAAGACCGTATTTGGCCACTTCCTCGAGGCTGCCGCCTTGCGCACCAACTCCGGGAACGAGCAGGAAGTGACGCGGGGCGATCTCGCGGATCTCGGCAAGCTTGTCGGCCTTTGTAGCGCCCACGACATACATCATGTTGATGGGGCTGCCCCAATGGCGGCTGCGGCGGATCACACGCTCATAGAGAGGCACACCCTTGCTGTCGGCCACTGTCTCGAAATCGCTCGATGAGGCATTCGATGTCAATGCAAGCACGATCGACCATTTGTCCTCGTAGGCGAGGAAAGGCTTCACGGAGTCTTCACCCATATACGGGTTGAGTGTCACGGCGTCGAAGTCCATTGTCTCGAAGAAAGAGCGGGCGTAGAGTGCGGCGGTATTGCCGATATCGCCGCGTTTGGCGTCGGCGATGATAAACTGGTCGGGATAGTGGGTGCGGATATGAGCCACAACTTCGGCAAGGGCAGCAATACCCTCGGCTCCAAGGCTCTCGAAGAATGCGAGATTGGGCTTATATGCCACGCAGTAGGGCGCTGTGGCGTCGACAATATCTTTGCAGAACTTGGCAACACGTTCGCTGTCGCTGCCGGTGATACATGCAGGGAGTTTCTTGATATCAGGATCGAGACCTACGCACAGGAATGTGCCTTTTTCATAGATGTGCTCAACAAGTTCGGTTCGTTTCATAATTTTGCTTATAATTCGGCAGCCTTGAGTTTCTCGGCGTTCTCGGCGATGATCAGGTGATCGATCACATCTTGGATGTCGCCGTCTACAAAGGCTTGCAGGTTATATATTGTATAATTTATACGATGGTCGGTGATACGCCCCTGAGGGTAGTTGTAGGTGCGTATTTTTGCCGAGCGGTCGCCGGTGCTCACCATAGTCTTGCGCCGCGAGGCAATGTCGTCGACATATTTCTGGTGCTCTTTGTCGTAGATGAATGTACGCAGGCGCGAGAGTGCGCGCTCTTTGTTCTTGGGCTGGTCGCGGGTCTCGGTACATTCTATGAGAATCTCTTCCGACACGCCGGTATTCGGATTGCGCCACATATAGCGCAACCGCACACCCGACTCCACCTTATTTACATTCTGTCCACCGGCACCGCCCGACCGGAAAGTATCCCATTTGATTTCACCCTCATTGATTTCCACATCAAAGGGCTCAGCCTCCGGAAGAACCGCTACAGTGGCTGCCGAGGTGTGCACACGGCCTTGAGTCTCAGTCGCCGGCACACGCTGCACACGGTGCACGCCGCTCTCATATTTGAGAACACCATAGACACCCTCGCCCGACACAGACAGCACAACCTCTTTGAAGCCGCCGGCAGCCCCTTCGCTGGCCGAAGTGACAGCGACGTTCCAGCCGCGGCTCTCGCAATATTTCATATACATCTTGCACAAGTCGCCGGCAAAGAGGGCAGCCTCGTCGCCACCGGTACCTCCGCGGATTTCAATTATTGCATTCTTTCCATCCTCAGGCTCGGCAGGTATGAGCTGAAGCTTTATCTCCTCTTCAAGCTGCGGCAGGGATTCTACAGCTGCGTCGAGCTGTTCTTTGGCCATCTGGCGCATTTCAGGGTCGTTTTCCTCTGCGAGTATCAGATGAGCCTCATCGATATTTTCGGTGAGTTGACGGTAGGAACGGGTAAGCTTTACGAGTCTTTCAAGGTCTTTGTATTCCTTGGAGAGCCTGACGTATCGCTTCATATCTGCGATTACGTCGGGGTCGGTAATCAGTGTGCTTACCTCTTCAAATCGGGCCTCAATGCCATCGAGGCGCTCCAACAGGGGATATTCTGCCATATATGCTGATTTTTTGCAAAGTTACTCAAAATTAGCGAGAAATAAAAAGCTACCAATCGCGCACAATCGTGTTACAATGATATTACATTTATTACTTTGTTGTAACAATGTAACAATCTCGTAACAAATTTACACACCGCTATTTTATTGGTTTATAGTGTTTTATATTTTATCAACTACTTATTTTATCGTATTCACATTTGTTAACATTAAAAATCTTGCAATTGGTGAAAAGGTGCGTAATTTTGAACCGTCGAACGAAAACAACGACAAAATAAACTTGAAATTGACCCCTTAAAAAAATAAATCGCTATGACATCGTCAACTTTCCAATCAAACCTGATGAATCTTCAGAGCAACCTTCTGAATTTCGCATTCATGCTCACCTCAAACCGTGATGATGCATACGACCTGCTGCAGGACACTACCCTGAAAGCTCTCGACAACGAAGAAAAATATGCCGAGGGAACAAATTTCAAAGGTTGGGTGTTTACAATAATGCGCAACATATTCATCAACAATTACCGCCGCGGCGTGCGCGCTGCAACTATTGTTGACACTACCGATAACCTCTACCACCTCAATCTGAGTCAGGACAGCGGTATCGATTCTCCCGAAGACAGCTACGGCGCAACCGAAATCACAGCTGCCATCAACGAACTCTCCGCCGACTACCGCGACGCATTCTCTATGCACGTGGCCGGCTACAAATACGAAGAAATCGCCGAGAAACTCTCTCTTCCCCTCGGCACGGTGAAAAGCCGTATCTACTACGCCCGCAAACGCCTCCAAGAGCGTTTCGCCGACTATCGCTAAGCAGGCGCAGTAACCTCTACTGAGAAATGATTGGTTTATTATATGGTTAATGATTTGGCTAAGGCCTCGGAGTGATCCGGGGCCTTGGTGATTTCAACCGGCCGGCTCGTCGAGATGATGTCGCTGCCGCGGGCGGCGGGGTGTTTTCTGAGGCTTTTTCTCTTTGGCAGGTAGCACTACTGTGTCGGCCTTGACAGACACTTGCGTCGTATCGGGAGCGTAATAGCCCGGCTGAGGCGCCGAGCCACACCTCACAAGCCACAGCGCCAATATAAGCATGAGCACTACCAAAATGGCAGCAACCACATCGGCAATCTTACGACGCTCTCCCGACTTCATCAGATATAATTGTTGATGAAAATCATAACAATAAGAAGCGGAGCGACATAGCGGATTACAAACATAAACGCCGACGCCATAGGCGAATGAAGAGCGCCATTATTTGTGAGCTGGTTGCGGAGCAGATTTTTCGGAGCAAACCAGCCTACATAGACGCACACTCCCAGCGAGACAAGCGGCAACAATACATCGGTGGTGAACTTGTCGAGGAGATCAAAAACCGTCATGCCCAAGATCGTGAAGTCTTTCAAGCTGCCGAAAGAGAGCGAACAAAGCGTACTCAACACAAGCAGGGGCAGCAGGATAATCAATGTGGCCTTACGTCGGCTCCACTTAAGACGGTCCTGCAACGAAGCGATGGATACCTCGGCTATGGATACCGACGACGTCAATGCAGCCACAAAAAGCAAGAGGAAGAAGAGCGATGACCAAAGCCGCGCCAAGGGAAGACGGGCAAATATCTCAGGCAAAGTGACAAACACGAGAGTAGCACCCTCGAGAGGTTGATCGTCGAGGTTGAAGCTCTTGACAGCCGGGAAGATTATCAGGCCCATCATTATAGCCACAAGCAGGCTCGACGACGCCACGGCCACAGATGTACGCGTAAGGCGGGTGTCGGCGGGATAATACGACGCGAACGTGATAAGTATACCCATGCCGAGACTGAGGCTGAAGAAAGCCTGCCCGAGCGCATTGATAACCGTAGAGGCCGTTATTTTCGAAAAATCGGGGGCAAGGAAAAAGGCCACGCCTTCCGACGCATTCGGGAGCGACAGACTCACCACGCACATCACCGCCAATATCACAAACAGGAGAGGCATCATGATGTTTGACAATCGCTCTATGCCTCCGCGCACGCCGCCCAACAGCACACCTATATTAATAGCAATCAAAGCAAATGTATACAGCAGCGGACGGAAATCGGAGCCGATATACTCTCCCATCTTGGCGGAGAACACTCCTTCGAGATTACCTGACGCAACATCGGCTGTGCCTTCATAGAGGCCGCCCGTAATGCTTTCGACAAGATATTCCAAAGTCCATCCGGCAACAACCATATAGTAGCACAATATGAGATATGAAGCCAACACGGCGACAGCTCCTACTATCCACCATTTCTTGCCGGGTGTGAGATGTGCAAACGAGCCTATGGCGTCGCATTTACTGCCGCGGCCGAGCGAAAACTCTGCAAGCATTACGGGAATACCGAGCAGTATCACACAGAATATATATAACAGAAGGAAAGCAGAGCCACCATTGCTCTGCGCTTCGGCAGGAAATCTCCATACATTGCCAAGGCCTACAGCCGACCCTACGGTGGCGGCCACGAGGCCGAATTTTGATGCGAATTCTGATTTAGTAGACATATAATAAATGTGGCACTTTGCGTGCTTTTTCTTTATTTAACATGCAAAATTACAACAAAACCACGACCAAAGCAAATAATTCGCAAGCCTCACAAGTTAATACTTTTTAATTGAGCGGCCACAAAGGGTGATAAAGGGGCAATATGTGCATGGCTCGCTGTCGGCACACTGCCCGAAAGGATTCTCCGGGTTGAAAAGTTCCTCAAGCAAGCCAACGAGCCTTTGGCGGAAGTCTTCACGCACCGACCGGTAGCTTGTCAGGCTCTTGCGGTCTACTGTTATAGGCTTGATGGGCGTGGCAGCGGCAAGCTTGCGCAGGGGGTGAAGCAGCGGCTGGATGTCAACTCCCGGCTCACGGAGCGACAGGTAAGCCTCGCAGTAGAGAAGGAGCTGGAAGATACCGCCGTTCTTATGCTGATATTTTGTGAAAAGATTCTCTATCGACCCAACACTTATCTCATCTCCGCCGGTTTTGAAATCGATAAACCTCTTCATGCCCGGAGCTATCTCATCAACACGGTCGATGGCCATGAAGAAATTGATATCGAGTCCGTCGGCTATATGCCAAGGTTTCTCGTCTTTAAGAGTGTTTACCTTCATTTCATTTTCAATGAAGATAAACGACGGCGAGCAATATGCGTCGCGCTCCGCCTCAAGATTCGACCGCACGAGCACCTCAAGATTGGTGGCCGCAATTTTCAGTTCGGGGCTGAAAGAAGCCTGGTCTACTGTGGAGGTTTTGCCGAAATGCACCTCAACTACCTGCCGGTTTACCGTATCGCTTATCTTGGTCGACCCCTCTGCGAGCCATGAGTCTATAAGGGCCGCGTCGATGGGTCTGCCGGAATGGGTGGAATAGAGCTCTTGGATAGTATTGTGTACTATCGTGCCAATCTCAGCGGCCGAAAGGCTTTCGGAGAGTTCGTCGTTGTCGCGCAGCCCGCGCACATATTCAAGATAGAAGCGGAATTGACATTCGAGATACTTCTTCAGAGCCGACGCCGACAGTTTCTTATCACCTCCGGCTTTGTAAAGGTTAAGAAGTGACATTATCTTATCATCTTTCCGTATCGAAAAGTGATTGACATCCGATGCTTCGGCTCCCACCGAAAGTGTATGCTCCTCGATATTGACAGCCGGCACAAGATACTGCAGTTGAGAGATATACCTCGATATCTCGCCTTGACCCATTCCGTCGGAACGCGAGTCATAGAATATCTCTACCCTCTTGGCACGCGCAATCAGGCGGTAGAAGCTGTAAGCGTAGGTCCATTCGGCCGATTCAAAGTCGGGCAAGCCATATCCCTTGCGCAGATTGTTGGGAATCATGGTCTTGGCATACTGCTTGCGCGGGAATATACCCTCATTCATCGACAGGATGATGACATTGTCAAAGTCGAGGGCACGCGTTTCAAGCACGCCAAGCACCTGAAGCCCTTTGAGCGGCGTACCGGTAAGTGTTATGCCTCGAGTGGAAAATATGCGCTCGAAAAGGTGCAGGAATGTATGGTCGGCCATTTCCACATTGTAGCGCTCAACAAGCGCCGTGAGTTTGTCAAGCTCATCCCTGAAGAATTTTATGGCTTCAAGCTCGAATGCCTTGCCGATTTCTCGCCCGGATTCTTCCATCTCAGCCATGAGCGCAGCACCGAGCCAATCAAGAAGGCGGGTGAGATAGGCAGCCACATCGCGTACTGACGCCGACCTGTGCACCGGTTGGAATATCGCCGCAAGCTCAGGTGCTTTCTCACATAGCTGCGAGGCCGGGGCATTGTAGAGTTTATGGGAATTGACATATTCGGTGATCGTGTCGGCATGAGCCGCGGCGATAGTCTGAATATGCGGGTGCGAAAGCACGGCGTTGAGATCCTCGTAGAAGAAGTTGTACTCTCCACGGATGACTCTTGCCCGCAGCTGCATGGATATTATCGCATGGAGCAGCGAGGCGAAGGTTGTGGTGCGGTAGGCAAGACCCATCGATATATTCAGCGCCTTGATATCTTCGGGTATCGACAGCAGCGCCGGCAGCAGCAGGCCTTGGTCGGGGAGCACGATGGCGGTGTTGATAGCATTGTCGGGATCGAGAAGCCCCGCTTCAGCCCATCGTTTGAGGACAGCCGTGATACACTTTGCCTGTGCCACATTCGACGGCACCGAGGTGACATCTATCTGAGGAAGAGAGTCGGCCACCGGCACCGAGTAATCATCTGGCTGCGGAAAATTCTTCACAAGCTCGGCGAGCCGTCTGAGCGGTGCCGGCATCATGGCGCCGCGCGCACCGGCAAAGAGCGTCAGAGGGGCTGTATCCCAGAAAAAATAAGCCACTCCCGCAGCTCGCAAGCGCTCGAAAATCATCGTTTCGGCATGGGTGAGATCGTTGAAGCCCACAAAGACATAGCGGGTGTCGCCGGTGAAGTCGAAAGAGTCGAACTTCTTTATATTCCCCACCGCCATACGATACTGCGACCCCACCGAAGCACGGCGGTTACTTCTTAGTGCCGCTTTGTATTCATTGTAGATTTCGGCAAGGATTTCCCAAAGGAACAGGAACTTCCTGCCCAAGCGGCATTTTTCTCCATCGCCAAGATGTAGCCAGAACTCCTCGATATGAGCCGTAAGGCGGCTTTCGCCCCACACGCGGCGGATGACCTCTTTCTGGTCATCATCGAGATAATCGGCCTGTATTTCCTTTACATTCTTTAGATTGCGGAAGATATCGCCGGCTTCTACGAGCGACTTGTCGATATCGTCGAAATCATTGAGCATCATATCGCCCCAGAAGACGAAACTGTCAAACTGACGGATATCATCTTCTCGCCCCTTGCGCGCCATCACCCGGCGGTAGGCGTCGTATAATATAAACAGAAGCTCCCGTGACTGAGCCGCAGGAAAATCGGAATAAATGCCTACGAAAGTCGACAAGGTCATGAATCGCGGCAGCAATGTCACTCCCCGGCAGCTGTCGCGTATATATTTTTTCAGAAAAAGGGCACTGCGCTTGTTGGGCAGGATGAAAGTGACAGTAGACAGCGCCGGCCGCGAAGTCTTGCCGGCAGAGAAATACTCTGCCACACTGCGAAGGAAATTAGCGGAAGTGCTCATTTTCGGCGGATAAGCATGATGACCCTCACTGCAAGGTCAAAGAAGATAATCTTGGCATTGCCGTTGCCGGCGATATCGCGGCGCGAACGGTCGAAGAGCTCTATCATGTCAACCACATTCTTCTCATTGATAAAGGGGAAGAAGCGCTGCACAAACTCGCGCTCGGCCTTGCTCAGAGTGAGCAGTTGGTCTACATGAAGGTGCATGATGAAACTCTCTCGTATCAGACGGCAGCAATAATCGATAAACTGCATTTCGGGCTCGCGGCCCATCTCGGCCACGGCTTTGCTCCATGAGCGCAATTCGAGCACCTTGCGGGCGTATGCCTTGCGCATGAGCTCTGCGAAGAGGTCGAAATATTTGCGGCGCTCAGCCGACACATGGGCTATCTTCCACGCCTGCGTCACGCTGCCGTCGGCTATCCGTGCCATATCGGCAGCTTCCGGGGCGTCCATGCCTTGCCCGGTGAGTACCTGCTCGAGTTCTTCATCGCTGTAGCGGCGCACGGCTATGCGCTGCGTGCGCGAATAGATGGTGGGCAATATCTGCCGTGGATTGTTCGACACCATGATAAACTTGGTGTCGGCGTAGGGCTCTTCTACAAGTTTGAGAAGTTTGTTGGCGGTCTCCTCCTTCAGTCGTTCCGGCAGCCACATCAGCACCACCTTGAATTTCGAGCGGCGCGTCATATATGTGAGGCGCCGCAGCAGTTCGGCACCCTCCTCCACATATATCTGTGGCTGGGCGTTGACATTGTCGAGCTTCGTCACCCATTGGTCGAAATCCATATATGGCGACTCGGTGATAAACTCGCGGAACTGGTCGCGGTAGTCATCGCTCAGCGCCGTACGGCCGCTTTTCTTTACTACAGGGAAAGAATATACCGTATCTATATGACAGAAATTCTGATGTTGCACGCAGGCCGGGCACACTCCGCAGCTGTCGCCGTCGTGGCGGTTCTCGCAATGTATATACTGCGCGAAAGCCCGTGCGAGCATAAACTTGCCGGCTCCGGAGGGGCCTTCAAGCAGCAGGGCGTGAGGTATGCGGTCGTTATCCGCCATCTCGCGCAGCCGAGCCTTGGTCTCTTCATGACCTGCGATATCAGAAAATTTCATTTGCGGCGCTGTTGTATCGTTCCATGCTCGGCCACATATTCGCGCACTTCTTGGAAGAGGCGTGTGGCGAACACGAAGTCGTTGAGGGCTTCGTTGGAGGTATTGTATATCTTGCTCATGTCGCCCACCCACTCGCGATGGCCTTTGTTGATGAAGATGATATTCTCGCCAATGCCGAGCACACTGTTCATGTCGTGAGTGTTGATTACGGTTGTTATGCCGTATTCATGGGTGATGTCGCTCAGAAGTTCGTCGATAAGTATACTTGTCTTGGGGTCGAGACCGCTGTTGGGCTCGTCGCAGAAGAGGTAGCGCGGATTGAGGGCGATGGCGCGGGCAATGGCGACGCGCTTCTGCATACCGCCGGAAATCTCCGCCGGATATTTCTTTTCAGCGCCTTTGAGATTGACACGCTCCAGACAGAACATCGCGCGTTCAAGTTGCTCCTCGCGGCTCATCTCGGTAAACATAGAGAGCGGGAACATGACGTTGCCCAGCACGGTCTCGCTGTCGAAGAGCGCCGAGCCTTGGAAGAGCATGCCGATTTCCTTGCGCAGGGCGGCGATTTCGTCGCGCTTCATCGTCAGCAGGTCGCGGCCGTCGAAAAGTATCTGGCCTTCCTCGGGACGTATAAGCCCGACGAGGCTCTTCATGAGCACGGTCTTGCCCGAGCCGCTCTGACCGATTATGAGGTTGGTCTTGCCGGTATAGAAAGTGGCGTCGATACCGTGGAGCACCGTGCGCCCGTCAAACGACTTTGTAAGATTCTTTACCTCTATCATTGCAGCAGGAGTTTAGTGAGGATAACGTCGAAAAGAAGGATAAACACACTGCTCGACACCACGCTGTCGGTGCTGGCCTTGCCTACCTCGAGTGCGCCGCCATGAACATAATAACCGTAGAACGACGACGTAGAGGCTATGATGAATGCAAAGAAGAGCGATTTGATAAGGCCATACCACACATACCATTCTTGGAACATCGCCTGAAGGCCATATACAAATTTCGACACGGTGATAAGGTCGGTGAACACCGCCACGCCGTAGCCACCCACTATCGAAGTGGCCATGCAGAGCACCACAAGCACGGGCATGAAGCACACGAAAGCCAATATCTTGGGCATTACGAGGAAGTTGGCCGAGTTGACACCCATAATCTCGAGGGCGTCGATCTGCTCGGTCACGCGCATGGTGCCTATTTCAGAAGCTATGTTGGAGCCTACCTTACCTGCAAGGATAAGACACAGGATTGAGTTGGAAAATTCGAGAAGGATAATCTCGCGCGTAGCCATACCCACCGAATACGCCGGTATAAGGGGCGAGGCAATATTGAGCTGCATTTGTATAGCAATTACAGCTCCGATAAACACCGATATTATCAATACAAGAGGTATCGAGTCAACGCCGAGTTTCATAACCTCGGCAACAGTGCGTCGGCCCAGCACCGACCATTTGTCGGGCAGGCTGAACACACGCTTGAGAAACAAGCAATAACGGCCGAAAGTGGCCAGTGATGTTGTGAGTATCATGAGTGCAAATTTACAAAATAATTCCGCTCCGTGCAAAAAGAAAGGCAATACTTGCCACAAAAGGCGAAAGAAAGCAAAAGGGACGCCCCGTCGGGAGCGCCCCTCTTTTATTATTGTTTGTGGTGGGTTGGTTGTGGGTGGAGGGTTGTGGTTTGTGGTGGGTGGGGTGTGGGTGGTGTGAGGTGGGTAGATAGCGAGTTACCTATCGCCGGCCCTCGGTACTAACCTGCTGCCTACAACCCTCCAACAACCAACATTAACCTGCCGCCCACTGCCAACCAACCACCAACCAAATTTATTTCACAAGCACCTTGGCTGCGGCAGCTCCGGCGCGGACAATGTAGAGACCTGTAGCGGCGGGTATGCGCTGCACTTCGGCTGCTACACCGCTGTAGATCATGCGGCCGTCTACGGTGTATACGGCAACATTCGCACCTTGTGCACCCTCTACAACTATTGCCTCGTGCTCGCCACGGATAGTGACATCACCGGCGATGGTATTGTCGATACCGGTAAGCGATACAGTGACAAGGTTAGAGAATACCGACTCACCCTCGGCGTGAACGGCGGTTACCTGATATGTGACACCGTTGGCGAGGTCTACATCTTTATCGGTATAATCATTGTCGGGATAGTCGCTCTCGATGAGCTTGCCGTCGCGGTAGATATTGAATCCTTCAAGACGGCTCTGCGGCTGCGCAGGTGTGAATTCAAAGTCATCAAGGGCAAGGCCGAACTGATAGTTGTTTTTATCCTTGGTGACACAGCGGATAGCGAAATACTTAGCTCCGGCGGGTACTTCAAATGAATAGGGACGCCAGATGTTGGCATTTACTATTTGAGCGGATCCCACTTGGACAAAGTCTTCCACATTGTTGCCCGAAGTTGAGTAATAAGTCTCGAAATACTCGTATGATACAGCTACAGCAATCACCATAGCATAGAAGTTGATTGTCTGCTTGTTGCCTGAAAGCTGCGGAGAAATCAACCAGTCGTCGTTTGCTCCGGCAAGCGAGTTGAAGGCCACAAGACATTGCTCGCCTGAATTGGGGCTGAAAAGGTCACTGATACCTACTCGCTTGGGATTGAACACCATGAATGCCTGAGGCTCACCACAGTGGGTCCATGTAAACTGCATAACGCCGTTAGATATACCATTGGGGGTAGCAAGGCGATCGCCGTCGTAAGTGGTCCAGCCTCCGAAGTTGTTGATCGATGTATGAGTATAATCAGTGAAGTTTTCCATCACCACCGCGCCGGCAGGGTATTCCGACGGGTCGCTCCAAGAAAGATTTACATCCTTGCCGTTGGCTACTGTGGCGCTGAGGTCATTTACAAAGCGCAGCAGAGGTGTGACTGTGGTGATATTGAGGGTGGCCTCATTATTAGAGAGGTTAAGGTCGCCGTCCATAAGCGTTTTGGCGATCAATCGGGTTGTGCCTTCTTCAGCTATCGGGGCGGTGTAGTCAAATTCAACAGTAGCGCTGGTGTTTACAGCAATAGTGACGGTTTTCTTGGCAAACAGTTCGCCGCCGACGAAGAATTGCACTTCCACGTCTTTTGCCTCATTCTTGCCATTGTTCTCAACAACGACACTGTAAGTTTCCTCCTTACCCATTGTCGGACGGATCGCACCCGAGAAGTTGGTAATGCGGATATCATTTTCAGGTTTGTCACCGCTGATAGTGATATTGTCGACATGCAGGTTGCCATCACGCTGGCCGCCGTTGATGTAAAGGAGGCCTGAACCACGCAATACAATCGACGCACGCTCTTCCTTTGCGTAAGCCGAAAGATCTACAGAATACTCATACCAGCCTTCTTCGGCTACGTCTGCACGGGTGCAATATTTACCGGGCAAGAGTTGTACTTCAGAAGCGAGGCCATTGTTTACGGTAATGACACCTACCTGCAGATAAGAATCTTTAAGGTTGGGGCCTTGATAGATCCAGAATGTCATCTTGGGATTGAGAAGACCGCTGAGATTGATTCGTGGAGAAACAAAATCAGCTACGCCCTGACGGCTCGTAGACGAGGGGCTGAAAGAAAGCAAGCCTACACCGCCATCCTGCGAACTTGCCTTGGGTGAATAGCCATTATCATTCATATACCAGCTGCCCATATTGGCATTCACAACCTGCCACGGACGCATGCCGTCGGAGTTACCCGACTCCCATGCGGGAAGTTCGTACGAACGGCCAAGCACATCTGAGATGTTGGCACCGTATGACGAACCGCCGACGGTGCGGGCTATGATGGTATAGGTGACAGTGCCCTGACGCACTGATCCAAAAGCGGCGTCGACATCGACATCGGTATATTCGTTGCCCCTTACAATGCGGGCTACTGTGGTGTTGGAGCTGCCGAATGCAGTGCTGATCTGACGCTCGATTGTATAGTAGATTTCTTCCGGACGAAGCAAAAGACCGTTGGCACCGAGCATGTCGGCAGGATATTCCCATGTAAGACGGGCGTCACGGCCGCTGTTCAACACCTCCAGTTTGATATTGGTGACATCTTTAGGAGTATCAGGCACCATATCCACTTCCACGATACCCTCCATACCACAACCGTTGGAGTTGTATGCGCAGATACGGTATTGATTTATGGCAAAAGCGGCTTCTTTATCCACTACGCTTATGGTCGAAGTAATCTGTGCGCCGGTAAGAGTGGCAACCATCTTCTCTGTGCTCACGTTGTAGACCTCAACCTTGGTGATTTCACTGAGCAGAAGATCCATGTTGTTTGCACGCAAGGTAGGCAGGGTGGCAGAGATTGTCACAGAGCCGTCGTCCTCTTTCACAGCCTTGAGATCGGTAGGAGCAGCGGGGATAGTGTAGGGGCCATATTCCTCGATAAGTATATTGTCAAGACCGATGTGGTCATAACCGTTGTTTGAGGCGTGGAAGCCAACTCTGCGCTCGTCTTTGTTGGGTTTGAAGAGAGCGGTAACGCGGTGTGTACCCGAATTGTCACCGGTGACTTCTTTATGGAAAGAAGCGATGAGGTGGTTCATCGATTCGGCTGTGGCGTATTTGCCGGCGTATGCGTTCACATCGGTGATAAAGGTAGCCGCTCCGGAGAAGCCGCGTACATCAAATGATATGCGGTATACCTTCTTATTATCGAAATTGATAGAAGGAGTGATCAGCCAGTCGTCGGCCTGTGTGCGGGGTGAGTCGTAGTCCCACCACCATGCGGCCATGTAGAAATTGGGGTTATAGAGCCACACATTGCCACCGGCTTCCGTGCGGTCGTTGTTGGCGTCGATAACAGTAAAATATGAGAATGCGTTGCTGTTGTTGAACGCTTCAAGATAAGGATTGGTTGCCGTAATATCAAGTGCCGCACCGACAAGAACAGGGGTAGAATAAGCGGCAGTGCCCTCTACTCCGTCGATAACAGGTATAATCTGATATTGGGTAAGAGCCATATTATATAATGGTGTATGGTCGAAGTGTGTATCCTTGAGATCGGCATACAAAGTCTCTCGGCCGATGTTGACCACTACCTTATAGCTCAGATTGGCAGACTCGATAGCACCGCCGTTCACGCCGACAGTAGGCGCGTCCCACGATATGCTTGCCGTGGTCTGGTCATCATTGGTCACAACCTTTATATTTGTCACTGCCGACGGTTTGTCGCTGCCTGCATATACATCTGCTTCAGCGGCAAGACTCTTGCGGCCGTTCGAATCAGTGGCTATTGCTGTGAATTTATGATTTCCGCGTGCAAGGCCTTTCGATTCCACGCTTGTCTTGCTGCCGGGAGTAATGCTCTTGGTCCCGATTGATTTTCCGTCGAGGAAAAACTCCAACGACAGGTTGCCGCTCGCAGGACTGCCGTCGTAGGTGGTGGAAGGAGCTGAATAGGTAAGATTTACAGCGTCGAAAGTTGTATTTGTATAAGTATATTCGAGAGTACCTGTTGCAGGCGCGGCCGGGTGGTTGTTAATCATGAAAAGATCGGCCATACGGTCTTGGCTGTCGGAAAAGTCTTTAATCTTAGTAGCTTTGCCGTTTGTGGTGTCAATCTCAAACAAGCCGTATTCCCACCCCTCAGTCTGGTCGGGGCGATAAAATACGGTCTGGGTATACCAATATAGCTTACCGGTGCGGATATCGAAAACCGCACCAGACTCTTCCGATCTCTGATTATATCCGGTCTCGCCCACAAGTGTGGCTTTGCCGGTGGCAGTGTCGATTTTATAGAGCGACGACTTATTGAGGCTGTGGCGGTCGCGGTCGATACCCCACAGCTGACCTTTGCCGTCGAAAGCTATCGAAGAGAACTCATGCTCGAGAGGCGCGATATTTATAAGATCCGACCCATCAAGAGGAACCTCACGAAGCATATAGGGAGTCTCTGTATTGCCTACATTGGGGCACGACGCATACATCTTGCCCGAAATATAGTCGTAGGCAAAGGAGTACGCACTGTTTACATCATCGGGGTGAGCCTTGATATCTACGGCATCTACTGTCCAGTCAGCGACATTCATCTTATTAAAGAGAAGCTGATTGCGGCCGTTAGACTGCACACCGCTCTGGAAGTAATAATAGCCGTTGGCGTATGCACCGCCATGATATTCGATCCATTGTTCCTTAGCTGAAACAGACTGCAGAGTCGAAGCTTCATCGGTGGTAAAGGTATAGATACCACGCTGTGCTTTGTAGGTGCCTCCGCTGTACCACGAGCCGCTGTATGTTACCGGCGCGTAGAAACGAACTTCACCTACACTCTGGGCGCCCGAACTAAACGACGTAAGGGCAACGGCTGCTGATAACAGCCCCGTCAGTAGAGTGTAAAATCTTTTCATTGCGATATGTATTGGTTTTAATTATTATCCAAGCCTGATTACGGCTGTAAAATTACAACTATTGCTTTAAATTACGAAACTTTTCTGACAAAAATTGCATATTTCAGTCCCAATTGGAGCAGGCAGTCAAAAAAAAATTCATTATTTTGCTCCATGATAGCTGTTTTTTCAGATTTGTGTATTACTTTTGCACTGTAATATCGAGTAATAAAAACCAATACATTATATGCATTACATTACCAAAGCGATATTGAGTGTAGCGGCCGCAGCCGCTATAGCCTTTAGCGGGTATGCTATCCCGGCCAAGCCGGGCATTTTGCAATATACCAACCCCGACGGCTCTTCGGTAGAGCTCTCCATATCTGGTGACGAAAATGGTTACCACTACACCACAACCGACGGCTACGTGCTCATACCGGCGGCCGACGGCACCATGTGCTATGCCATTACAAAAGACAACGTACTGGTGAGCAGCCGCATGAAAGCCTCCAACATTGGAGAACGCAGCAGTAGCGAGCGTTCGCTGCTTGCTTCTCTTAATGCTCCTGCCATGCGTGAAATGGCTCAACAGGCTACAGAGACGCGGCGCCGCAAGGCTCAGGCCAAGGCTTTCGAGCCCGGGGCTATTCTGGGCGACTACCCTACAACCGGTTCGCCCAACGTCCTTATTATTCTCATTCAGTTTCAGGATGTGAAATTCAAGGAGAGCAATGACAAACAAGCGTTCAACGACCTGCTCAACAAGACCGGCTATGATTTCAACGGAGCCACCGGATGTGCCCGTGAATACTTCGAAGCCCAATCAAACGGTGTTTTCTCGCCGAATATCGTTGTTGAGGGTCCGATAACCCTGCCTTTTGCCGAGCCTTACTACGGAACGCCCGGCTCCGACGGCAACCCTGACGCCCGCGGTTGGCAGATGGTGACCGACGCTTGCGAAATCATCGAGAAAGAGAATCCCGACTTTGACTTCGCCCGCTTCGACAACAACAAAGACGGTATCATCGACAATGTATTCCTCTTCTATGCAGGCCGCGGCCAACACGACGGCGGAGCCTCATATACAATATGGCCCCATGCGTGGAATATCTATAAGGACCTCGGTCTCAATTACTCTTTCGGAGGTGTGAAGTTAGGATCGTATGCCTGCGCCAACGAGCTCATGGGCTCCGAACTCAACCGAAACGGTATCGGCGTTTTCTGCCACGAATACAGCCATATTCTTGGTCTGGCCGACCACTACCCCACCGGTATGGCGTCGCACGACTACCACCCGGGTAAGCTCGACCTGATGTCGGAAGGCCCGTATCTCAACAACAGCAACACCCCTTGCAACATGAACGCCTTCGAGCGCTACAGCCTCGGATGGCTTAACCCCCGACAGCTTTCAGGAGCTGAAGATATTGAGCTGAAACCGCTTTATTCCTCTAACGAAGCTCTTATTGTCAACACTATAGCCGACAACGAATTTTTCATCCTTGAAAACCGCCAGAACAAGGGTTGGGACGCATTCTTACCTCTGCATGGCATGCTGGTATGGCATATCGACTACGACCCTGATATCTGGGAAGACAACAAACCAAACAACGACGCCAACCACCAGCGCGTAGATGTAATGGAGGCTGACGGTATTCCCGGATACGACACATACGCAGGCGACACATACCCCGGCAGCAACAATGTGACAAGTATCACAAAATGGCCTACTTGGACAAGCACCAACGTAGACATGCCTCTGACCAATATTCATGAAGACGGAGAAAACATATACTTCCGAGTAAAAGGCGGCGGCACTATAATCGACCCCGTAAACTCACTCGCTCCCTCCGACATCACGGCCACAAGCTTCACAGCCAATTGGGAGACGCGCGGTGGTCTTTCATACGAGGTTGACCTCTGCAAAGGCTTATCACCCGTGCCTGTAAAGACTGTCATTGTTACCGGCAAAGGCTCTTACACCTTCTCTGACCTCACCCCGTCTACCGACTACAGCTATGTTGTCCGCGCTGTCGACGCCGACCTCAAGAGCGTCGACTCAGAGCGTCAGACCCTCCGCACCGACGACCCCTATTTCGACATGATACCTGCAGAGGCTCTGCAGGCTACAGAGATATCCAAGACCGGATTCACCGCACGATGGGCTGAGCTGAAAGACGCCACCGCCTATATCCTCGATGTATATCAGAAAGACGCTATCGCGCCCAAGACAATATCCATCGGTTTTGACAACGACCGATATCCGTCTGACTGGTACAGCAACAGCACCGACTACGACGGCCGCCGCTATGGTCAGGCCTCGCCTTCTCTGAGCCTCGCTGCCAACGGCGTGCAGATGGCCTCACCCGTATTCGAGGACGACATCAACGCGCTCAGCTTCTGGTATCGTGCCTATCGTCCTGCCGAATCAGGATTCATCAGCATAGACGTCAAGAAAGCAGGCTCTTCAACATGGCAAATGCTCCATCCCATAAGCCCGCTCTGCACCGAAACAGAGGGCGCTACAGTTAAAATTGGCGACGGTGGCTTATTGCTCCCCACCGGTGTAAAAGCAATCCGCATTGTCAACCGTGCGCCCGAAGGTGTCAATTCGGCAGTATATATCGACGATATCACCCTCGACTATGCCGGCACTTACACCCCTGTTTATGTCGCAGACTATGAAGACAAGAACGTCGGCAACGTGACCTCATGCGCTATCGATGGCCTTGCTGACAATGCCTCATACTATTACACAGTCCGCGGTATCGACGCAGATGGAAAGGTATCGCCAAAATCTGAAGAAATCACTGTTGTCACCGGCGCGACATCAGGTATAGCCGATATCAACAGCCAGTCATTGAAAGTATCCGTATCAGGCGGTGCGATACTGATCAGTGGTGCCGACGCCAACGGCGCTAAAGTATATTCGGTCGACGGCCTGCTCGTTGGCTCGATATCTGCCTCTGACGGCGCTGTCCGCGGCCTCGCAAGCGGCATTTACATTGTAGTGAGCGGCAGCGACATCGCAAAGGTAGCTCTTCATTGATAATAATCTCGCGCTATAAGCTGATGGGCGGCTCTCAAAAGGCCGCTCATCTTTTTTTTGCGTCTAAGCAGGCTCAAAAAACTTGATAGATACGAAAGATTTTTGTATTTTTGCGGTCTGAAAACAAAGAGAATAGATACAATGGATCTTTATTCACAAATCGAAGCTGATATCAAGGCCGCCATGCTTGCCCGCGACCATACACGGCTACAGGCCTTGCGAGGCATAAAAAAAGAGTTTATAGAGGGCAAGACTGCCCCCGGCGCAAACGGCGAGCTTTCTGACGACGCCGCTATGAAGATATTGGTAAAGATGGCAAAGCAGCGCAAAGAAAGTGCGCGCATTTATACCGAGCAGAACCGCCCCGAACTCGCGGCCGAAGAGCTCGCCGAGTGCGAGGTGATTGAGCAATATCTGCCCAAGGCTCTCAGCGAGGAGGAGCTCCGCGCCGAGCTTGAGAAAATAATCGCTGCCACCGGAGCCTCCTCTCCTGCAGAGATGGGCAAGGTGATGGGTGTTGCCACAAAGCAACTCGCCGGCCGTGCCGACGGTAAAGCTATCTCTACCCTCGTCCGCCAGCTTCTGGCCAAATAATATTCAGCAACCCGACATGCTTACATTACAACAGATAAAAGCCGATCCGAAATTTATCGTAGAGCGGCTTGCCGTCAAAGGCTTCGACGGCGAAAAACCTATTGCGCGCGTGATCGCGCTCGATGAGCTGCGCCGCGAACTGCAGCAAAAAAACGACACAGCCGCCGCCGAGCTCAACCGCATGGCCGCAACTATCGGCAAGGCCATGAAAGAAGGCCGCAAAGACGATGCCGAGAAAGCCAAGGAAGGTGTGGCCATTCTCAAAGAAGAGCAGAAAGCTCTGTCTGAAGAGCTCAACCGCGTACTGAGTGAGATTGAGACCGAACTTCTCAACATCCCCAACATCCCCTACGAAGGTGTGCCTGCCGGCACTTCGGCTGCCGACAACATCGTTGAAAAAACCGGCGGCCCCATGCCCGACCTCCCCGAAGACGCTCTCCCCCACTGGGATCTTGCCAAGAAATACAATCTCATCGATTTTGACCTCGGTGTGAAAATCACCGGCGCCGGTTTCCCCGTATACATCGGCAAGGGAGCCCGCCTGCAGCGTGCCCTCATCCAGTTCTTCCTCGACGAGGCCAACAAAGCCGGATACCTCGAGGTGCAGCCACCATACGTTGTAAACGAGGCCTCAGGCTACGGCACAGGCCAGCTGCCTGACAAAGAGGGTCAGATGTACTTGGTAAACCTCGACAAACTCTATCTCATCCCCACCGCCGAGGTACCCGTCACCAACCTCTACCGCGATGTTATCATCCCCGGCGACAAACTGCCTATCCGCAACTGCGCTTACTCAGCCTGCTTCCGCCGCGAGGCCGGCAGCTATGGCAAAGATGTACGCGGCCTCAACCGTCTCCACCAGTTCGACAAGGTTGAGATCGTGCGTATCGAGAAGCCGGAGAACAGCTACGCAGCCCTCGAGGAAATGAAAGACCATGTGCAGGGACTGCTTGAGAAACTTGGCTTGCCTTGGCACATCCTTCGCCTCTGCGGCGGCGACATGAGCTTCACCTCTGCCATCACTTTCGACTTCGAGGTATGGTCGGCAGCACAGAAGCGCTGGCTCGAGGTTTCGTCGGTATCCAACTTCGAGACATATCAGGCCAACCGCCTCAAATGCCGCTACCGTGGCGATGACAAGAAGACCCACTTATGCCACACTCTCAACGGCTCGGCACTTGCACTTCCGCGCATTGTGGCAGCCTTGCTTGAGAATAACCAGACTCCCGAAGGCATTATCGTGCCTGAATGTCTGCGCAAGTACACCGGCTTCGACATCATCGACTGATTGACATAAAATAATAAAAGGGCAGCACAGGGAGATGTGAATTCCACCTTGCTGCCCTTTACCATAGTACAATTTCTGATAAAATGCTTACAAGTGGTAAACTTGGTTTCTGGGGATTGACAGCCCTCGTATTTGGCCTCATGGTAGGTGTGGGTATCTACAATCTGCCGCAGAATATGGCCGCGGTGGCCTCACCCGGAGCGGTGTTTTGGGCTTGGCTCATCACCGCATGCGGCATACTCCCCCTTGTCATCGCTTTCAATTGGCTCAGCAACAGATACCCGCAATACAATGCAGGTATATATCAATACGCACAGGCTGAATTCGGCAACTATGCCGGATTCAATATCGCATGGGGCTATTGGCTGTGCACGGCTTTCTCAAATGTCGCATACGGAGTAATGCTCAACGACTCATGCGGCGCATTCTTCCCCGCCCTGCTCAATCATGGCTGGGAGACGGTGGCATTCGGCTCTGTGCTGATATGGCTGATGTATTTCATCGTCGCCCGGGGCATACGCACGGCCAAGACCGTCAACTCTCTCTTGGCCTTGGTTAAGGTGGTAATGCTCATCTTTATCATAGGGGTCTTCGCCATCTCTTTCAAAGCACAGCTCTTTACTGCCGACATCTGGGGAAATATATGGTCAACCGAAGGCGTGGCAGAGCAGATCAAAAAGACAATGATGGTGACGCTCTTCTGCTTCTTCGGTGTAGAGGGAGCGGTGATGATGTCGGCACGCGCGCGTCGCCCTGCCGATGTAGGCCGGGCAGGTTTCGCCGGTTTTCTCATAGCCCTCGTGCTCTATATGGCAGTATCTTTGCTCTGTTTCGGTTTGCTCAGTCAGGCACAGTTGGCCGGGCTCCACGACCCGTCGATAGCCTACATCCTGCGTGAGGTATGCGGCGAATGGGCCTACTGGTTCGTTATAAGCGCTGTGATAATATCGCTCTTGGGTGGCTGGGTGGCATGGACGCTCGTCGTGGCACAAGTACCCTACGAAGCTGCCACCGTCGGCATACTTCCGAAAGTATTCACCCGCCTCAACAGCAACGGCATGCCGGCCTTCGGCCTCTTCGCCTCAAGCATTGTCATGGAGCTGTTTCTGCTCCTCGTAGTCACTGCCGACGACGTCTATATGGCCTCACTACATATCACCGGCCTGATGATCATACCATGCTATCTCTTCACCGGCCTCTTCTTGCTCAAGAAAGCCGATACGGCCGCAATGAAGACTGTAGCTGTAGTATGCTGTGCCTTCTGTCTATGGATGGCCTACGCAGGCAATCTCCTCGCCATGCTCATGACATCGGTATTCTATATAATGGGCATAGGATTCTACATCATGGCCCGCAAGGAGCGACGTCCTGAGGCAGCGCTCTTCACCCGCGCCGAGAAATATTTCCTCGCCCTCCTCATCCTCGCCTCGGCGGCAACAATATGGCTGCTGATCAAGGGCTGACCGGTTACTGTTTAAATCTTATTTCATCTTGTCTTTGAGAGTCTTATCAAATCCTGCAATAAATAAATTTAAACAGTTTCTAAGGCAAGGGCTGATTCCACTTTCAGAATCAGCCCTTGCCTTATTTCACTTTCGATGATTTCTTCCTTTTTGGGGTCGCCATTCTGGGCTATGAGATAACATGCATAGCGGGTAAGCATGTAATCTTGTATTTCACGCTTGGCTCCACTACCCAGCTTGACCATTTTCGTGACCTCACGAAAATGGTCATCTACATTGATTCCTTGCGTTTTACACGAATCCACGGCTCTGCCGATTGCTACAAGGAAATTCTCCCATCGGGCATAGCCCAACAGTTCCTGAAGTTCTCGGGCAAACCAAACTTCCACTTGTTCACTGCCATCATCGTTTGAGATATGTTGCTGAATTTTATCAAACAACGACTTGTGCTGATTTATCCTCTGTAAGTCCATTAAATAGATGTAAATTGTCAGACCGTAAATTTACAAATAATAATTGGTATACGGAACTCCATATATCTCTGTTTCTGCAAGTGCAGGCCAAATTATTATTATTTAACACTGCGCTCCGGCTTTTATTCTTACTTTTGCAAAGCAATATCAGCGAGGCTCGCTGCTTTTATTATGGATACGCTTGAATTTGAAGATATTACAAAACAATATATAGAGAGTGAGAGACTGCTCCACCGGCGTGCGCCGGTGATTGTGGCGCTCAGCGGCGGGGCTGATTCGGTAGCGCTGCTGGCTGTGCTGTCGCGCTTGGGCTACGACTGCCGCGCCGCACACTGCAATTTCCATCTTCGCGGTGAAGAATCAATGCGCGACATGCGCCATGCCGGAGACATTGCAGCAAGGCTCGATGTAGATATCTACATCCGCGATTTCGATGTGCCGGCACGCATGAAAGCCACCGGCGAGTCGGTAGAGATGGCTTGCCGCAGTCTCAGATATGCTTGGTTTGAGGAGCTGATGGACCGCGACGGTGCGCAGGCTACCGCCGTAGGACATCACCGAGAGGACCGCGCCGAGACTTTCATGCTCAACCTTTTACGCGGCACCGGCATAGCAGGCCTCACATCAATGCGTCCTCGCTCGGCTAATGTAGTGCGCCCCCTGCTGCCACTATCGCGCGAAGACATTGAAGATTATGTAAAGGCCTTGGGCCTCTCTTTCATCGAAGACAGCAGCAACGCCTCCGACGCTCACCGACGCAACCGTCTGCGCAACAATATTTTCCCGCTTGTAGAAGAGCAGTTTCCCGGAGCTATGGACGCTATACTCCGTACGATTGGCAACCTTGAGAAGATGGAAGGCATATTCCGCGAGGCCGTGGATGAGTCGATAAAATCTGTCACCACACCCGATGGAATTGACTTGGCAAGCCTCGCCGATAAACCATTTGCCGACACCCGCCTGTTTGAATATCTCAAAGGACTCAATTTCAACTATACTCAGGCTTGCGACATGCTGAGTGCTGCACAATCCTCAGGCAAGCGCTTCTATTCGTCCGACGGCAATGTAGTGGCAGAAATCAACCGCGGCTTTCTGTCTGTCAGCTCTGCTGCAAGTCAATCCGACGAAACATTCGACGTAAATCCCAGCCACGACATACTCTCCCCGGTGCATATTGCAGTCAGTCAGGGCTACATATCCGATTTCCATGCTGAGGCTACCGCTGCCCGCGTGGCATATTTCGACATCTCGGCACTCGCCGGTGACGCTCATTGGCAGTTGCGCCATTACCGACGCGGCGACCGAATGGTGCCTTTCGGCAGCAGCAAGAGCAAGCTCGTGAGCGACCTCTTTGCCAACGCCCGCTACAGCGCGAAGCAAAAGCGCGAAGCATGGTTTCTCACCCGCAACGACGAGATTGTGTGGGCTCCGGGGCTTCGCAACAGCGCGGCCTTTGCCTTGGGTCCCGGGTCGAAACGCTTTATCCGCCTTGAGCTTTTGAGTTGAGCTTGCGATATTGTGCAGGAAGCATTCCGTAGGCTTCCTTGAATGTTGAGGAGAAGTATTTGGCCGATGAAAATCCGGTAGAGATAGCGATGTCGGCGATATGCAATTCTGTACGGCACAGGAGATCTGCGGCAGCCTCAAGGCGCAAGCGGCGTATATACACCGACGGCGAAACTCCCATAGCGGCTTGCATGCGCCGGTAGAGATTGGTGCGGTCCATGGCCATATACGAGCTCAGCGTGACCACATTGAGATCTTCATCACCAAGATGTTCGGATATGACTGCATTGAGACGCTTCACAAAGTTTTCATCAGCTGTCCCGAGTTCTTTCTCTGCAATTCTATCGACCATACCTTGATATGGGGGCTCGGCAGCAGGAGTGGTTTCCGCTTGCCGCTTACGATAGCGCAGCGTTACAGCTAAAAGACCAATCAGCACTACAACTGACAGAAAAGCAGGCCATAACAAGCGGCTGCTTCCACTAATCACATCAGCTTCTTTCGGCTCGGGTATACGGTAGACTTTGTAATTACGCTCGTCGATGGCTGCGGTATCCAAGCGACAGGAGCCGCCCGGATAACCGGCCGTCACATATCCGCATGAGTCTATCTCTATGGCAGCAGGATAAAACTCGGCACCACCGATATCGAGGCCGTCGAGAATACCGAAATGTATTATATCGAAGGTATCATTGCCGCAAGGCCTTAGCCGCGATATACCGGATGTTGAGGCAAACCATACATCGCCCCGACGGTCTACCGCGACGCTCTGTATGTTATGCTTGGGTAATGCAACGTTGGCGGCGACTGTGGCCACATGGCGGTCGAGGCTGTCAACAATCATCAGGCCCTTCGTCGTGGCAAGATAAATATACCGGTTGGCAGAATCGGTGGCAAAACTGTTTGTGATACCTGAGGCATAGCGCACAAAAACCTGCCGTTCACGCGGTGTAGCTGTTTTCGGCTGACGCGTAAAAGCTGTTTGAGAACAACGGATTATGCTGTCGCGTCCTTCTTTGATATATCGCAATCCATTCTCTTTAGTGCCGACCCAGAGAGCGCCGTTGCGGTCGTAGGCCATGCAGAATATATCAAGCCCGAGTGATGGTATATCCTTGACCAGATTTCCGGCGCTGTCAACCTCGAAATCATAAATCAACGCTCCGACAGTATCAAGAGTCCACTTCCAATCAGCCGTGTCAAGCGAAGCTATCCATGAATTATCCCTCCGGTTATGCCTCTGAAAAGCAGCCATCAGCTTGTCGCCACGCCATTTTATACCATTTGTAAGCCTCATTTCTCCTGAAGGCATATTAGGCGCGCCGGCATAGCGTATCAACCCGTCGGAAATATTTAGGGCGCATATCTTCCCGCTGTCGAAACATAGAAATAAAGAGTTACCTGCCACCGATATTGCCACCGGCAGGTCGTTGCTGATATGGGCAAGGTTGATTTTTGGAATATCCGGAGCGTCGGGAGTGAATAGCATACCTGCTGAATCTATTACCCAACACCGACCGAGTTCATCGATAAACAGATCCACGATATCTTTCACCGGCATTTCAGCAAATACATCCTCGGTGATATCGCTTGCCGTACGCGGGTCGAAAACATGAACAGAGCCTGTCTCGTTATATCGCGACGCCGGAGTCTTTAGCCATATACGTCCCCTGCGGTCATAATAAATATACCTGTTTTTACTCTTGGCGGCGAGTTTAATGCCATTGCTTGCTTCAATCGGCATGTTGACAAACGAAGTTCCGTCAAAGACATCCACAAAACCTGCGGTAGCTATTATCAGCCGACCGTCAGCCAACGGTCGCAGCGCACGTATACGGCTTTCCGATAGACCATGACGCATATCCACAGCGACAGTCCCGGCAGCGACAGATACCGGAAATATCGCAAGATATATCATAATAAGCACGGACAAAAGTTTCATGGCTCATCAGATTTTCAATGGCAAATATAGTGATTATTTGCCGAAAATGTTGCAAAACAGGGATAATTTTGTTGCAAAGTGGCCTTTCAGGGCGTTTTTCAACAATTATCGCCCGAATTGGCAACACAGCAGGAACAGCAAAGAATTTTTCGGGCATAACTTTGCGACAGAAATCAATCATAAATCTCAATACGATGGGTAAACACCGAAACATATTCTATAGCGGCGCACTGGCATGCGCATTGGCGGCAACGATTTTGCCGCAGACGGCCGACGCCCGCGACACATACAATTTCAATTCCGATTGGAATCTCTCGTCCACCGACAAGGAAGTGGCCAAGATGTTGAAAAAACATCCGGTCACATTGCCTCATGCTTGGACCGAAGATGAGTCTTTCAAAGTATCTACCTACGAAATGCCCACCGGCGAAGTATGGTACCGCAAGAAATTCCGCCTCCCGGAAGAGGTTGCGGCTCAAGTTGCTGACGGCGGCAAGAAGGTATTCATCGAATTCGAGGGCGCGCGTCAGGGTGCTGAGGTTTTCCTCAACGGCCAACGCCTCGGCCTGCACGAAAACGGTGTGATGGCTTTCGGCTTCGACCTTACCCCTTATATCAAAGAGGGTGAGAACTTTATCGAAGTGCGCACCGACAATGCTTGGGATTATAAAGAAGAGGCTACCGGTGAGACTTGGCAGTGGAATACGAAGTCATTCAACGTCAACTACGGCGGTCTGCCCAAGAATGTATGGCTCCATATAGCCGACCCCGTATATCAGACACTTCCGCTCTACTCCAACCTCGGCACTACCGGTACATATATCTACGGCAGTGACTATGATGTACCCACCGGCACCGTGACTGTCAATGTTGAGAGTCAGGTTCACAACAGCACCGACAAACCCGTCACCCGCTCTCTCGACGTAAGCGTGTCAGACCCCGACGGCAAAGTGGTGGCCACATTCGCCGGCGAGGCAAAGACTATCCCGGCAGGAGGCACTGTCACTCTCCATGCCTCAAAGCGCCTCAGCGGGCTACATTTATGGTCGTGGGGATATGGCTACCTCTACAATGTGACGACTTCTCTCGAGGGCGCCGACCCGGTGACCACCACCACCGGCTTCAGAAAAGCCGAATTCAAAAACGGCATGATATATCTCAACGACCGTGTGATGATGGTACACGGCTACGCCCAGCGCACCACCAACGAATGGCCCGGTGTAGGTCAGGCCGTACCCGCATGGCTCAGCGACTATTCAAACGATCTTTTTGTCAAATCGGGCGGTAACCTTGTGCGCTGGATGCATACATGCCCCAACAAGCAGGATGTAGAGAGCTGCGACCGTGTAGGTCTGATTCAGGCTATGCCGGCGGGCGACGCCGAGCGCGACGCCAACGGACGCAAATGGACCCAGCGCCTCGAAGTAATGCGCGACGCAATCATCTACAACCGCAACTCGCCCTCTATCCTTTTCTACGAGAGTGGCAACCAGCGCGTGTCGGCTCAGCACATGAAAGAAATGAAGGCTCTCCGTAATCAATACGACCCCTACGGTGGCCGCGCAATCGGTTCCCGTGAAATGCTCGACCGCGACGAGGCCGAGTATGGCGGCGAAATGCTCTATATCAACAAGAGCGACACCAAACCCATGTGGATGATGGAGTATTGCCGCGACGAGGCAAACCGCTTCTTCTGGAACTCATGGTCATACCCCTATCATCAGGAAGGCGACGGCCCTCTCTACCGCAACGCATCGGCTGCCGCTTACAACCACAATAACGACGAATTTGTGGCAGAGCTCGTGCGCCGCTGGTACGAATACTGGACCGAGCGCCCCGGCAGCGGCACAAAAGTAAACTCCGGTGGTGCGAAAATCATTTTCAGCGACACCCAGAGCCACGGACGCAGCGCCGACAACTACCGCGTCAGCGGTGTGGTTGACCCCATGCGTATTGAAAAGGACGCTTTCTTTGCTCATCAGGTAATGTGGGACGGTTGGGTAGACGACCTCAAACCGCGCACCTACATCGTAGGCCATTGGAATTATGAGCCGGGCTTCAAAGTGCCCACAATCTATGTGGTGTCGAATGCCGACAGCGTGGTACTGGAGCAGAACGGCAAGATATTGAAACCGGTAAGCCACGACTACCGTTTCCTCTACACATTCAAGGATGTACCCTACGAGGCCGACCGTCTCATTGCCAAGGCCTACGACAAGGCCGGACGTGAAGTATCGCGCGACGAGAAAGTGACCGCCGGCGAGCCTGTGGCCCTAAAACTCACGGCCATCGAGAATCCTACCGGATGGAAAGCCGACGGCAACGACGTGATATTGGTGCAATATGAAGTAGTCGACGCTCAGGGACGCCGCTGCCCGCTCGACAACCGCTTGGTAAAATTCTCACTCAAAGGCCCGGCTGAATGGCGCGGTGGCATTGCCAAGAACAAACCTTTCGGCTTCAACACCAATCAGGCAGCCCTCACCTCAACCTCAGCGTCGTCTGAAGGAAGCAACCCCGAGTTTGACAAAAAGCGCAAGGCTACCCTCAACCATGTTCTTTGCGACACACTCCCGGTTGAATGTGGTGTAAACCGCGTAATGCTCCGCTCCATGCCCAAGGCCGGCAAGGTGAAACTCACCGCCAAAGCCGAAGGACTGCCCACAGCGGAAATCGAATTCAACACCCTCCCCATAGAAGTATCCGGAGGTCTTACAAGCTACCGCCCCGCCGACGGCCTCAAGCCCGTGCTCGACCGCGGTGCCACTCCTGCCGGAGCCTCTTTTACCCCTTGGCGCCGCGAGGTGGCTATCATGGAAGCCGAAGCAGGCTCGGGAGACCCGACTCTGAGCTTCGACACCTACGAGAACACCTCATGGGAGAGCGACCCCTCGCTCGACAAGGCTTGGGTGAAATATACACTCTCCGAAGACACGGATATCGACGAGATATGTCTGAAGATGAAAGGTTTCCGCTCCACATCTTATCCCATCCGTGTCTACGCACACCCCGAAGGCAGTGAAGAAGCAGTAATGATCTGGGAAGGCTGGACTCCCAAAGGCCTCGGTTTCGCCCATCTGCCCATCCCCGCCGACGCTCCCAAGGCCCGCCGCTACTCGATACATCAAGTAGGCTCTTCTACAAGCAAAGACGCTTTCGGCGCTATCAAGGAGATGGACAGCCGCAACGATGAAAAAGAGTCGAAAGGCAGCCACTCACTCAAGATTATCGAAATCGAATTCCTCCGCAATTTGAAATGAGGCGATATGTCACGTTTATAGTCCTGACCCTTTGGGCGATAGGCGCCTTGGCCGTCGATGACGGCTACGACGTCTATCTGCTCCTCGGGCAGTCTAATATGGCCGGGCGTGCCACGCTCGAAGCCGCCGACACTACCACCGCGATCGAGGGCGTATGGCTTCTCGACAGCGATGGCGTACCTACCCGTGCAATAGCTCCGCTCAACCGCTACTCTTCTATCCGCAAGGATATCAAACTGCAGGGCTACTCTCCGGCCAACGAGTTCGGGCGCCTCATGCACTCGCGCACAGGCCGCAAGATACTTCTCGTAGTCAATGCCAAAGGAGGCTCTGCCATATCGCAATGGCAGCCCGGCGAACGCCCCGGGTTTCTCAACGAGGCTGTCCGCCGCGCACGCCAAGCTATGCAATACGGTACGCTAAAAGGCATACTATGGCACCAAGGCGAAACTGACATCCAGCGCCATACGCCTGACTATGGAGGCAAGTTTGCCACGATGATAGGCGCCTTGCGAGATTCTCTTGACGCTCATGATGTACTCGTCGTAGCCGGTCAGACCGGCCGGTGGGGCTGGGCGCCGGCGAAAGATATCAACACATTCAACGACTCTGTAGTACCTGCGATGTGCCATCGTGTGAAAAACTGCACATACGTGAGCAGTCACGACCTCGGCCGTCTCTTCAAAGACAAAGAGCATGACCCGCACTTCAGCCGTAAGGCGCAGATTGAGCTCGGCCGACGCTATGCCGACGCCATGACAGAGCTTGCAGAGCACGTATATGTGACCCGATTTCGCAACAACCGTCGCGCAGCAATCAGTTTCACATTCGACGACGGCGACCTTGACCACTACCTGCTTGCGGCTCCAGAGCTTGAAAAACGAGGCTTCAGGGGAACTTTTTGGGTGATAGGCCAAAAAGTAGACGCATGCAACGACACCGTGCGCCCGCGAGCCTCATGGAGCCAACTCCGCGAAATGGCCGGGCGCGGACATGAGATTTCAAACCACTCATGGACCCATGGCAAGCTCGTGCTCATGAAACCCGAAGAGGCAAGGCGTGAAATAGAGATGAACGACAGCGCTATCGCCGCCAACACCGGAGTGCGCCCCGTCACATTCTGCTATCCCTACAATGCCGCCCCCTCTTGGCTCATAGAGATAGCCTCGGAAGGACGCGTAGGCACACGTCTGCACCAGAAAGGTATCGGACAGGCCAACAACAAAAGCACTCCGGAGTCTATAAAGGCGTGGGTTGATCAGGTTGTGGCAACCGGTGACTGGGGAGTGACAATGACTCACGGCATACGTGTAGGCTATGACAACTGGCACACTCCGCAGGACCTGTGGGATATGTTTGACTACGTCAAAAGCCGCGAAGACTCGATATGGGTGGCTACATTCCGCGACATCGCCACTTACCGCACCGAGCGCGACAATGTTGCAGTGAAAGCCACCCACACCGCTACCGGCATGACAATCAGCACATCTACCGACCTGCCTGCCGACTTATTCAATGCACCGCTCACAGTCGCCGTAAAAGGAGATTGGGCCGACAAAGAAGTCAGCGCAAGCCGCATGGGCGCATACACCCCGCTAAGAACCGACGGCAATCTCCTGCTGCTCCAAATGCAGCCCGACGATAAAGTGGAAATCCACATCAGATAATCAGAATAAGGTTTCAATAGGTGGCCAAAAGGGACATACATTTGTTCCTTTTGGCTTATTTTATACATATATTGCCAAGTGGCTTGGCGAGAGGGATAAAATGTAGTATTTTTGTGTCTGTTTTAGGAACTTAACGCTATAATCACAATGAAACATATCACAGTGCTTGCAGCGCTGTTTATGGCGGGCGCCACATCGGTGTCAGCCGCGACACCTGCGGTGCTCGATTTAGACGGCTGCCTCGAAATTGCGCTTGCAGAAAGCCCCACCGTAAAGGTCGCCGACATGGAAGTGGAGAGGGTAGATTATTCCCGCAAGGAAATAATCGGCCAACTGCTCCCTACAATCGACTTCGGCGGCCAATATAGCCGCACACTTGCCAAGCAGACAATGTATATGAGCATGGACGGCTTCGGCGATTTCGGGGGTGCCGGCGGCGATAATGCCGACGAGCCTTCTTCGCGTGCCGGTGGGGGTGGAGGAGACGGCGGCATAAAGGTCGGCCTCGACAACTCTTATTCGCTCGGCTTCCAAGCCTCTATGCCAATTATCGCTCCTCAGCTGTGGCAGAGCCTCAGCCTGAGCGACCAACAGATTCTGCGCAATGTAGAGGCTGCCCGCCAGAGCAAACTCGAACTTGTAAACCAAGTGAAGAACGCCTATTACACCCTGCTTCTTGCCGAAGACTCGCGCAAGGTGATACAGGAGAGCTATGATATGGCTAAACTCACCTACGATACATATTCGAAGCAATATGCCCTCGGAGCGGCCAGCGACTACGATGTGCTCCGCACCTCGGTGGCGATGAAAAACATAGAGCCACAGCTCATGCAGGCCGATATCTCCATCAGGCAGGCACGGCTGCAGCTGCTCATCCTCATGGGTGTTGACTCCACATTCGACTTCACCGTCACCGACCGCCTCGCCAACTACGAGGGCTCGATGTACGAGCGCACACTGAGCATAGACCCTGACTACAGCCAAAACATGGATTTGCGCCTGCTCGACATTGACACCGACATACTCCGCCGCAATCTCAAGATTCAGAAACTCGCCTACTCCCCCACCCTTGCATTGACGGCCAATTACAACTGGACTTCGATGAACAACGGCTCGCCCTTCAAGAACCTCCGGTGGAATCCCTATTCATCAATCGGGCTGTCGCTGTCTGTGCCTATCTTCTCAGGCGGCCAGCGCTACAGCAAGGTGAAGCAGGCCCAGATACAGGTCGAGGAAATGCGCTGGCAACGCGAGAACCTCGAACGCAGCGTAGACATGCAGGTAAAAATTGCCATCGACAATATCAAGATGAATGTCAAGCAGATAGCCTCGTGCGCTGAGAGTGTCGGCGAGGCTGAGCGCGCCCACACCATACAGGAACGCAGTTTCGACATCGGTGCCACAAACTATCTCAACCTGCGCGACAGCGAGCTGGCTCTCACACAAGCCCGCCTCGCCTACTATCAAGCCATCTACAACTTCCTCGTAGCCCACAGCAACCTCGAGTTGCTTCTGGGAAATGCCCCAATCGAAAAATATAGCAAGAAATGAAATATATAGCCCTTAGTCTGAGTATAATAGCCGCTGTAGCACTCACATCATGCGGCAAAAAAGAGCAGGTCAATGCTGTGGAAGAAGAAGAATTGCCCATCGTGACCGTAGACTTTGCCCACAGCATGGAAGTGCCGCAAAATAAAGTATATACAGCCAACGTTGAGGCTGAGAATATCAACAATATCGCCCCGGCAAGCCCAAACCGTATCAAGCGTATCAACGTTGAGGTAGGCGACCATGTCCGCGCCGGACAAGAACTCGTGGTGCTCGACAAATCCAACATTGACCAGCTGCGTATCAACCTCGAGCAGATAGAGCGCGAATATAACCGTGCCGTGCAACTCCTCGAAATCGGTGCAGGCACTCAGCAGGCTGTAGACCAGCTTAAGGCTCAGCTCGACGCCGCCAAGTCGCAGTACGACAATCTTCTCGAAAACACCGTGCTACGCTCTCCCATCACCGGAGTGGTTACTGCCCGCAACTACGACCCGGGCGATATGACCGGCTCTCTGCCCGTGCTCACTGTAGGCCAGCTTACCCCGGTGGTGAAGGTGATGATTAACGTAAGCGAGAATGATCTTGCAACACTCAAAGCCGGTCAGGATGTAGAGGTTACTTTCGACGCATTCCCGGGCGAGACTTTCCAAGGCAAGGTGCAGCGTATCTACCCGACAGTAGATACGGCAACCCGCACATTTGAAGTCGAAGTGCGCATAGCCAACGGTCAGGAGCGCCTCAAGCCCGGCATGTTTGCACGCGTGTCGATCGACCTCGGCAGCCGCAACAATGTGGTGGTGCCCGACCGCGCCGTAGTGAAGCAGACAGGTTCGGGCAACAAATATGTATATGTTCTCAACGGCTCTACCGTAAGCTACAAGCGTGTTGAACTCGGACGCCGCCTCGACAACGCCTACGAGCTTATATCCGGTATTGAAGACGGCGACACCGTAGTAATCACAGGCCAGTCGAGACTTGCCGACGGTGTGCGCGTAGAAGTGAGATAACACTGATTTACAAACCCATACAGAATCAGCATAAATGAGTTTATACGGAAATGCGGTAAGACGCCCCATCATGACGACCCTGTGCTTTGTGGCCGTCGTGATCTTGGGTCTGTTCTCACTGCGCAATCTCCCCATCGACCTCTATCCGGATATCGAGACAAACACCATCATGGTGATGACCACCTACTCCGGAGCGAGCGCTCAGGATATAGAGCAGAATGTGACGCGACCGCTTGAGAATGTGCTCAACTCGGTGAGCAACCTCAAGCATATCACCTCGAAATCGCGCGAGAACATATCAGTCATAACCCTCGAATTTGAATACGGCGAAGACATCGACGTGCTCACCAACGACGTCCGCGACAAGCTCGACATGGTATCATCAATGATGCCCGACGACGCCGAGACGCCCATCATCTTCAAATTCTCCACCGACATGATTCCTATCATCATCCTGTCGGTGAATGCCTCAGAGAGTATGCCGGGTCTCTACAAGATTCTCGACGACGCCGTGGCCAACCCCTTGGCCCGTATCTCGGGCGTGGGCTCGGTGTCGATATCGGGTGCTCCCAAGCGCGAGATACATGTGTATGTCGACCCCGTGAGGCTCGAAGCCTACAACCTCACCGTAGAGCAGATCGGCAACCTTATCGGCGCCGAGAACCGCAATATTCCCGGTGGCTCATTCGATATCGGCTCTGAGACTTACTCGCTGCGCGTACAGGGCGAATTCAAGGCTTCTGAAGAGATGGCAGATATCGTTGTCGGCAGCTTCAACGGCAAGACAATCTACCTTAGCGATGTCGCACGAATAGAAGACAGCCTTGAGGAACGCACGCAAGAGACCTACAACAACGGCCGTCAGGGCGCCATGATTGTAGTGCAGAAACAGAGCGGCGCCAACTCGGTGCAGATTTCCGACAAGGTGCTGTCGATGTTGCCCTCGCTGCAGAAGCGTCTGCCATCCGATGTTGAGCTCGGTATCATCGTCGACACCTCCGACAACATCCGCAACACCATCGACTCTCTTGTGGAGACGGTGATGTATGCGCTCCTGTTTGTGATTGTGGTGGTATTCCTCTTCCTCGGCCGTTGGCGCGCAACCCTCATCATCACCATCACGATACCTATCTCTCTTATTGCATCGTTTATCTATCTCTACGCCACGGGCAATACGCTCAATATCGTGTCGTTGTCGGCACTGTCGATATCCATCGGTATGGTGGTCGACGACGCCATTGTGGTGCTTGAGAATGTGACGACGCATATCGAGCGAGGTTCCGACCCCAAGCAGGCAGCCGTGCATGGCACCAATGAGGTGGCGGTGTCGGTAATAGCGTCTACGCTCACGCTGATAGCGGTGTTCTTCCCCCTCACCCTTGTCACCGGTATGACCGGCGTGCTTTTCCGTCAGTTGGGCTGGATGGTGACCATCATGATGATCATCTCTACAGTGTGCGCCCTCTCGCTCACTCCCATGCTCTGCTCGCTGCTCCTGCGCCGCGTCAATCATCACGGCAAGCTCTATACAGTGCTCTTCACCCCCATCAACCGCGGCCTCGATGCCTTCGACCGCGGCTACGGACGCTTGCTTGAGTGGGTGGTGAGCCATAAGCTCGTGACATTCATCATCTGTATGGGCATATTCATCGGCTCGCTCTTCCTCGTGCGTCAGGTGGGTACGGAGTTCTTCCCCACCGCCGACGACGGCCAAATGCGCGTGAGCCTCGAAATGCCCATCGGCACACGCGTAGAGCTGTCGAAAGAAAGCACCGCGCGCCTTGTAGAGCTCTGGAAAGAGAAATATCCTGAAATCAAGATTATCAACTACACCACAGGCACAGCGTCGAGCGACAACACCTTCGCCTCGCTGAGCGACAACGGCCCGCACATCATATCGATGAACATCCGCCTCACCGACCCCGGCGAGCGCGACCGCAGCACCACACAGATAGCCGGCTTAATGCGCGACGACCTGCGCAACTTCCCCGAGTTCAAGAAAGCTCAGGTGAATGTAGGCGGCATGGGCGGCAGCATGGGTGGCCAGCCTACAATCGACTATGAAATCTACGGCTATGATTTCAACGAGACCGACTCTGTGGCACGTATGCTTCAGGCCGAGCTGCTCACTATACCCGGCACCGCCGACGTGATAATATCGCGCTCCGACTATCAGCCGGAATATCAGGTTGACTTCGACCGCGAGAAGCTCGCTCTCTACGGCCTCAACCTGTCTACGGCAGCGACCTATCTGCGCAACCGTATCAACGGCCAGCTCGCTTCGCAATTCCGCGAAGACGGCGAGGAATACGACATCAAGGTGATGTACGCGCCCGAAAACCGCACATCGCTCTCCGACATCGAGAATATACTCATCTACAACAGCGCCGGCAAAGCCGTGCGTGTGCGCGACGTCGGCACCGTAGTGGAGCGCTTCACTCCCCCGACAATCGAGCGCAAAGACCGCGAGCGCATAGTCACTGTGAGCACCGTTGTGCAGGATGTGCCCATGAGTCAGGTTGTGGAGGCCTCCCTTGCCAAAATCGACCGCATGGACATACCTCAGGGTATCAACATACAGCTCGCCGGCAGCTATGAAGACCAGCAGGATTCGTTCGGCGACCTCATGGTGCTCGCCCTGCTCATCATAGTGCTCGTGTATCTCGTGATGGCGGCCCAGTTCGAGAGCTACACCTATCCCGGCATTATCATGACCTCGCTGCTCTTTGCCTTCTCGGGTGTATTCATCATCCTTTGGCTGTCGGGCCACACTCTCAATGTGATGAGTATGATCGGCGCCATCATGCTTATCGGTATCGTGGTGAAGAACGGTATCGTGCTCATCGACTATATCTCGCTCAACCGCGAGCGCGGCATGTCGATACGCCGGGCGGTAATCAACGGCGGCGAGTCGCGTCTGCGCCCGGTAGTGATGACCACCCTCACCACCATCCTCGGCATGGTGCCCATGGCCGTAGGCACCGGACAAGGCGCCGAGATGTGGCGCCCGATGGGTACTGCCGTAATCGGCGGCCTCACATTCTCTACGATTCTGACGCTGCTGTTCGTGCCTGTACTCTACTGCGTATTCGCCTCGCAAGGTATCAAGAACCAGCGCCGCAAACTACATAAACTACTTCAGAAATGAAAGCAATCTTCATAGCCTACGATCAGGCACATTACGAGAGAATAGTGGAAATGCTCGAGCGCAGCAACTGCCGCGGCTTCACCTCATGGGAACAGGTGAAAGGACGCGGCAGCGTAGACGGCGAGCCTCACTACGGCAGCCATGCATGGCCATCACTTGCGGGCGCCATCATGACAATGGTAGAAGACTCACGCGTAGACGCCGTGCTCGCCAAGCTCCGCCAGTTCAATCAAGAACGCCCCAAACTCGGGCTCAGAGCCTTTGTATGGAGCGTGGAAGACGGCATGTAGCACACGTGCTGCGCTCGTGCCGATAACGAAAAAGAAACCGCGGCGGCGGTTTCTTTTCGTTTATACCTGAGGAGCGTTGTCGGAGGTGCGCTCCTTGCGGCCGCGCTTGACGAGGCGCGTCACGTAGTCGGTGAGGTAGACGGTGAAGAGGGGGAATATTATCATGCCGCACATTGGCAGTATCACCGCTATAATCTTGCCGGCGGCCGTCACTGGCGAGATGTTGCAGCCTACGGTTGTCATGTTCATCGCCGACCACCACAGAGCCGTCCAGTACGTCTTTACTTCGGGGTTGACGCCACATTCGCGCTGGAAGAATATCAGCGAGCAGAAATATGTGACCATTACGATAATCGACAGATAGGAGAGCAACAGGCTCGACACCGGATTCGACGACAGGTATCCGAGCACTATCGACATTGCGAGAGCGCCTCGAGCCAAGGGGATGAAGCGGACGAAGTATATAGCGTCGTGGCTCAGCTCGAGATGGAGGATATTGATGATATTTATGTAAGGTATCGACAGGAGAAGAAATACAAGATGATGTTTGAAAAAGTGCATTTTGTTGTCGGCCCAGAACAAGCCTACAAAAAAGTCAAGCACGAAAAATATGCACACCCAGAATTGGAATTGCATATAGCGGTGGTCAAGCAGCAGGTTTTCGGCCTCGAAGGTGTCGACGGAAATCCACACTATAAGAATCAGCGACAGGAGTATGACGCCGAAATTCATCAGTCCTACAGTGTATCTCTTCGTTGGATTTTCTTGTGTCATGATAATGCGATGATATTTTTGTTTGTTTTTAATATTTAAACAAGCGACATGGAAAGATGTTTCAACCATCCATAAAAATTTAATATCTCTGAAAACTTATCGCAATCGAGTATTGTTGTTTTCTTATAACATCACAACACACTCCAATGAAAAAAACAATTCTGAGCCTTGCTCTCCTTCCTGCTTTCTTTACAGGATTATCTCAAACAACAGATTCGATACCGAGCCGCGCCGTCATCCTTTCCGGCGATGAGACTCACCCCGACCACATCGGCAATGTAGCTGCGATGTATTCCCGCACCAACCTTGCCTTTGAAGACCCTGCCGCCCCGCGTTTTCTTTTTCTTGACAAGAAAGGCGTTGTCGCCCTCGGTATAGGCGGCTATGTCAAGGCTGTAGGCGAATATGATTTATGCGGGGCAATCAACAGCAATGATTTCATCACCAACATGATACCGGTGCCCTTCAACCCCGCCCAGCGCCAACGCTTCGGCGCCACTGCGGCAAACTCTTCGATATTCCTCAAACTTGTCACCCGCGAGACTAAAGTAGGGCGTGTGATAGTATATGTCCAGACAAATTTCACGGGCAACAACGGCGGCTATGGCCTCGTGCTCAAACAGGCATACGTCACAGTAGGCAACGTGACTCTCGGTAAAGCACGAAGCACATTTGCCGATGGCCCGGCAATGGCGCCTACCATCGACGACCAAGGCCCGTCGGGTCAGACATCGGCCAAGAATATGATGGTGCGCTACAACAGCCCGTCGTATAAAGGCTTTTCCTACGCCATCTCGGCAGAACTTCCCTCGGCCGAATACACCCTTGCAGCTCAGACAAGCGCCATATCGCAGCGTTTCCCCGACATTCCTGCATATATACAATATGAATGGGACAAGGGCGACAGCCACCTGCGCCTCTCCGGCATACTGCGCGAACTCAGCTATCGCGACCAAGCAGCCGGGTCGAACCATTTCCGCACCGGCTGGGGCGTACAGCTAAGCACAATCACAAATGTAGTCGGCGGCCTGCAATTCTTCGGGCACTGCACCTACGGCAAAGGCATAGCCACATATATCAACGACCTCGACGGCCTCGGCTACGACCTCATCCCCGACGGTTCGGGCAAGCTCAAAGCACCGGCGTCGCTCGGATGGACTGCCGGCCTGCAGTATAATTTCACTCCCGATTTCTTCATGACGGCCTCTTATAGCCAAGCGCGTCTATACAATACCTCGGGCATGGCTGCCGACACTTAC
>OFFL01000171.1_pt1 | contig 76295 bp, 71 predicted proteins | sample 1521391 | NCBI WGS metagenome assembly OFFL01 (sample SAMEA3504082, study PRJEB24116) | mouse gut metagenome | biome: mouse gut; feature: mouse-associated habitat; material: faeces | place: Denmark | collected 2011
GCTGTGAGCTCATGCTCATGGCTCCATTACTATATCTTGTGTTTGTGATGGCTCTAAAGTGTTAAAATCCGAGGTGGCTCTCAAGCGATAAAACGGTGGCTCCGAAGCGTTAGAATATTCACAAAGATTGAGGAACTGGAAGAATGTAACTATAACATGATTGATAACGTCCTGAACAATGAGAAGCCGAAAGAGGAAAAAGAAAAACAGTCAGGCAGGATTTCCATAAAGGAAAAGCTGGTGGAGAAAAAGGCGGTTATCGAGCAGAGAGATAAGTCGGAGAAGGAAGTCCCGGAAAAGGGGACAGAGAAAAAATCAGAGAGGGAGATGTAAGAGATGGATAAATTTACAGTGGAAGAAATCAATTTGATGTGCGTGTTTGAGGGGCAGGACAGGACGGGCATGATTGCCGAAATAAAGAATGTAATCCCCCACATACAGGACAGTGATATGGTGGAGCTTGCGGAGCAGGTCAAAGAGAAACTGGAAGCCATGAGCGATGAAGAATTTGCACAGGTCGCATTAGATGCGGCGGAGTAATTAACGCAAAACTTTTATAGCATTATTCGACATAACGTGCTATAATCCTCTTAGTCAGATTAGAGCGAGTAGGGATAGTCTGCGGTTGTCCTTTCTGGAAACGGAAAGGAGGTCGGTATGAACACACTTGAGATACTTACACTGCTGTTGGTCATTTTCGCAGCATTAACATACATAGACAATAAACACAACCGCAAGTAACGGAAAAGGCTATCTTCTACTGCAATAGAGGATAGCCTTGTAATCCGTAATTTTTACGCTTTATAAGTTTCCGATTGAACAACCGTCGGACGTGCAAATATCCTTCGGCTTCTATGATGATTATAAACCAACACTGCGGATTTTGCAAGAGGGTTTAGGAGATAGGGGTGCTTCGGCGCTCCTATTTTTTTGCGGATTTGTAAATTATCTTACATGAAAACGGTCTTGTCTGCAAGAAATTTTTCTGATTTTATAAATAGATAGGAAGGAAAGAGTGGGGTTCCGCCGCAGCCGGCATTGTGGGAAAATCTAAACTTTTGGATTTTGTTTTGGTTTTCTCTTGTCAAAAATGTAAATAAATTGGTTGGAACAGAGATAAATAACAGTGTTTTTCTCACTTTGTTATAATTGGAGCATTGCATTTGGTGAAATGAAATCCAAACTTTTTCCGGCAAGAATCCCCTATTATCAAGCCATTTTCAGAAAAGTTTGAATTATATATAAGTTTAGATTTGTGGGAAAATCTAAACTTTTGGATTTTCCCACAATGCCTACTACTACGGAATCCTTCCCATTTCTTAATATCCAGTATATAAAAACAATAATACTATTTCCTTGCTATATTATCAATTTCTCGTTGATAAAATTCAATCTTTTCGTCTAATTTTCCCATATGTTCCTTTAACTGATTGATTTGTTCATTGAGAGCTTTTCGGTGAGAAATAAGCATTTCCATTCTTGCGGACAACGTAGCTTCACCGTTTGCACGTAATTCAGCATAATGTTGAATTTCTTTAATTGGCATACCTGTATCTTTTAAGCGTTTAATAAAATCAATCCAAGCAAGGTCTTTATCGGTATAGCAACGTCGATTACTGGAATTGCGCCCTGGTGTAATTAAATTCTCATGCTCATAGTAGCGCAAGGTATGTATCCCTAATCTTGTCAGTTTTGAAAATTCACCTATCGAATATTCCAAAAAATCACTTCCTTCCTCTTGACATAGAGCTTACTCTACATTGTATGCTTGCATTATATCAAAGACAAGGAGGTTTTGTAAATGACTCACAATGCAGAAAAATATACCGTAATTACCGGAGCAAGTTCTGGCATTGGATATGAAACAGCAAGAGCGTTTGCAGGGCGCGGCAGCAATTTGATTTTGATAGCCCGTAGAAAAGATAGGCTTGAATTTCTAAGACAGGAAATTTTATCTTCCCATCCGGGGTTGGATATTATAGTCAAGGTTGTAGACTTATCAGTTCCAGACAATGTTTTCCAGTTATACGAGGGAATCAAAGAATACCCTTTACAAACATGGATTAACAATGCGGGTTTCGGAAATTATAATACCGTAGGTCAACAAGACTTGAACAAAATCAGTCAAATGTTGCACTTGAATGTGGAATCGCTCACTATTTTTTCTTCGCTGTTTGTGCGAGATTTCAAAGACGTGGGAGGAACACAGCTTATCAATATTTCCTCTGCTGGTGGATATACGATTGTTCCTACTGCTGTTACATATTGTGCGACTAAATTTTATGTCAGCGCATTTACCGAGGGGTTAGCATGGGAATTAAAGGAGAATGGTTGCAAAATGCAGGCGAAAGTATTAGCCCCGGCAGCTACTAAGACGGATTTCGGAAAAGTCGCTAATGATGTAGCTGAATATGACTATGATAAGACCTTTGGTACATATCATTCCAGCAAACAAGTAGCAGAATTTTTGCTTAAACTATACGATAGTGACAAAATTGTAGGCACAGTGAATAGAGAAAATTTTCTATTTGAGCTGAAAGAGCCGCAATTTGATTATGCAGGAAACTCAAATCATAATCAAAATATCAACATACAATAAAAATTTTAAATCTTCCAGTTCTAAGGATTGGAGCAAGGCAAAGCATTATGTTTTCTGTTGTCGAATTATGAATTAATGCGTATAATAGCAAAGCGAGGAGGTTTTGCTAATGAAAATGCGTACAGAATATACCTGTCCTTTAGAGCTTGTGCATGACATGATAAAAGGAAAATGGAAACCGATTATATTATGGCGGCTACGTCTGGGGGCTACTTCTCTTTCAAAATTGGAAAGGGATATAGACGGAATTACACAAAAAATGTTATTGGAGCATTTGAAAGAATTGATTGACTATGGATTTATTGAAAAGAAATCTTTTGAGGGCTATCCACTTCATGTTGAGTATTCATTGACTAAGGATATGGGTATGCAGATATTAGAAGCATTGAGAATCATGCAGCACATAGGGATTGACTACCTAAAGAGAAATGGAATGGAACACATCTTAGAGGAAAAAGGTGTTATCCCGGATTGACACCCACGAAAAAGTGGGTAATTTACGATTCAAAATCGGCTGCTTATAATATTTCCATAAAATTGATTGGAAGTATTGAACATGAATGTAACAAGCAGCGGAATTATTAACGGTATTATACAGCCCCAATATGGAGGACGTGGAACACAATTTAATGAGAACCACATTCCTACCTTTTCATTGCCATTTAAGGTAGAAAACGTACCAGAAAAAACAGTATCGCTTGCGATTGTACTGGAAGATAAGGACGCTTACCCGGTAACAAGCGGCTTTGCATGGATACATTGGCTTGCGGCAAACATAACCCGTTTTGAAATAAGGGATAATGAAAGTCAGACCGCAACGGATTTTGTGCAGGGAAGAAATAGTTGGACAAAACCAAGACAGAATGTGGCTGCCGCTATATTCCCATGACGGAGGAAGTTTACCAAAGTCTGCAAAACATACTTGCCCGCCGCAAGAAAGTGAAAACGGAAATCGTTGTGGACGGATATGGTAGTTTCCTTTTGCTGGATAAGGACGATAAGCCGAAAGTAGCGTTGCATATCGAAAATGAAATGCGTTGGGCAATGAAGAAATACAAGAAGCTACACCCAGATAAACCATTGCCCCATATCACGCCCCATGTGTTCCGCCATACATTCTGTACCAATATGGCAAATGCGGGCATGGATATCAAGAACCTGCAATATGTAATGGGACATTCTGATGTAGGTGTTACACTGAATGTTTACACTCATGCCAGCTTTGACCGTGCAGCGGAGCAAATGGCGAGAATTATTGACTTTAAGGATACCGATATGCAGGGAAAACAAAGAAAATCAAGTTGAAAAATACACCAATCTACTACACCACTTACTACACCATTTGCCCATAAATTTGCGTAGATTTATATAGATTTGCGTGAAGTTCGGGCAAAATACAAAATTGAAGAAAAGTGCCAAGAAGCCCGATATATCAAGGTTTAAAGGCTTATGAAAGGATAAATCCAAGATGATAAAAATATTATTCGTTTGCCATGGTAGCATTTGCAGCTGTCCGTCTTCCTCATAGAGATAGTAGTTGTGAATCATGGAGCCGGTGTAGCTGTCAAAATTCAACACAAAGTTGTGCACGACAAAGTAACGGATCACCGCATCGATGTCAACGACCTGAGAGATGTTTTTGCCTTGACTGAGCTTTTTCAAGGACTGGATCAACCGACGTTTGTCCTTTGAAGAAGGCTCAGTTTTTGCGTTGTCGAAAATATTGGTGTAGCTGTCTGCATCATCGTCGATATATTTGAGCAGTACATCGTCACTGCTGTGCATTCCGTCGGGGTGGTCGCTGTTCTGCCCGTTGGGAGTGGGAACTTGGGCGTTGTCCGTATTGTCGGACGGAGGATTTCCCGGTATGGATTGTTGCTCCGGCGGGGTTTCTTGGGCAGGGCGATTCTGTAAAGAGTCTGGCGGCGTTGGCTGTTGCGATTTTTGAGAGCCTGCTGCTTGACTTGGTGGATTATCGGCTTGAGAACGATTTTCCGCTATAGCATTGGGCTGGAATTGGTCCATAGCAAATTTTTCTCCGTTGCCGTGGCCGCCGCCCATATTGATACTGTCGGGCTTATACAGCTCGCCGTAATTTTTACCGTAGTTGCGCTGCAGGAAAGATTCCTCTATGCCTTCCACTGCGAGATACAGTCCCCAGTCTTCTCCGTTTACCGTGATATATACATAGCTGCAAAGAGGTGAGGCCACTCCTGTTTGGCCCATCATTTGATAAGTCAGATAGTCCTTCATGTAGGTGTTGTCCTGAATGATATTATTCAGGCAGAGCTTATCCAGTCCGTAATAGGTGTTGGAGCTGTTAAAACGATCAAACTCGATCTTGAAGCTGTAGCGGTCATTGCCATAGGCTTTCACCTGGGTCAGAGAGGTGTTGCCCTTGGCGCGGATGGCGACGTTCGGATAGGTTTCGTCATCAATGACAACGGTGCAGGGCGAATATTCCTCGCTTTCACAACCTTCGATAAATTCGTCCCAATCGTCCATACGGATATCGATCGTGTGCACCGTGGAGGTGGAAAAGAGCTTATCCTCATATCCCATGACGGTGGAGGCCTGTTTTACACCAAAACGCTCGGCGTTGAGAAAGAAAACCATCAGAAGCAGCGTGAACGCAAGGACAACACAGCAAATCAGATTAAAATGCTTATGTGTCGACATGGTTGGCCTCCTTATCCCATATATTCGCCGTTATAGCTGACAAGGACTGCGCTGTTGATACCAGGCAGATCGGAAAGTTCGTTGATAAAATCGGTATTGTCATTGCGCATGCGGATCTCCATATTCAGCTCAATCATGCCCTTTTGCGCAGTTTTGCTTTTTACAATGCTTTTGAGCACATGTTTTTCCAAGAAATATTTAGCCTGTGCTTCTGCTGCGGAATCGGCGCAGGACAACACCACAATGTAAGGATTACGATGGGTTTTCTTATTGACGAAGAGGAGAAGCACAGTGCCGATAAAGACGCTGCCCAACACCGCCAGAGGAATCATGCCTGCTGCCAGTACGATCCCCACTGTGATCGCCCAAAAGAGAAAGGCGATATCCAAGGGCTCTTTAATGACAGTGCGGAAACGCACGATAGAGAGCGCGCCTACCATACCCAGAGAGAGTACCACGTTAGAGGTGATCGCTAGAATAACAACAGTGGTGATCATAGTCAGCGCAACCAATGTGGTGCCAAAGCTGGAGGAATACATCACGCCCTGGTAGGTTTTCTTGTAAACGAGAAAGATAAACATACCAATGCCTAAGGCAAGGAGCAGCGCGACGAACATCTCGAGGACACTCACGCTGACCACATTCTCCAGAAAATTTGATTTAAAAATATCGTTAAAGGTCATAATCGGTTACTCCTTTTTATAGTTATTTTCAGCCGTAGATTCTGCACGCGGCATATTTGGAAAAGGCGCACACTTGACGATTGTCCAAATTTACAGCGTCGCGGATGATGTCTGGCAGATATTCGTCCCATTTTACCTCGAGAATGATGGGCGGCTCTCCAGGCGGAATCATCACACAATGGGGGTTCAAAAAATCCGTACAGCGCATGCCTGTGCGAAGGTCATCGTCTATGGTAATCCGCACATTGCCCGGTGCAAAGACAAAGGCTTCTCTGGTGTAGTCCACAATGGTTTTAGGTCGCAAGCCCTGCCCCAGCATTTTGCTGTGCAGTTCTACAACGAGAGGGCTATTGCTTTCGGTCATCCAATCCCAGTTGCCGTCGACGATGGCCTGTGCCTGTTCTTGTGTTAAGGTTGCTTTTGCTTTGTGGCATAGTCCGTTGTTTTTACTTTTCTTTTCCAACTGGATGAGCGATGTGTCATAGTTGTACAGGCGAATCCGAAATTTTTCCCGAATGGGTACGCCGTCTATTTTTTCTCTGAGCGCTTTGTCGGAGGCGTTGTCAAAGTACAGACTGCGAATCAGATATTTGCCGTTCTTAGCAAAGGGATCGTGCTGGGCAACAGCGGAGAGTCGCTGGCGCAGCACAAGCTTATCGCAGTAGCTGATCTCATGCTTCCATTCATGTCGGTATTTCATTTTTTCACTCCTTTCTTGTTTTTGTCAGGTATAAAAAAACTTCTGTACCCTGACATGGTCATTGTACAGAAGAAAGCTTGAAGTTTTATTGAATTTATTAAAAAATTTATTGCCTTTTGCTGTTGTTTTTATATCTGTCTTTTCTGCTTTGTCATTGTAACGGCAGGAGCACTTGAAATTCCACCAGCCCGTCGTAACAGAGAACATGAATCCGTCCTTTGTGCGTCGTTGCGATGGACTTGGCAATGGCCAGTCCCAGACCGTAATGCTTATCCTCTCCACTGCGTGCAGAATCCATGCGATAAAATCGCTCAAATAGCTGTTCTCGCTGGGGGAGGGGAATTTCTTTTCCGGCATTGATGACGGACAGCTTGGCCCATTGATGTTCCTTTTCCAGGGCAACAGAAATGTCCTCTTGTCCTGTGCTGTGCTCCAGAGCATTGTCCAGCAAAATGGAAACTAATTGCTTTAGCTGTGTGCTGTTTCCTGTCAGAGAGATTCCCTCTGTGATATGGCAGCGCAAAACGAATCCTTTTTCAAAGGCAATGCTCTCGAAAGGCAGCGCTTCACCGCAGACAAGACGGCTGAAATCAATTTGCTCCATCTGCGGTGTAATCGTTTCCGTACGGGCCAGGTCCAGAAGCTGCTCCACTAACAGCCCCATACGATTATTTTCCCATTGAATGTTGGCGAGCCAGATATTTTCACCGATTTCCCGCGATAAAAGCTCGGCGTTGGCATTTACGACGGAGATGGGTGTTTTTAATTCATGGCCTGCGTCGGAGATAAATTGCTTCTGTTTTTGATAGCTCTCTTCCAAAGGCTGTACAATTTTTCTGGCGAGAAATACCGCCAGAAAGAAAAAGATTACGATGGCAATGCACCCGAAGAGCAGCGTATAGCGCAGCAAGGTAGCGGCACTTTCATTCAATATAGTGTTGTCCATGAAGGTCACGAGCTGATAGCCGCCCTTATCCGCCACATAAAAGATGAGGTCCTTTTTGGTACCGTTGGGTTTACCGTTTTTCACGACATCACGGGCAAGCTCCTCCAAAGCCTGGTTGGAATGAAGCAGGGGCTGATCATTCCTGATTTCAAGGATGGATCCGTCATAGGTGAGGGCCACCGAATAAAAAGTAGATAGCTGAAAGCGCGGCAATTGGGCAAAATTGGGGTTCCCACCATTTTCCTGCGCAGGCCGTTTGGGAGGAATTTTATTTTCATATTTGGACAGCATATAGAGTTCCGCGTGGGTCTTTAGCATTCTTTGATTTTGCGCTGACATTTCAAAATAGCTGGAAGCATAAATAATTGTGAGCATTCCCGCCCATAAGAGGATTAGCACGGACATGATTGCTGCGACGATTTTTCTTCTTGACAGCTTAAACATTGCCGCACCTCAATTCGTAACCGATGCCGCGCACTGCCTTTATTTTAGTTTGGGCCTCGATATAGGATAATTTTTTCCGCGTAAAGGACATATAGACCTCGACATTGTTGTACTCTGCTTCATTTTCAAATCCCCAGATTTTTACGGCAAGCTGTTCTCTGGTCAGAATCTGCCCCTGATTGGCAATGAAATATTCTAGGATGCGGTATTCCTTTTCACTGAGTCGGACACTCTGGCCGTTTGCAGTGCAGGACAAGGTCAGTGTGCCGGTATCAAGGGCGATATCTCCGTAGGTTAGAGTACCGTCAGCGGTGAGCGGAAGGGTGCGTCTAGTCAAGGCACGCAGCCGTGCAAGGAGTTCTTTGGTCATGAAAGGCTTGGTCAGATAGTCATCGGCTCCACTGTCCAGTCCTGTTACCTTGTCATCCAGCTGGGATTTTGACGTGAGCATAAGAATAGGTGTATGAATTCCTTTTTGTCGGACAGTTCTTGCAATTTCAAAGCCGTCCATTCCCGGCAGCATGACATCCAAGATAATAATGTCATAGATATTGCTCTCCACGGCGGCCAGACCGCTGATGCCGTCAGAGTAATGGTCTGTTGCATAGTTTTCCAGGCGCAGAATCTCACAAAGAGCCTGGGCCATTCTTTTTTCATCTTCCACGAGTAAAATTCTCATAGCAAGACCTCCCAGTGTTTTATTATATCATAAATGTCTGAATTGACAGGAGATATTAACAGGAAAACAGAAGAATGACAGATTGTCAAGAGGGGATTTTTGAAAATATTGTTTAATGGCGGGGAAAAAAGGGCATAGTAGTTGTGAAGAGGATTACAAATTTATAAAGGAATGAGAATTATGAGCAGATTATATAAAAAATTTTATGGGGCAGCAGCTTGTCTGTTGTTTGCCTTTTCCGCTGCTATGGGGTTTTTGTTGAATGAAGTTTACGAGGGACATTACAATTTGCCTGAATCGGAGGTGCGCGCTGCAGATATCCAGGCGCAAAAGCCGCGACAGTTTTGCTGGGAGATGCAATATGAGCTGTGTCAGCTTTATCAATTGGGCTGTGAAAATCAAATGTTAGAAGGAGATCCTGCCACAGAGGAAATGCTGCGGGAACTGCCGCTGAACGAGGTGGCCAGCAGGTATCCTGTGCCAGAGTGGACTGTAAGTGAGATAGATAATGTCATCACGATTTGTCGCAATCAGCCTGGTCTTTGCGAAGTGCATCAGCAGATGTATCATTTGGGCAGCAATGAAAATGGGCAATATGTTGCGGTTTACTATGGTCCCAGTGCGGTAGGTAGTGCGGCGGGTGCTTTTCTGGTGACCGATGTGCCTGTGGCACGGCTCAGTGTAGAGCAGCGCAGCGAGTTGGAGCAGGGAAAGTATGAGTATTATTCTCAGGACGAGTTGATTTCTATGTTGGACAATCTCAGCGAATTGTAAGAATAGCGATTTATAGTGAAAATTGATTCTATAAGATTGATTTATGATATTTTTCAAAGATGTCTAGTAAAAATGCTTGACATCTTTTTTGTTTTTCAGTAAACTATCAGAGTGTTAAGGGAAAAAGTTAACAAATGAGGTGAGGGCGATGACGCTGGAGCAACGTACAAGGATGGCGATTCTGTATGATCTATATAGCGGACTGCTGACAGAAAAGCAGAAAAATGTGTTTGATTTGTACTATCAGTGCGACCTTTCTCTTGGTGAGATTGCTGCGGAGCAGCAGACCAGCCGCACAGCTGTGTTTGATTTGGTAAAACGCACAGAGCAGCTGCTGGAAAAATATGAAGCGGGGCTACATTTGGCCGCGCGAGAAAAAAAACGCAAAGAAATTTTAGAGCAATTATATAGTTTGGCGGCTGGCAATCAGGAAATGCTGACGCTGTTGAGAAAATTGAGTATGGACAGCGAGGAATAAGATAAATCAAACGCAGGGAGGAGGTCTTTGGCTATGGCATTTGACGGATTAGGCGACAAGCTGCAGGACATTTTCAAGCGCATGAAGGGGCAGGGAAAAATCTCTGAAAAAGATTTGAAGGCTGTGATGCGCGAGGTAAAGATGGCGCTCTTGGAAGCGGATGTAAACTATAAAGTCGTAAAACAGTTTATTGATAAAGTAAACAGCAGAGCCGTGGGGGAAGAAGTGATGGAGAGTCTGACCCCAGGGCAGCAGGTGGTAAAAATTGTACACGATGAGTTGACAGAGCTGCTGGGCGGTGTGCAGAGTAAACTGCTCATTTCTCCCAAACCTCCTACTGTGATTATGATGGTAGGGCTACAGGGGTCAGGCAAAACAACAACTACCGGGAAACTGGGACGTTTGCTGAAGAAACAGGGGAAACGACCGCTTCTGGCTGCCTGTGATATCTATCGTCCTGCGGCAATTAAGCAGTTGCAGGTTTTGGGCGAGCAATTGGATATTCCGGTGTTTACCTTAGGAGATCAGGTCAGTCCGGTGGACATTGCCAAGGGCGCTCTTGCGCACGCAAAATCCTATGGTAATGATATTGTGATTTTGGATACAGCCGGGCGGTTGCATATTGACGAAATACTGATGGAAGAGTTGCGGCAGGTCAAAGAAGCAGTGCAGCCCACGGAAATTTTGCTGGTGGTAGATTCCATGGTAGGGCAGGATGCTGCCAATGTAGCGGCAAGCTTTAATGAGCTTTTGGATATCAGTGGTGTGGTTCTCACCAAGCTGGACGGCGATACCCGTGGTGGTGCGGCATTGTCCATCAAGACTGTTACTGGCAAGCCTATCAAATTTGCCGGTATGGGTGAGAAGCTGGATGCTTTGGAGCCCTTTCACCCGGACCGCATGGCTTCCCGCATTTTGGGAATGGGCGATGTGCTGACCTTGATTGAGAAGGCACAGGAAAACATCGACCAGCAGAAGGCGGAAGAACTGCAGAAAAAAATGATGAAGGCCGAATTTACGCTGGAGGATTATCTGGCACAGATGGACCAGCTGAAAGATATGGGTAACATCAATAGTATGATGGAAATGATTCCCGGCATGAGCAAAAATAAGCTGAAGGATTTGCAGGTAAGCGATAAGGATTTAGCTCAGACCAAGGCCATCATTCTCTCCATGACAGCGGAGGAGCGGCGCAATCCAAAAATTATCAACGGCAGTCGCCGCAAACGCATTGCAGCGGGCTCTGGCATGAAGGTACAGGATGTTAACCGTTTGTTAAAACAATACGACCAGTCGCAAATGTTGATGAAGCAATTTGCCGGGATGGCCACAGGGAAAAAAGGAAAAAAGGGAAAGCTGAAGTTCCCATTTATGTAAAGTGTAATCGTATAAAAGTAGTTAGAGGAGGTGAAAATCATGGCAACAAAAATCAGATTAAAAAGAATGGGTGCAAAGAAGGCGCCTTTCTATCGTATCGTTGTAGCTGACTCCCGTTCTCCAAGAGACGGTCGTTTCATTGATGAAATTGGTATTTATGACCCAAATTGTCAGCCTGCTGCAATTAGAATCGATGCTGAAAAAGCACAGAAATGGATTGGCAATGGCGCACAGCCTTCCGATACAGTAAGATCTCTGTTAAAACAGGCTGGCCTGTGGAAATAAGGAGGGAGTTTTGTGTTAGCATTAGTGGAACACTTGGCAAAATCCTTGGTGGATCAGCCTGAAGCCGTGAAGGTGACACAGGTGGAGGACGGAAAAGAAATTACCATTCATCTTACTGTAGCACCGGAGGATATGGGCAAGGTAATCGGCAAACAGGGCCGCATTGCTAGAGCGATCCGCACAGTAGTGAAAGCAGCTGCTGTAAAAGAAAATAGGAAAGTTACAGTAGAAATCATGTAACGATTAAAACCACTTGTCGGGGTATCGGCAAGTGGTTTTTTGGTTGCGTTTATAGCTGCTCTTTGGCAAAGTGATAGAAAGGCTGACTGTCTTCATAAAAAATGTGGGTGCGGACATGAAAAATACGATCCAGCAGACCAGACTGGAGTATCTGCTGAGGAGTACCCTGTATTTGAATTTCACCGCGGTCCAGCAAAATAATCTGGTGGGAATATTCCAGGGCCAAATTTAAATCGTGAAGCACCATGATAATGGTTTTTCCCTGCTGATTTAGGTGACGAATCAAATCCATGATTTCAAAGCGAATGTGAATATCCAGATAGGTGGTGGGCTCATCTAAAAAGATGACGTCAGTATCTTGCGCCAACGCCATAGCGATATAAGCCCGCTGCCGCTGTCCGCCAGAAAGCTGACTGACAGGACGTTGTCGGTAGTCATTGGCTTTTACCAGAGAGATTGCGTGATCAATAATAATTCGATCCTGTGCAGTCAATTTTTGTCCGTAATGCTGGTGGGGATAACGTCCATAAGCGACCAAATCTTCCACCGGAATTTCTGGAGGATGGTTGGTCTGGTTGAGCAGAGAAATCTGCTGCGCAAACTGTTTGGTTTTCATGGTGCAAATATCCTGCCCACGCAGAAGAACACGGCCCGCAGAGGGTTTGAGTAATCTGCAGGCAATTTTCAATAAGGTACTTTTTCCACAGCCGTTAGGCCCTAAAATGGTGGTGATTTGCCTCTGGGGAAACACTGCGTTGATCTCTTTCAACAGAGGTGATTGTCCAGGATAAGCAAATTGGATATGCTCTAACTCAATCATAATGACCACTCCGATTGCGAATGATGAGATAAATAAAAAAGGGCCCGCCCAATAGGGATAATAAAATGCCTACAGGAATTTCATAAGGCGCGAAAGCCAAGCGGGAAATGAGGTCGCAAAGGATTACAAAGGCAGCACCGCCGAAGGAACTGGCCGGTACTAAAAAACTATTGTCATTCCCGATTAGAAACCGAATGGCATGGGGGACAATCAGTCCTACAAAGCCCAAGAGACCGGCAAAGCTTACTGCGGCACCAGCTAAAATTGCAGCGGTCAAGATGAGTAGAAAGCGAACTAGTGTGACATTCATTCCAAGGGATTGGGCGGATTGGCTCCCCAAAGATACGATATTCATATCACGGCGCAGAAACATGGCGAGGACAAGTCCCACGATAATGTAGAGCGTAGCAAAGCGCAGACTTCTCAATGTCACAGCGGATAAGCCGCCCACCAAGAAGGTGCTGGCACCGATATAAGCGTCGGGATAGAGAATCATAATGCAGTTCATTCCCGCGCCCAAAATGCTGCTCATGGCGATGCCAGTGAGTACCAGGGTAATTTTGGACACGCCGTTGCCCATGGCCAGGACAAAGATCACCATGGCGGAAAACAGCGCACCCAAAAATGCAGAGAGCGGCAGCAGATAGTCCAGTGCCGGAAAAAAGGCAGAGCATAAGAGTACGGCAAGTCCGGCTCCTGTGTTTACGCCGATGATGTTGGGACTGGCCAGTGGATTTTGCAGTACTGCCTGTAAAATAGCGCCTGACACAGCCAGCGCGCTGCCTGCCAACAGCGCGCCCAACACGCGGGGTAAACGACTGTGTATGACAATGCGGTAAGCGGACGATGTGACATCACCGGAAAAAAGTGCCTGCAAAAAGGAAGAAGGAGAAACCTGGGTGGAGCCCAGACAGATTCCCAACAAAATCGCAACCGCAGTGAGAAATATGGTACAAAAAAGAGCCAGCCGACCTTTTTGACGGTTATTCATGCAGCAAATCGGCAAGATAGGCGTAGCTGTCGGCCCATTTTGCATTGGGTTTGTAGAGAAATTTATCCTTTGGCAGCAGGATATAATGTCCATTTTTCACAGCGGTCAGGCTGCTCCATGCAGGATTGCTTTCTACGCTCTCCTTGAGATTTTTTTCGGCCAGAGCGTCGTCATTCCCCATGGGGACGACAAAGATATAGTCAGGATCGCTTTCGATGATGTTTTCAACGCTGAAATCCTTCAATAGACTGGGATTGTCGTCAATGATGTTATGACAGCCCAATTGGCTGAGCATGTTGCCGGTCATGCTGTCCGAGCTTTGGGGGCGAATGCCGCCGGAGTATGTGATCAGGAACAACACAGAAGGGTGGTCTTCTAAGCGATTTTCCTCAATAATTTTGTTAATTTGTTCTTGCACGTCAGTGCCATTAGTTTTGTAAGCTTCTGTGTTGCCAGTAATATCTGTGCAAATTTTCAGCATATCCAGATAATCTTCAAAATGGGTCACGCTGAAGTACGCGGCGGGAATCCCCGCTTCACTGAGCGCGTCCTTTAGCGCCACATGACTATCAGTACGTGTGGTTTCAGAGGAGAGTAATACCAAATCTGGCTCTAACGCCAGGATGGCCTCAATGTTGGGATTCTGATAAGTCCCTACAATAGAAATATCTTCCGGCAAACCTAAATCGCGATTGTCTACTGTATCGTCACTGGTGCCTACTAAAGTGTCTGCGCCGCCAGCTAATACCCAAATTTCGGAGAAACTGCCCATCAGAGATACCACTCGTTGTGGATGGTCTACAGTGATTTCCTGTCCTAATGCATCTGTGAAGGTGTAGGCATCTTGGGCAGAGCTTTGCGCAGGTACATCTGTCTGTTTATTTCCACAAGCGCTGAGACAGACTGTGAGAATAAGACAGAGAATGAGTAAGCTGATTGCTTTGCGATGAGGGGAATAATTTAACATATTGCTCCTTCTTTCTACTATAATTAAGATTATTTATGGTGATTGTCTTTTAAGATTTGCAAGTAAAGTACTTTTTATTATCTAAACCCTTTTGCGAAAGTTATTTCAGTAACTGTTTACCAAAGGCGCAGTAGCTGTCTTCCTGCATGAAATCACCGTCGTGATAATAGGCGGAGCGGGCACGGCAGCCGCCGCAGATATCTTTGTAGCCGCATTTGCCGCAGGCGCCTTTATAGGCTTGGGTGCGCAGCTGGGCAAAGAGCGGACTGTTTTTCCAAATTTCATCAAAGGCCTGTTCATGGACATCGCCAGCTACTTCTGTCATGTAAGCGCAGGGACGCACCTGTCCCACAGGGCTGATGATGCAGTAGGTAAGACCGGCTAGGCATCCCCGTGTGAAGCGTTTATCCAATTCTACGCCCACTTGTTTTGCTACCCGAGTAAATTGGGGTGCACAAGTAGGTTTGATGGGAATGGAAACCTGTTTTTGTTTTTCCATAATGGTACGCAGCAGGTTTTCATATTCCAGGACTTCCACGGCAGTATTTTCAATATATACGCCCCGACCCACGGGAATCAGAAAGAAGAGATACTGGGCCATAGCGCCCATTTCTACAGCGAAATCAATGATATCGCACACTTCATCTTTGTTCCAATCCATGATAGTGGTGTGGATTTGGAAAGGCAGACCAGCTTCACGACAATTTTTCATACCCTGCACGGTACGGGCGTAAGCCTGGGGATGGCCGCGGAAATGGTTGTGCTTTTCCTCATTCAGGCTGTCCAAGCTGATGCCCATAGCGGCAGCGCCACTGTCTTTTAATTTTTGCGCTACTTCTTTGGTGATAAGCATGCCGTTGGTGCCGAATACCGGGCGCAGACCTTTGGAGGCGGCATAGGCTACCAATTCATAGATGTCGGGCCGCATCAGAGGTTCTCCGCCACTGAAAATCATAATTTTGAAGCCGGCGCGGGCAATCTCATCAATAAGTTTTTTGCCTTCTGCGGTAGTCAGCTCGGCCTTTTTTTTATTGCCAGCATCTTGATAGCAGTGGCTGCATTTTAAGTTACATTGGTTGGTTGTCATCCAGGATACGATCATGGTTTTTATCTCCTTGTGTCTCTTGATAATTTTTTACGGCGTTTTGTAGAAATTCATTGACCTCAAAGCGCAGTTCATGGAAGGAATCATATACACTGCTTTTTTCTGCAGAATCGAAAATAACGAAATCATGATAGTTTGTTTTCCGATTTACTGCGCCCACTTCGCTTTCCATGGCCAAATAGCGGCGGGCAATATCATGGCTTTTGCTGCTGCTTACAGGCTCATTTTGATGCAAGAGCCGAATAGTATCAGCGATAAGTTTATGCCATTGTTCTACAGCTTTTTGCTTTTGCGTGTGTAATTGGGCCAGCTCCCGCTGCTCTGTTTCCTGTTCCCGGTAAGCATTTTCTTCAAAGGAGCAGTTTAATTTCCACAGATATTTCCCTTCATCCTGAAAACGTTCAATGACATGGGCATAATGTTGCCAATTTACAATTTCGTCGGATTTTACCGTTTCACTGAGATTCTTTAATGTAGCAAAACGTTTCATCAACGCGGACATTTCTTTTTCCACATCATTGATTTTTTTCTCCAAAAGCAGCTTTATTTCACCGGTGGCTTCAAAACCGGCCAGGCTCTGGCGAATTTCTGTCAGGGATAAGCCCATAAATTTGAAGCAGAGGATTTTGTAAAGGGTTTCTTCATCTTTATGGGTGTATAGTCGTTGATTACGGCTTCCTTTAGCAGATGGCTTCAACAAATTCTCCTGGTCATAATATTGGATGGTTCGCACGGTCACGCCAACTTTTTCTGCCAGCTCCCCGACAGTCATATATGTTTGCTCTTGTTCTTCTGACATAGAAAAACCTTCCTTCCAGATTCAATACTATCAAATTATTATAGGGGATTACGCAGCGTCACTGTCAATCTTTTTTTGTTGTATTTACTTGAGCGATATTTGTCGAAAGAAAGATTGATTTTTTGCCAAGATATGATATGATAAAGCAAGGTCATGGCGAAATGAAAAGCAGATGGAATATTACCAAAAACACAACAGCCTAGATATAATAACTACCTTTGCAGAACACACAAGAATTGATAAAATTTTGAAGGTGTCGTTTGCTGCCTTTCGTGTGATTACACTTTTATTTCTGAAAAAAGGTGAGAAACAACAGGAGAAAAGAAGGGTAAAGGAGTGAAATAAGATGGAAGATCAAGAATTTCTAGAGCTGTTTGGACAAAGCGCAAATCTGCTGCGGGAACGGACAATGCAGCAGATATTGGAGGAAAATGCAGAATATCAGCAGATTTGTCAGGCAGAAAATAACGCAGAAAAACAATATTTACAGTTGGATTTAACAGAAGCACAGCGAAGAATCATTGATGAATTGTTATCCATGAGGGAACGCAGCTGTCTGCTCTATGCGGATACAGCTTATTTGGCAGGTATCAAAAACGTATTGCAGATGTATCGTGCACTGCATCTGTGAGTATCGCAACATGCGTGTGGTCATAGGAAAGTATTGAAAAGAAAATACAACGCAAACGAGGCGTTTCTTTATCCCGCTACAGGGAGAAAGGAACGCCTCGTTTGTGTCGGTTTGCTCTGCGAGATGGGAAAAAATTCTGCAATATAGGCGATTGTCCACATGTCTTTTGAGGGTAATTTTATTCCTTCTCCAACAGGGTCGAGAGCTTTGCCAATCGCCGCAGGGCTTCTTCCAGAGTGGCGTCTGCGCGGGCAAAGTGCAGGCGAATGAGATGATTGACTGGTTCCCGAAAAAAGCTGGAGCCTGGCACGGCGGCGACACCGATGTGTTCTGTCATCCACTCGCAAAACTCTAAATCGCTCCAATGGGAAAACTGGGGCAGATTGAGCCAGGCGGAGATATCAATGAGCACATAGTAAGTTGCTTCTGGCGTGTTGTGTGGAATGTGCAGTTGGTCCAAGCCATTCAGAAAGAGTGAACGCTTATGGGTGTATAAGCGCTGCAGATCGGTATAATAGCTTGGCGGAAAATGCAGTGCAGTCACAGCAGCTTCCTGAAGGGGTGATGGTGCGCCCACGGTGAGAAAGTCGTGAACTTTGCGACATCCGTCCATAACAGTTGCCGGTGCGATGAGATATCCCAGCCGCCAACCTGTGATGGAGTAGGTTTTGCTGAGAGAGTTGCAGGTGATGGTGCGTTCCCACATACCTGGCAGTGACGCAATGGCGATATGCTGATGGGGCGCATAAATAATATGCTCGTAGACCTCGTCGGTGATGACAACGGCGTCGTATTGTATGGCCAGGGCAGCAATTTGCTCCAGTTCCTGCAGGGTGAATACTTTGCCGCAGGGATTGGACGGGTTGCAGAGAATTAAGGCTTTTGCGCCCTGCTGAAAAGCCTGTTCCAGCAAGCCGGAATCAAATTGATAGGCAGGCGGAACCAAAGGAATAAAAATGGGTTCTGCACCGCATAAGATAGTATCGGCCATGTAGTTTTCATAGAAGGGTGAGAAAATAGCTACTTTATCACCAGGATTGCAGACGGTCATCATGGCGCACATCATGGCTTCGGTACTCCCACAGGTGATCAGCACCTCGTCTGCGGCAGAAATGCTACGCTTCAGAGTAGGACTAGCCTTTTGTGCGATAGCTTCCCGTACATTATCAGCGCCGTATGTGACGGAGTATTGATGAGGGCCGTTGTCAGCGATTTGTTTTAGTGTATCGGTCAATGCTTTTGGCGGCGGAAAATCAGGAAATCCCTGCGAAAGATTGATAGCTTGACAAGCGTCACTGATTCTGGTCATGCGCCGAATGACGGAATCAGTAAATAATTGTATTCTGTTGCTCATTTGGGGCATAAGTAGTCATACCTTTCAATAAATAACTTGTAGAATGTGGTTGATAATTGATTAATCATTTTTTAGTATAGAGCAATGGTAAATAGAAGTAAAGGCAAAAAGATATGCGAAAAAAATAAAATAAAAAAATGTGCTTAAGCCTTAAAAAAAAGTGGCGTGAATTGCTTGACTATCAGAAACCCAAGTGCTAATATACGGAAATGTAGCAAAAAGTGGCATGGAGGAAATGCCTGAAAAAAGGGAAATCTTTTATGAAATAAATAATATTTCCTTTTATGGATAGTATTTCGACAAAAAATAGCACAAATACAATTTATGTGCAAATGCACAATAAAGGAGTGGTTACAATGGCCTTTAAATTTTTAACAGAATTAAAAAATATCGTTTCTGTCGGAGAAGCGTTAGACACGTTGTCACGGTTGGTAGATTATATAAAATTTCGGCCATTGGCTACGGATAAACCAAAAGTGACATATGATTCTATGGCTGTGCGGGACTTAGGCATTAATGCTGGTGCGGTAAAATTGGTAAAGTTTTTTCAAAAAGTAGCAAAAGAGCAGGATCCCTCGGCAACAATGTATATACAGCTGATTAAGCAATATTTTCTCAACGCCTATGACTGGTCTGATCTGGAGCAGGAGGGCTATGATGAGTTTGAGAGCGACGCACTGTGGTTTTGCGATGAAATGGAAGAATATTTGAGAAATATCAATGTTCATGCAAACAAAAAGAATCATGACAAAATTGAGCCGTTGGGCGATATCATTTTACGCCGCCGGATGCATGCAGATTAATATAATTGAGGAAAATGCTGTCAAGTCAGTTTAGAAGACTGGGGGACAGCATTTTTTTGCGCCAAATTGAAAAAAACAAATTAAAAATTTCTTATAAATGGGGACTTATTTGACGGGTTTTATTGTAGAATGGATAAGAATAGTGTTATAATTCTGTCAAAATGATTAAATTTTGAAGGAGTTATGAAGCATGCAGTTAAAAAAAGAGTTAGGGGAATGGTTCGGCAATGCCAGAGGAGATATCTTAGCCGGTCTGGTATCTTCTTTTGCCGTGATTCCCGAGGTGGTAGGGTTTTGTATTGTAGCAGACATCAGCCCCATGATGGGTTTGTACGCGTCTTTTTGGCTGACGGTATTGTTGGCCTTTCTTGGGGGACGTCCGGCGATGATTTCGGCAGCTGCCGGTTCAATGGCATTGGTAATAGTCAGTCTGGTGCGGGATTATGGGCCGGAATATTTGATGGCGGCGGCTGTTTTGTGCGGTGTGATCATGTTTTTCCTAGGTGTTTTGAAGGTTGGAAATCTGATAAAATTGATTCCCAACAGTGTGCAGATTGGTTTTGTAGACGCCTTGGCAATTTTAATTTTTACATCGCAGCTGGGCAATTTTGAAGGGGAAGGATGGCCGATGTATGCGCTGGTAGTATTAGGAATGGTGATTATTTATCTGTTTCCGCGCATCACAAAAGCTGTTCCTTCCACATTAGTCGCTGTTATAATCGTCACGGCCATCGCTATTTTTACCGGTGCGCCAGTAAGAACCATTGGCGATATGGGCAGCATCACTGCGGCGTTGCCGGCTTTTCACATTCCAGATGTGCCGTTGACGATGGAAACGTTGCGCATTATTTTACCGTACTCGGTATCCTTGGCGTTAGTGGGACTGGTGGAAACCTTACTGACCTCAAAGGTAATAGATGAAATGACAGATACAGAAGGGGACCGTAACCGCGAATGCAGAGGATTGGGCCTTGCCAATATCGTGTCTGGCTTTTTCAGCGGGACCTGCGGCTGTGCGATGATTGGGCAGGCTATTGTCAATGTAAACTCTGGGGGCAGAGGACGTTTGTCTAATTTTGTATCGGGTTCGTTTTTAATGGTACTCATCTTTATTTTGAATGATTTGATGGTACAGATTCCGTTGGCTGCTTTGGTGGCGGTGATGATTACAGTCTCGATATCTACCTTTGATTGGGATTCGCTGCGTCGGCTGCATCGTATGCCGCGCACTGACGCGCTGGTGATTGTATTGGTAGTGGCTATTGTAGTAGCGACAAACAATCTGGCCTATGGTGTAGTGACAGGCCTGTTGCTCACGGCTGTCTTTTTTGCGGTGCAGATATCCAAGATTAAGGTGGATGTGCGTAGAGATACGGACAAGGTGACGTATTTTATAAATGGGCAGATCTTTTTTGCTTCAACAGAACCACTGATGAATGCCTTTGATTTTCACGATCCGGCTCAAACGGTAGTGCTGGATTTTTCTCAGGCGCAGCTGTGGGACGAGTCGGCGGCTACTGCTTTGAAAAAAGCGATCAATAAATTTGAACAAAACGGGAAACAGGTGAAGGTGCTGGGAATGGATAAAAATAGTACCAGTTTGGTGAACACCTTATATGGCAATATAAATGCGTAAAAGGCTGGAGGGTATGCTATGTTACAATTGATTACACGGGGGCCAAATATGATTGCTGTGCATACAGCGCAGCAGGAGAAATTTTTGAAGTATCTGCAGGCGCATTTTGCCTGTGTGCCTATAGATTATCTGTCTATGGGCATTGATGTGACGCAGATTCATTGTGTTCTGTGTGTTGCGGATATTGAGGGAACAGAGGAAACCATGCTCTATTTAGGCTTAAAAGAGCCGGTGAGTGATGTGCTGTGTTATCTGATGCAGGCGGATGCAGCGGCAATGATACAGCGTATTCGTCCCCTGCCACAGGTGATTATTTTCAATAGTTTGGGAGAACAAAAGCCGGTTCTGGAAAAAATACAACGGGAGCTTTCCGGTGAAGCGGCGGGTTTGGAGGAATTGCTGCGCCGAGAGGATCGGGATGGTGTGGCGTTGGTTTTTCTGATGCAGGATGGGCCTGGTAAACGAAAATTTTATGAGCAAATTTTATTTATTCAGCAGGATTATGCCAGCTTACTGCGTTACCTTTCTATTCATGCGCCGCGTTATTTGGCGAAAGCCTTTGCACCGGATGTTTGGCATATGGTTGATTTGCGCATCTTTGACCGCTATGAAGCCTACGATTTGCAGTATAAACGGCTAACCAAAGCGATTGAGGATTTAAAGCTGGGATATCTTGTGACGGAAACATGGGATAGAGAAATAAGTGCTTTTGCAGAGCCTGTAGGCACCTATCGTATTCGCCTGCTGACATTTCTGAAGCCGTTGGATTTGAAAAAGTTTTTGATTGCGCTGGAATATGGTCAGGGTGGGAGTCGTATCGTGGATTTGGATCTAATTTGGCATAACAAGAAGATTTCCTGGAAAGATTTATTAGATGATAAGGATTTGCGCAAAAAAATAAAAAATACAGTGAGCTTTTTCCCAAAATCCCATTTTTTTGCGGTGCAGAATGAAAAGGCAGAATTAATTAAATATTGTATGGAAGAATTGCGCGGTATGATGACAGAAGAAACGAAGGATATTTTGAAAATCTATGAGCAGCGCATTTTGGCAGATGCCGAAGGAAAATAGGATACTGCCTGATTTATAGGTCAGCTTTTGGGAGCTGGCCTATTTTTATGGTTTGGGATATTGGAACATAATGTGCAGGTTGGTCGCTAAAATAGAAAAAGTGTAAAGAATTTTAATGAACCTAAAATATTAAAAATAGTTGACAAAAGATTTGAAAGAAGATTATAATAAGTAAACTAAAAAATGAACGGAGGTTTACTATGAGAACACAATACGGGAAAACCACAAAACTTTTGTTGTGCGCTTTATTTACCGCTTTGGTAGCAGTGGGAGCGTTTATACGGATTCCGGTGCCTTTGGTGCCCTTTACCTTACAGTTTTGGTTTACGACCATGGCTGGACTGTTATTGGGACCGCGGTGGGGCGCTTGCAGTGTTTTGGTATACGTACTGTTGGGACTGATGGGTGTGCCGGTATTCACACAGGGCGGCGGGCCGGGTTATGTGTTTCAGCCAACCTTCGGATATTTGCTGGGCTTTATTGCGGGCACCTGGCTTACCGGAAAAATTGCCTGGGCCAAAGCGGAGCCTGACGTGAAGTGGCTGCTTTTGGCAACAGTGGCGGGATTGCTTGTGGTGTACTGCAGCGGGACAGCCTATTGTTATTGGATCAGCAACTTTGTGTTGGGAAATACCCTTACCTTTTGGCCGCTGATGGTTACATGCTTTTTTTTGCCGTTGCCTGGAGATCTGGCATTGTGCGTGGTGAGCGCGCTTTTGGGGAAACGCTTAATTCCCCATCTGCGGCAATATCAGAGTAGATAATAGGATAGGAAGTGCATAAGCGGATGGAAAAACAGGAGGAAACAGTACAGAAGTATAAACAGATGGTGCTGGACGGACAGTTATTGGGCAAAGCAGAGGCGACGGTGTTGGCACAGATGCCTTTGGAGGCGTTGTGCGCCGCTGCGGATGAGATTCGCCGACACTTTTGCGGAAATCAGTTTGATTTGTGCACCATTATCAATGCCAAGAGCGGACGATGCTCCGAGGACTGCAAATATTGTGCCCAGTCTTCCTGGTATTACACGGCAGCGGACAGCTATCCGCTGTTAGGGACAGAAGCATTATTGGAGCAGGCGCAATACAATGATAAAAAAGGCGTGCCCCGCTATTCCATTGTGACATCGGGGCGCAGTTTGAGCCAGCAGGAGATCGAGCAATTATGCGGCAGCATTCCGGTGATCAAAGAGAACACAGGGGTTTCGGTGTGCGTGTCGTTGGGTTTGCTGACGGAAGCGCAGTTTCGGCAATTGAAGCAGGTAGGTGCCAGTCGCGTGCATAATAATCTGGAAAGCTCACGGCGTTATTTTGCCGATGTCTGCACGACGCACAGCTACGATGAAAAAATACAGACCATTCGGGCCGCCCAGCGGGCAGGGCTCACAGTATGCAGCGGTGGTATTGTGGGATTGGGTGAAACCATGGAGGACCGCATTGATTTGGCCTTGACGTTGCGTGAGTTGGGTATCAAATCAGTGCCGGTGAATCTGCTCAATCCCATTGCTGGAACGCCCTATGCCCAAAACGAGAGATTAAGCAATGAAGAATTGCGTCGGATTGTAGCAATTTTCCGTTTTCTCTTGCCCAATGCCTTTATTCGTTTGGCCGGTGGAAGAGGACTGCTGCCGGATAAAGGGCGCAGTTGCTTTACTTCCGGTGCCAATGCGGCCATTTCTGGAGATATGCTGACCACCAGCGGCATTACCATAGAGCAGGATTTGGCGTTATTGCAGGAACTTCATTATGAGGTGGTGCGTCCCCATGACTAAAGGCTTATTCGTGACGGCCACTGGAACAGACGTAGGCAAGACGTATATTACGGCACTTTTGCTGAAAACCTTGCGGGAGGCGGGCTATCAGGCAGGCTATTACAAAGCGGCGTTAAGCGGCGCAGAAGTGACAGCGCAGGGAATGGTGCCCGGTGATGCTGCTTATGTCTGCCGCAGGGCAGGGATTTCTGAGAATCCCCTAGATGTGGTGAGCTATTGTTATCAGGCGGCAGTGTCTCCCCATTTGGCCGCACGGTGGGAGGGTAATCCTCCTGAATTATCTCGCATTCAGTCTCACTATCAGGAATTGGCGCGGCGCTATGCCTGTTTGACTGTGGAGGGCAGCGGGGGAATTTTGTGTCCACTGCGCTATGACGAGACCAGGTTGATGCTGGAGGATGTAGTACAATTGCTGCAGCTGCCGGTTCTGATTGTTGCCGACGCCAAATTGGGCAGCATCAATGCGGCTGGATTGACAGTGGCATATTTGCGGCAGAAGGAAATTCCTATCAGCGGTATCATCTTAAATCGCTTTCAGGCGGGGGATGCCATGGAGGAAGATAATCGTCAGATGATTGTGGAGTTGACCGGCGTGCCGGTGTTGGATACGGTAGGTGAAGGGGAACAGGCACTTCACCTTACTGCTGAGGAAATCCTGGCGTTGTATGCGTAAAAATATAATAAAAATTAAAGAGGCGATAACAATGAAACGGACCACAGAGGAATTAATTGAAAGCGATTTGGCGCATATCTGGCATCCCTGTTCGCAGATGAAGGATTATGAGCTGTTGAAGCCGGCAGTGATTGAGCGGGGACAGGGTGTGTGGCTTTACGACCGGGAGGGAAAGGCCTATCTGGATATCGTGAGCTCCTGGTGGTGCAATCTGTTGGGACACTGTAATCCCGCCATCAGCGAGGCCATTGCCGGGCAGGTAAAACAACTGGAACACGTAATTTTTGCAAATTTTACCCATGAACCGGCTATCACTCTTTGCGAGCAATTGATGAAAATTTTGCCGGAGGGCTTGTGCCGCTTCAATTTTTCCGACAATGGTTCCGCAGCAGTGGAGTGTGCGCTGAAAATGAGTTTTCAATATCAAAACCAGACAGGACATCCAGAGAAAACGCGATTCTTTTGTTTGAGCGACGGCTATCACGGAGAAACCATTGGCGCTTTGTCAGTGGGAACCATGGACTTATACGCCAAATTATATCAGCCGATGCTGATGGACACCATCCGGATAGAAGCGCCAGACTGCTATCGCTGTCCTTATGGCATGTGTCGGGACAATTGCGATACGCCTTGCTTCCAAAAAGCAGAGGAAGCCTTTGCGCAGTACGCCCAGGAGTGCTGCGCGATGATTGTAGAGCCACTGCTGCAGGGCAGCGCTGGTATGCGCATCTATCCGGCGCAGTATTTGCAGAAGTTGCGCAAATTATGTGATGCCTACAATGTGTTGCTCATTGCCGATGAGATTGCCACAGGCTTTGGCCGTACCGGAAAAATGTTTGCCTTTGACCATGCTGGCGTCAGTCCTGACGTGATGTGCTTATCCAAAGGATTGACCGGCGGTTATCTGCCCATGGCTATCACAGTGACTACCGATGCGGTGTATAATGCTTTTTATGCGGATTATAATGAAGGAAAGGCTTTCCTGCACAGTCACACCTACAGCGGCAATCCTTTGGGCTGTGCGGCTGCCTTGGCAGTACAAAAGCAACTGGCGGACGGTCATATTTTAGCGCAGGCAGCTGTGCGGGCAGAGTATCTGACAAAAAAATTGACGGAAGCGCTGGGGAATCATCCCCATATTGGCGAGATCCGGCATATCGGATTGATTCATGCCATGGAACTGGTTGTGGACCGTGAGACAAAAGAGGGCTATGACAGCAAGCTGCGCATGGGATATCAAATCTACAATAAAGCCTTGCAGAAAGGCCTGATTTTGCGGCCATTGGGAAATGTCATTTATTTCAATCCGCCGCTGATTATCAACGAACAGGAGATTGACCAGGCCGTGGCCTGGTGTAAGGAAGCGGTAGAAGAAGTTCTGGGAAAATAAAAGTAAAATATTTTTAGAGAAAGAAGGCATGCGGCGCAAAACTGCGTGTCTTTTTTTGCGTGCTGTGCTACAATAGAAGCAATTACGATGAAGAAAGGAAATAAATGGGATGATTCGAATCAGTCATATAAAAATTGCGGCGGGGAAAGCGCAGGCTTCAGCCTTGGAGCAGGAAATCAAACGGGCGCTGCGGTTGAAATCCCTGCAAGGGATTTCCTATCATATCAGAAAAAAATCTGTGGACGCCCGTAAAAAGGAAAGCATTTTTTGCATCTATACGGTGGATGTGGAGGGAATTGCCGATGAGCAGAGAGTGGTGCAGAAATGTCATAAGGACACCATCACGGTGTTGAAGGAAGAATGCTATATGGAGCCCGTACCCGGGACACAGTCGTTATCCTATGCGCCGGTGGTGATTGGAGCAGGGCCGGCAGGGCTGTTTGCTGCGTTGCTTTTGGCGGAGCTGGGATATCGGCCGATTTTGTTGGAACGCGGGCAGAATGTGGACCGGCGCACAGTGGATGTGGAGCGTTTCTGGCAGACAGGAGAACTGGATACCGCCTCCAATGTGCAGTTTGGCGAAGGCGGCGCAGGAACCTTTTCCGACGGCAAGCTGAATAGCGTCATTAAAGATATTCGCTGTCGCAAGGTGCTGGAAACCTTTGTGCGGTTTGGCGCGCCGGAGGAAATCTTATATCAGGCCAAGCCTCATATCGGCACCGACCATTTGAAGCTGGTAATAAAAAAGATGCGGCAGGCAATTCTTGCGGCAGGCGGACAGGTACGGTTTCACAGTCAGGTGACAGGAATCAGGACAGAGGAAGGCGTGCTGACCGGAATAGAAATAAATGGCAGTGAAGTGCTTCCTACTAACGCAGCAGTACTGGCCATCGGACACAGCGCGCGGGATACCTTTGCCGCTTTGCAGGAACAGCAAATTATGATGGAGCCGAAGGCCTTTGCCATTGGTCTGCGGGTGGAGCATTTGCAGCGGATGATCAATCTGGCGCAATATGGGATGGAAGAACCGTATGCCCATTTGGGCGCCGCCGATTATAAACTGACTTATCAGGCAAGCAACGGACGGGCGGTGTATAGCTTTTGTATGTGTCCCGGCGGTGTGGTCGTTGCGGCGGCCTCGGAAGCAGGAAGAGTGGCAGTCAATGGCATGAGTAATCTGGCCAGAGATGGTGTCAACGCCAACAGTGCGCTGGTTGTGAATGTGACGCCGGAGGATTTTGCCGGGCAGGATGTGTTGGCAGGCGTTGCCTTTCAGCGGCATTGGGAACAGTTGGCCTATGAATTGAGCGGAAGCTATCATGCGCCGGTTCAGCTGGTAGGTGATTTTTTGGCCGACCGGCCCAGCACAGCTCTGGGCAGTGTGCAGCCCAGCTATCGTCCCGGAGTTGTATTCGGAGAATTGAAGAATTGCTTACCGTCCTTTGTGACAGAGGCTTTGCGGGAGGCTATACCGGTTTTTGATAAAAAAATAAAGGGATTTGCCGCTGACGATGCGGTGTTGAGCGGAGTGGAAACCCGTACTTCCTCGCCGGTGCGCATTGTGCGCAACGAGCGCTATCAGTCGCCCTCGGCTGCAGGACTCTATCCCTGCGGGGAAGGCGCAGGCTATGCAGGTGGGATTATGTCGGCTGCAGTAGACGGCTTGCGCATCGCAGAGCAGATTGTGACCACCTATCAACCGCTGCAAAAATAATTGCGCTCTGAGAGGATTTTACCATCTTGTGATGAATTTTCCAAAGAGCAGGGGAAAGGAGCGCAGGAAATGGATGGGCGCAAGGAATTGGGAAAGCAAAGTGAACAACTGGCCCGCCAATATTTGGAGCGGCGGGGCTATCGGTTGGTGGAGGCCAACTTTCATTGCCGATGGGGCGAGATTGATTTGATTCTGAAAAAAGGACAGGAGCTGGTTTTTGCAGAGGTGCGCAGCCGCAGCAATCTCCACTATGGTACGCCGGCAGAGTCAGTGGATGAGAAAAAACGAGCGAAACTGCGCAAGACAGCACAGTATTATCTCTACTGCCATCCCGATATGGAGGAATACTATTGCCGCTTCGATGTACTGTCGGTGCTTTGGGAAAAGGGCCATGCACGCATCGCCTGGCTTGCCGATGCGTTTCAGTAAAAGCAGGAGAGCAGTTGTTGAAAGAGAGAAAACTGTTTTACGCATGCTGAAAAGGTGCATTCTCTAATTGATGGGAATGCATTTTTTGTTTCAGTAATGCAGAAAGGTTACATTATAAATCTATAAAAAAATTTGCAAATGTTTCACGTGAAACATTTTGGAAGAAGTTTACAGAAGAAATTACTTTTCCATGTTGCTTTTTTTCGTGAGAGCGAACAGCGGCAAAAAGAGGAAGCAAGAACAGGCGGGTAAGCCAAAGATGCTTACCCGCCTGTTCTTGCACAAATTGCATGATATTGCCATGCTGGATTTTTCCAGGGAGATGCTGCAGGGGCATTACAATGTGGGTATCACATCAGTGGATGTGTCTATCAAGACGCAGGAAGAAAAACAATATCGGGCTATGCAGTTTTGCTCAGAGGTATTGCTGGAGGATGAATATTGCATTTATCTGAGTACGGAGCATCCTTATGCACAGAAGCCAGCATTGACTCAGGAAGAGTATCAAAATTTAGATTTCATTACCTATTCCCATAGTGCAGAGCGGGATTTTACAAGACGTTTTTTTCCGGCGCAAAGGCTGCGGCATTTAAACAGTCTGGGAAATATTCTGCAGGCTGTGGCGGAAAATAAGGGTGCTACGATTCTTTTGCACAAAGCGTTGCAGAATAACTGGTACGTGAAAAATGGTCTCATTTGCGCGGTACCGTTGGCAGGAGCGGTACTGTGTCCCAGTGAACACCATCTTGTGTATGCCGATGAGAAGATTTTAACTGCAGCGGAAAAAGCAGTGGTTGAGTTTATTCGCGCCAACTATGCTGCATTTTATGAAACACAGGATTAATCACAGTCGCTGCGATATCTTTTCTTTAAAATCGCCTATGCACGGGCATTTGCTTCTGTTATAATAGAAAAAACTAGTATTTTGTGAAAATGAGGTGTATGACGATGCAGTATGATTTTACATCTATTATGGACCGGCGGGGCAGGGACGCCTTGGCGGTGGACGGCTTGGGCACCGGATATGCTCCACCGCTGCCCAAGGAAGGCGTGGAGCCCATTCCCATGTGGGTGGCCGATATGAATTTTCCCACTGTTCCCACAATTGTGGAGGCCATTGTGGAGCGGGCACGGCATCCGGCTTTCGGGTATTTTCAGCCTACAGAGGACTATTACAACGCCATTATACAGTGGCAGAGCAAGCGCAATGGCGTGACTGGTCTGACAAAAGAAGCCATTGGTTATGAAAACGGCGTCTTGGGCGGCGTGGTCAGTGCGCTCAATGTGTTTTGCTCTAAAGGGGATGCAGTGCTGCTCCATTCGCCCACTTATATCGGTTTTACCGGTTGTTTGCTGAACAATGGCTACCACATTGTGCATTCGCCGCTGGTACAGGATGAGGCGGGCGTGTGGCGTATGGACTTTGCCGACATGGAAGAAAAGCTTGTGCAGCACAAGATTCATGCCGCTATTTTCTGCTCACCTCATAATCCAACAGGACGGGTGTGGGAGCGTTGGGAAATTGAGCAGGCTATGGCGCTGTTCCAAAAGCATGATGTGTTTGTGATTTCCGATGAAATCTGGTCGGACATTATTTTGGCAGGGTATCAGCATGTTCCTACTCAGTCAGTTTCGGAGGATGCCAGAAACCGCACAGTGGCTCTGTATGCGCCGTCCAAGACTTTCAATTTGGCTGGCTTGGTGGGCAGCTATCATATTATTTATAACCAGTGGATTCGGGAACGAGTGGAAAAGGAATCGTCCCTGTGTCATTACAATGACATGAACGTGCTGTCTATGCATGCGCTGTTGGGCGCTTATAAGCCTGAGGGCTATGTGTGGCTGGATGAGCTGCGGCAGGTGCTGACCGGCAATGTAGACTTTGCCTGTGCTTTTATTGCTGAGCATTTTCCAGGGGTAAAGGTTTCCAAGCCGCAGGGTACCTACATGCTGTTTTTGGATTGTACCCAATGGTGTGCTGCCCATGACAAAACCATCGAAGAAGTGCTGAAGGCCGGTTGGGATGCCGGCGTGATGTGGCAGGACGGCCGCATGTTCCATGGTCCTTGCCATATTCGCATGAATCTGGCTTTGCCTTTATCGCGGGTGCAGGAAGCCTTTGCACGGCTGCAGCAGTCTGTATTTTGCGGATGATTGTTATTGACAGGAAATTGTGAGAATTTCTCGCCAACAACGGAGCTATGTTATTCTGTATAAATCTATATATGCCCAAAAGAGTTTGTAACAAATATTAATGGCCTTCTGTGGTATAATGCCAATACTGTCATAGAGGGCTGTTTTTTTATGCAGCGACCGAACGAAAAGATGGGTTTGCAATTGCGGAGGCTGTATATTTACAAACCTAAAATTTTTACTTATAATAAAAGTAAATAGATTGTGGTAAAGGGGTGGAACTATGCAGCTAAATCAATTGGAATATTTATTGGCATTATCCAGAGAGGGTTCTTACCAAAAGGCGGCAAAGCGGCTGAATGTTTCTCAGTCTACCATCAGCATGGCCGTGAAAAATTTAGAGGATGAATTGGATTTTCAAATTTTGCAACGCAATAATAAAGGTTTGCTATTTACAGAAAAAGGAAAACAAATTTTAGAGAAGTCGATAGAAATAGAATCGGATATGCAGGAATTATTGAACCTGAAAAGTACTTTCATGGATGAAATGGCTGGAAGGTTTTTTGTTGCAGGCGCATCTCATTATTATAATTTACGGCTTGTAAATTTAATTATTAGACTGCAGGAACAATATCCCAGACTGCAAATTTGCTTGGAAGACCGCAATAACATGGAGATTATTAGAGAAGTGGCGCAGAAAACGTATTTAATGGGATTAGTGCAGTTGAATAGTGTGGATGAAATATTCTATTTAAGTGAAATCGAGAGACATAATCTCGTGTTTGAAATGATAGAACAGGAAAATATGTGTTTTGCGATAGGTCCGAAACATCCGTGTTATCAAGCCGAAAGTGTCACATTAGAAGAGTTTCTGCAGTATTCCACTATTATCTCAAGATATCAGATGAGTGAAATTTTTTTGAATTATTTACGAGAGAGAGGATATCAGGGAAGAATTATAATTTTACATGATATTTATGCTTCTAGAGATTTGGTGGAGAAGTCAGATTTCTATACAACATTGATTCCCGAATTTGGGACCACTTTTGATAATCAAATTTATAAACAAAATCTGAAAGTGGTTTCAATTAACAATTTTAGTTGTACTTATAAATCCGGTTGGGTTTATCGTAAAAACAGGTATTCTGAGCGGGAAGAAAAGATTGTAAATTTAATTCGACAAGAGTGGTAAAGAAGGTAAAGGTGGTTGGAGAATCAATGAAATTACGACAGTTAGAGATATTAGTAGCAGTAAAAGAATGCGGTACGATTACTGGAGCTGCTGAAAAGCTATATATTTCTCAGCCTTCATTAAGTACTGCCATGAAAGAAATGGAAACAGAGTTAGGGGTTTTATTATTTCAGCGTAATATTAATGGCGTGGTTTTTACTGCTGTAGGGGAAAAGGCCTATTTTTATAGTCGAAAAATTTTGCAAAAAATAAAAGAAATTCAACAGATTTCTTCCGATCATGTGATTGTTGAAAATCAAAATATTTTATTAGCCTCTAACTTTTTTGGTGGAGATCGTCTTTTGGTCGAAACGATATTGGCTTTGCAAAAGGAACGTCAGTTGTGTAGAAAATATCAGTTTACAAATAATATGGAAAAGCAAAGCTGGGATACTATTATAGAGAATCTGTTACGAGGGCAATTGGATTTAGCAGTAGTAAAAATTGATAGTTATCTGGAATCGGAGTACATGGAACAGATTGAAAAAGAACATTTAGTTTTTGAGGAATTATACACAGAGCAGCTTTGTTTGGCAGTTCGCAGTGATCATCCGTTGAGTAAAAAGCGTAGTACATTTTTAGATTTATGCAGGTATCCATGCATTTTTTATGAAAATGATCTGAACGCTTACATTCGTGCTGTTTATGGAGACATGTATTGTATTTCCAACACGTTGATTATGGAATGTCAAACAGGGATTCGACAATATTTGGAGTCTACAGACGCTGTCACAATTATGTCAGAGTGGGAAATAAAACAGAGTGATCACATATATGGCACACAGTTAGATATTTTGCAAGTGGAGGGCTTCTGTTGGAGTCGAAAGGTAGGATATTTACACAAGAATGTGGACTTAAACTGGGGAGAGAGTATGTTTATTAACAAATTGTTTGAGTTAAAACCGGTACAAGACGAAGTAGAAAACTAGGATGACAAAGCATTTCTGAAGCCTTTTAGAGTGTTTCAGGAATGCTTTTTTTATACGAAAATTTAAATTACTATATCAATTTTTTGAATAATTGATATAGTGCATGAAAAGCAAGTATTTTTCAAATGAATTAGTTTGATTTATTATAAAAATACAGAAATGAAGTATCAAACCATTTTTAATAAACAATATAGCACTTGGTTGCGCTGATGAAATGTAACTGATATAGAAAGGAGGAAACGATATGATTATAAAAAGCAGCCAAGGGAAACGTATTGTTTATGGTATATGCGTCAGTGCTTGTCCGTTGGACACGATATGGATTCATAAAATAACTAAGATAAGGATACGATTATAATTTAGGAGTGAATATGATGATTGAACATCTGTTGCAGCCTGGACAAATAGGAAATTTAAAATTGAAAAATAGAATTATTTATTCTGCAATGTCTTTTAATTTAAACCATCATCAAGGGTATTTGTATGATAGTGAGATTAACAGTTTAGTATATAGAGCAAAACAAGAATATAGTCCAGGTTTGATTAATTTTCCAGGTATGAATACTTGCCCACCAAGTAAAACTGGAAAAAATATTCATCATACGGTTTATAATGATGAAACAATGTTGGCGGTTAGCAAAGCGGTTGAAAAAGTAAGGATTAACGGATGCAAGGTGATGACACAATGCGGTGGCGGAAAAAGTAATCCTGGATTAGGTCCATCAGATATGGTTAATACGAATACTGGGACGCCAATACGGCAGATGACAGTTGGTGAGATTCAAGGCTATATTGAGGAAGTAGTCAAATCAGCTAAATTGTGCGCAGAAGCTGGATTCGATGCTTTGGAAATTCATGCTTCAACGGGGAAATTTCTGAGTCTGTTTTTATCTCCATACACAAATCATCGCACTGATCAGTACGGCGGTTCTGTTTATAATCGTGCACGGATTGTTATGGAGTTATTGCAAGAGATGCGAAAAGCTGTCGGGGAATCTGTAGCTCTCACCACTCGTTTGACAGTAGATGATTTGGCAGGGTATCTGACGATTGACGACGGCATAGAGATAGCAAAATATCTTGCACCATATTTAGATGCGATTCAACCGTCTACAGGATTTAATGAATTTAAGTGGACTGTAACACCAGCTTATTTCTTTAAAAAAGGCTACATGTTAGATTATACCCAGGCAATTAAAGAACATGTAGACATTCCAGTTATCGCCATGGGCAAATTAGGGAATCCTGCTTTGGCGGAACAAGTGGTTGCTTCAGGAAAAGCTGATTTTGTATGTTTGGGAAGACCTTTGTTTGTGGATCCAGAGTGGATTACGAAAGCTGCAAAAGGAGAAGAAAAAGAGATTCTGCAGTGCATTGGCTGTGTGAATTGTTTTATGGAAAATGACCGCAGAGAAATTTATCCGCCACAGCGTGCATGCACATTAAATCCCAGCAATTTGAGAGAAGAAGCTTTTGCAGAACTGGTTCCAACAGAACATCCAAAAAAAGTATTGGTAGCTGGCGGCGGTTTAGCAGGGATGGAAGCTGCGATTACGTTAGCTAAACGGGGACATCATGTAACGTTGTGTGAAAAAAGTGATAAATTAGGCGGTCAATGGATAGTAGCAGAACATGGTCCAGAGAAAGCGGAATACCGCACATTAATTCCACATAAAAAAAACGAATTACAAAATGCCGGTGTCAATATTCAATGTGGCGTAACCGTAGACAGAAGTTATTTGGAAAAATTCAAACCTGAAATGGTTGTTTTAGCTACAGGTGCGGTTCCAAAGAGTTTACCAGTAGACGAGAATGTGAAATTTAATGTGGTACAAGGTAACGATGTGATTATGGGAGAGGCCATCACAGGACAGAGAGTGGTGGTAATTGGCGGACGTTTCATTGGAATGGAAGCAGCGATCAAATTAGCACGTGAGGGGAAGCATGTTTCTCTGGTAGACATGCAGGAAATCGGAAAAAATGCCAATCCCCGGTTGGCTGGCGTGTATCGTAATCAGATGGTGGAAAGCGGTGTTTATCTGTATCCTTCTTGCCCCATCAGACGTTTTGCGGAAACTGGTGTGGAAATCACACATATGGATTTGCCGCTTTTGTTGCCGGCAGATACAGTCGTATTTGCTGTCGGAACAAAACCGGTTATCGACTTAAAAGCAGTTTTGGAAGAAATGCAGATTCGTCATTGTTTGATAGGGGACTGCAAACGTATCGGCGATGCCCTATATGCAATTCGCGATGGAGCGGAAATTGGCCGGTTGATTTGATTTGCTGAAGGAGGAGAATCTATGTTAGAAAATCTTTTAAGACCAGGAAAGATTGGAAATCTACAATTAAAAAATCGCATTATATATCCAGGGATGACTTTCAGACTGGGAGACAATAAAGGACATTTGACTGCAGCAGAAGTGGATAGTATGGTATATCGCGCAGAACAAGAATATGGGCCGGCGTTAATTACATTTCCAGGACTGAATGATTCTATGTTTGGAAAGGTAAACAGAGCAAATATTAATGATGACGAAGCCGCGTATATACTTGCAAAACAAATAGAAAAAGTGAAAATAAACGACACGAAAACAATGGCCATTTTAGGCGTCATGGGCTTAAGAGACAATGGATATAATGAAAAGGAAAATCTCGGGCCATCCAATTTGATTTTTCCTTTTGAAACGAAGGAAATGACAATTGATGAGATTCAATTTTTCATTTACAAATTTGGGAAATTGGCGGCAAGAGCTAAACAAGCCGGTTTTGATGCCATTCGTATTCAAACCGGGACATCAAAGAAGGTTTTGGATTTATTTGTTTCTCCTTATACAAATCGTCGAAAGGACCAATATGGTGGCAGTTTAACTAATAGAATGCGAATTGTAATAGAGTTGTTGGAGGAAGTGCGCAGACAAGTTGGAGAAGATTATCCCATTATTTTTAATCTGCAGGTTCAAGAATTGATAAAACATGGTACTACGATACAAGATGGGATAGAGATGGCGAAGTTAATTGCACCTTATGTAGATGCATTTGAACCTGTTACTGCGAAACGATTTAAAGGAACGTCTATGCATGGCTCAGAGGCATACTTTACTTCTTATGGTCCGCTTTTGCCTTATGTACGCGCCATTAAAGATGCTGTGCCAGAAAAAACTGTGATTGCCAGTGTTCGTATGGGCATTCCTGAATTAGCAGAGAAAACACTGGCCAATGGCGATGCAGATTTTGTCTCGCTGGGAAGACCATTGTTTGCCGATCCGGAGTGGATTACAAAAGCCGCTAAAGGTCAAACGCAAGAAATTGTGAGATGTATTGGCTGTATGAATTGTTATACAGAAGGGATACGAAAAGAATTGTTTCCGGCGTATCATCGCGCTTGTACAGTAAATCCGGCAAATTTACGTGAGAAAGAATTTTACCATTTGGAAGCAGCAGAAGACCCTAAAAAAATACTTGTAGTAGGAGGCGGATTGGCGGGTATGGAAGCAGCCATTACCTTAGCTGCAAGAGGGCATGATGTGACATTATGTGAACAAAACAAAGAATTAGGCGGGCAATGGATTGTGGCTTCTCATGGGGAAGAGAAGGGCGATTATAAGCTATTGATACCTTTTAAAAAGAGACAATTAGAGAAAAATCGTGTGAAAGTCTGTCTGGGGACAACTGTAGATAAAAATTATTTACGCAATTTTAATCCAGATGTAACAATTTTAGCAACAGGTGCATTGCCACGGGAGCTGCATTTTGATTTTCCATTAGGGGACGTGCAAGTGGTACAAGGAAACGATGTCATTATGGATAAGGTACAAGTTGGCGACGAAGTGGTGGTTGTTGGCGGACGTTATATCGGGATGGAAGTAGCGGCAAAATTAGCGGCTCAAGGAAAACATGTTTCTATTGTGGACATGGCTGAAATAGGAAAAGGACAAAATCCACTACTATTTGATCATTATTTGAATCTTATGCATGAAAATCATGTGGAGTTGCACTACAACACACCAGTAGTTAGTTTCACATCTTCTGGGGTAGACGTATTATGCAGCACAAGCCTACTTACACTTCAAGCGGATACGATTGTTTTAGCAGTTGGAACGAAACCGGAAGATAGTCTGAAGAAAGACTTAGAAGAATTGAATTTTAAGTATTGTATGATTGGTGATTGTAAACGCATCGGGGATGCCCTATATGCAATTCGCGATGGGGCTGAAGTTGGACGGATAATTTAAGAAATTGTTAGGAGATGAGAAAATATGAGTGAAAGTATAAAAATGACAACGATGCAAAAAGTTAAGTGGGCCATTTTGCTCATCGTGTTAGTAGCTTTATGGATGATTCCGTGCGGAGATGTTTATACCCAACAAGTGAAACACTTTTGTATGATTTCCGTGGCAGGTATTTATATGATGGCGTTCGAGCTAGTGCCAGCGTTTGTAGCGGCTCTGTCCATACCAACTGGATATTGGTTATTGTCTGTAGCTCCTGCGGCAACAGTGTTTAGTGCATGGACACAACAGGTACCGTGGGTTTTATTGGGCTCTTTGTTAGTAGCACAAATTATGAACAAAACGGGTTTGAGCAAACGGTTGGCATATAGTCTGATGATTGTCGGAAAAGGCAATTTTTATGTAGTAATGGCAATGTTGATTGTTGCTGGCGCTATCATCGCGGCCTTTGTTCCTGCGGCAGTAGCTCGTGCTGCGTTATTTGGCTCCATAGCATTAAGTTTGGCGGATGCTATGGAATGGGAAGCAGATAAGAAACATGCGATTATTCTGTTTTCTGTTGTAGGCCTGGCGGCTACAGGATGCAGTTATATGTTGATGACAGGGACAAATAGCGATCTGGTGGTTGCCGGTGTGTTGGAGAGTGCTGGATATCCTATTAGTTGGGCTGAATGGGCTTTTTATAATATGATTCCAGGGATAATTGAGATTGTTGCAGCATTTTTATTGATTGCGTTAATGTTTAGAAATCATGATGGCAAGGAATCAAAGAAAATGGATAGCCAAGCAATCTATGCATACATCAAGGAGCAATATAAAACTTTAGGAAAGCCTGATGCGCAAGAGAAAAAAGCAACTGTTTTGTTTGCAGTTATTTTGATTTTATTGCTGACAAGTAATTATCATTCTTTCAATCCAGGTCAAATATTCATGCTGTTGGCATTGATGGCATTTTTGCCAGGCATTGGTTTGCTGGAAGCCGGTGATGCAAAGAAAATCAATTATTCGACTTTGTTCTTGGTCGCAGGGTGTGTTGCAATTGGTGATGTGGCAAATTCGTTGGCATTAGGGGATGTATTTGTTGATCTGGTTATGCCGCTTCTGCCGGATTCAATTATGGGATTGAGTGCGATATCCTTCTTTATTTGTTTCTTTGGGAACATGTTAATGACGCCTGTGGCATTAGGCTCTACTTTAACGCTGCCGATTATAAAAATTGCAGAATACCTGGGCTGTAATCCCTATGGTTTAACGATGATATTCTGGACATCCTGCGGAGCTACAGTATTTCCATATGAGGCAGCGTCGGATTTATTGATATTCAGCTATGGAAAAATATCAATGAAAAACTGGATTAAAGTTGGGATAGTGCGTTCGTTGGTGCTATTTATTGGTAGGTTTATATTGTATATTCCATGGTTTAAACTATTGGGTCTTCTATAAAGACAAGTTTTAAATGTACAAAGTAAAAGATAATATCAGGATAGTTTGAAATTTGTATAATATTACAATTTTTAATATTAGGATTGCAAGAAATAAGGAGTGTGAGTGAGTATGCCACCAGTAATTAATGAAGAAAAATGCATTGGCTGCACAAAATGTGCACAGATTTGTTGTATGGACGTGTTTGGTCCAGCTGAGCAAAAACAGACACCACAAGTTCGTTATCCAGAAGAGTGCTGGCACTGCCGTGCATGTGTGATGGATTGTCCAGTAGGAGCCATTGATTTGCGGTATCCGTTGCCGTATATGTTACAAACAACAAATGTATCAAAAGCAAACTAAGGGGGGATTTGTGGTGATCGCTGTAAATAAAGAAGTAAAAGAATGTGATGTATTGGTCGTCGGTGGTGGGATTGCTGGTTTGATGGCTGCCATCGCCGCTGCCGACCAGGGTGCGAAGGTAATTTTATGTGACAAGTCTGACTCTCGTAGAAGTGGTTCTGGAGCGACAGGAAATGACCATTTTAATTGTTATATTGAGGAGGCACAGGGTGGTACGCTGGAAGAATGCCGGAAAGAGTTGGATAAAAGTATGGTTGGCGGTTGGGCAGATCCCAAGCTGCAGACCATTTTCCTGGAACGTTCGTTTGAAGTGGTACAGGATTGGAATAAATGGGGTATTAACATGCGACCACATGGTGAATGGGAATTTAATGGTCATGCTTTCCCAGATCGCATGAGAATCTTTTTGAAATATGATGGCTGTAACCAAAAAGCGGTGTTGACAGAGCAGGCTCGAAAAAGAGGTGTTGTGATTGAAAACAAAACGCCCATTACTGAATTTTTAGTGGATGAAAAGACAGGAAAAGTTGTCGGTGCAATGGGAATTTGCATTGCAAAATTGGAGCCAGAGATAAAAGTTTACAAGGCAAAAGCCATTATTTCCGCTACAGGAAATACCAGCCGTCTGTACCCATCTATCACCGGAGGCATGATGTTTAATACCGCACACTGTCCAAGCAATGCTGGCGGCGGGCGGATTGCCGCTTACAAAATCGGTGCAGAACTGGTGAACCTGGAAATTCCCAATACCCATGCTGGTCCAAAATATATGGAGCGCTGCGGGAAAGCAACCTGGATTGGTGTGCTTTCAGACCGGAACGGAAAACCGGTTGGGCCTTTTGTCACCAAACCCAACAAAGAGCTGGGCGATGTGACAGCAGATGTGTGGCATTCGGTATTTAAAGATAAATATAAGGATGGTACCGGTCCGGTATTTATGAACTGTACGGAGACAGCTCCAGAAGATATGGAATATATGCTGTGGGGGCTGAAATGTGAAGGCGATACCTCAATCCTCGACGCTATGGAAAAACAGAATGTGGACTTAAAAGAAGACATTGTTGAGTTCACACAGTATGAGCCGATTATGATTGGCCGCGGGATTCAAATTGATGAAAAGGGCGCTACCAATGTGCCAGGTTTATATGCAGCGGGCGATGAAGTTGGAAACTTCCGTGCAGATATTGGCGGTGCGGCTATCTATGGTCGGATTTCTGGAGAAAATGCTGCCATTTATGCGCTGGAAGCCGCTGGCTGTGAAGAGGATTTATTGGCGCACAGCGTGGTTCAGAAACAGACAGCCTTCTACAGTGAAATTATGGAGCGGAAGCAAGGTCCTTCCTGGAAAGAGTTGAACATGGCTGTACAGCAGATTATGAATGACTATGCAGGGATCAATTATCCCCGTTCAGAATCTATGTTACAAGCAGGGTTAGATAACCTGAATGCGTTGGAAGAAAATGCAAAAGGGCAGCTGTGCTGCAAGGATTCCCATGAATTGATGCGGGCAGTGGAAGCCTATGACTTGCTGGAAGTTGGGAAACTGGTCTGCATTACAGCGATGGAGCGCAAAGAAAGCCGTGCAATGCACAGACGTTCTGATTATACCTTCACCAATCCGCTGCTGGATGATATGTTCCTGACTGTGAAAAATGTTGACGGAAAACCGGAAATGAGCTGGCGCAAAAAATATTAAACAATAGTAAGTAAACAGAGAAAAGTCTATGGAGAACTTTTAGTTCAGGTATTCCGTAGGCTTTTTTTGTATTTGGCAAATAATCTTTCGTAGAGCTCCAACAAAAAATAATTTCCCGCTGTTCTATCCCGAAAAACGAGGCATATATATGAAACAAGCGTGAGAGAGTATGGAGGGATGCTTGTATGGAAGATATCAATATTTTTGAGGATATTTCCAGTCGGACTGGCGGTAATATTTATATCTCTGCAGTTGGGCCGGTGCGCACGGGGAAATCTACGTTTATCAAAAAATTTATGGACTTGGTGGTATTGCCCCGCATCAGTGATGAATATGATCGGGCGCGCACTACCGATGCACTGCCCCAGAGCGGCGCCGGAAAAACAATCATGACCACAGAGATAAAGTTTGTGCCTGATGACGCCATTTCCATTGAGGTGAAGGATGGCGTGAAGGCCAAGGTGCGTCTGGTGGACTGCGTAGGGTATGCCATTGACGGCGCATTGGGTTTTATGGAATCTGATGGTCCGCGCATGGTGCGGACGCCTTGGTATGATCACCCCATTCCTTTTGAAGAAGCAGCAGAGATTGGCACCAAGAAAGTCATTACGGACCATTCCACAATGGGAATTCTCGTGACGACAGACGGAAGCATCACCGATTTGCCCAGGGAAGCCTATGTGGAAGCGGAGCAGCGAGTTGTAGCGGAGATGACGGAACTAAATAAACCGTTTATCGTGGTGCTCAACAGCTGCCATCCCGAGGATGAGGAAACATTGCAGCTGGCAGCACAGCTGGAAGAGGCTTATCAAGTGCCGGTGCTGCCCACCAATGTGGCGGGATTGGACGAAGACGGCATCATGAATATTCTGGAAGAGATTCTTTTTGAATTTCCGGTGTCGGAAGTAAATATTGGCCTGCCCCAATGGATTGAAGATTTGGACTGCAATCATTGGCTGCGCGCCAAGTTTGAGGATGCTGTGCACAGCGCCATCAGCGAGGTTAAACGTTTGCGGGATATTGACCAATCAATTCAGTGCTTGTCAGCCTATGATTTTGTGAAGGATATTGTACTGGATCACATGGATTTGGCCACCGGCGTGGCCAGCATTGAGATGGCAGCGGAGGACGATTTATTTTATCGGGTGTATCAGGAAGTCAGCGGCGTGGAAGTAAAAGGCCTGCATGATATTTTGAAAAATACGGTGGAATTCGCCTTTGCCAAAAAAGAATATGACAAGCTGGAGCGGGCCTTGGAGGATGTGCACGACAAAGGCTATGGCATGGTGACACCCACGATGGAGGACATGGTGCTGGAAGAGCCGGAGCTGATGAAGAAAGGTGGAAGCTTCTGTGTGAGATTAAAGGCCAGCGCGCCTACGCTGCACATCATTCGCTCTGATGTGACAACAGAAATTACGCCGCTCATGGGCTCGGAAAAGCAATGCGAGGATTTGGTGCGCTATATGAGTGAGAAATTTGAACAAAATCCCCAGGCCATGTGGGAGTATGATATTTTCGGGAAATCATTGCATGATTTGGTGCGGGAGAATATGGAAGGAAAATTGCAGAAAATGCCGGAAAACGTACAGCATAAATTGCAGGAAGCAGTACGCCGCATCACCAACGACGGCAGCGGCGGATTGATTTGCATTATTATCTGAAGATAGGAAACGTGAAAAAGGACAGATCATAGTATGGTCTGCCCTTTTTTATATTTGAGATATTCAGTATATCGGTCAATTTTAATTTTAACGACAGCGTTTATGCCAGCACATTCTTTACGTAATTATTTGCTCCATTTAGCAGAACGGAGATTGTGCAGGCAGAGGATCCCACTCGTTTAATCCCATGCGCTGCATGTGTTTCGCCTGTTCTAAGGTCAGAACGGGTAAATCATCACGGAGATAGTCCAACAGTGCGTCAATGCCTTCCCGTGTTTTGTTGTTCACCAAAAAAATTTGCTCGCAGCCGATATTGATAAGCCATTGCTTCACCATGGGGATATTGGCGTGAGGCGAGTCAATTTTGGTAATCACGCCGATAAGAGGACGTTGAATAAACGCATGGCAGCCTGGACTGAATAAATTGAAGGGTTCATCAGCTGCTTGTACAACTGCAATCACGTCTGCTTCAAAGGAGAAGCAGGCCAGCCCTACGCTGAAATGCTTGGATTCTGCATATTCGCCGGGAGAGTCGATGGTATCGGTAGCGGTATTGACATATTGTGTTTTTTCGTAATGAAGGGCTTCACCCTTTAATGCCTGCGTCAGGGAAGTTTTTCCAGCTTCGCTTCTACCCATCAAAAATAATTTTTTCATGTGAACCCTTCCTTTCCTAAATTTGACGTTCTCTTAACTTTTATAAATGGGGCAAGTATGAAAGTGCAGTGTTTCCTCAAAAAATTTGACAACAGCTTTTACGGCAGTTTCTACTTGCGCCAATTCCCCGGTCAGAATGAGAGAACCGCAAAAACGGTCCATAAAACCGATTTGTACGTCAGCACTTTTTAGTGCTGTGTCGGCGGCAATTACAACGGCTTCCCAAGGTGTCACCCGAACCAGACCGATGGTTTCTCCGGTGTGATCTTCTCCTTCATGAACACCGATGTGCAGACCGAGATTTTGGTAGACTTCTGTGTGGGTGGGTGTGAGAATATGTGCCAGACAAACCTCTGTGCCCGGCACACTCAAACGAACTGTGCGCAGTGTTCCCTTTGTTTTCAAATCTTCATAATTGTCCTGGAAGATTTTTTGCAGGAATTCCTCTCTTGTGATCCGCGTCGTACTCACCATCCTATCGTTTTGTAATGTCGCAGACGACATATCCTAAGGAATCCCGAAAATAATTTACGATTTCCGTCAAGGCAGAGGTAACCTCCGAGATATCTCCGGTAATGATGAGGGTTCCGGTGAAACGGTCAGCAAATCCCAAGTAAATATTGCCGCTTTTCACTGCGATATCAGAAGCGATGACAGCCGATTCTGATGGCGTCATATTCATGATGCCGATAGCTGACGATTGATAATCTACTTGCGGGTTTAAGCCCAATTTTTGATAAATGATAGGAGCAGGACTGCCCATGACGTGAGCGAAGGTAATTTCTTTTCCCGCTACAGTTTCCTGTACGATTCTGATTTGTTCTTCCTGATTCTGTTTCATAAATCTGTTCCTTTCTAAAAAAACAAGTATGTAACAAATTTTTAACGTAAAAACTCGAGAGTCTATTCTAGAAAATATATAAATCATACAATAAAATTTTTATTTGTCGGTGCTGTAAAAAAACAACGGACTTATTGAAAATGATACTCTTTGGCAATAAGCCTGTCAAGTGATTTGCCGGAGTTTCTGCTTTTGTTCGCAGCACAAATTTTTTGTGCAAGGCAGGTGTGAATTCTTATGGTAAAACGTGAAAAATACAAGAGCGTTGCAGAGTTTTTTCAATAAAGAATGAGATGAAAAAGAAATGAGAGGTTGGATGTTTGCTGTTTTTTCTTTAAAGCGGAACAGAGAATCCTTTGTTTTCTTTTATGCATTGTACAATCCTGCTTTTTGCATTGACAAAGAGGCGGATTAGGCATATAATGTCTTGCATGCAAGGAATTTTATCCACCAGGAGAGAACAAAAATGCCTGAAACGAACAAAGAAAAGGGGAAGTTTTACATTGTAGACGAGGGGATTTTACCAGAAGCAATCTTAAAAACGGCCAGAATCAAGGAACTGTTGGCGAAGTATAAAGATATGACAGTGAATGAGGCTGTGGAAGAGGTTGGCCTGAGCCGCAGTGCTTTTTATAAGTATCGTGATGGTGTATTTCCCTTCTATGAGGCTACTAAGGCAAAAATTATGACCTTACAAATTTCTATGGATAATAAAGCCGGAATCTTGTCTAATTGCATTAATACCATTGCACGGGCAAATTGCAATATTTTGACAATTAATCAGGGGATTCCTGTTCAAAATGTTGCGATTGCTACAATTGCTTTTGAAACGGCGCATATGGAACAGGATTTGGAAACAGTAATAGAAATTATCGAAAAACTCAATGGCGTGTTACATGTGGAGATTGTAGGACAAAGTTAAGGAGGATATAACATTGGAAGAAAAAGTTTTGAAAGTTGGTTTAATGGGTTTGGGTACAGTCGGTACTGGCGTGTATAAGGTGATGGAGAATCAGAAGGAAGAATTTCCGCACAAAATCGGTACCCGTATGGAGATCAAAAAAATCTTGGTGCGGGAAAATGAAATTCCTGCTGTAAAAGCAAGAGTACGGGAAGATATAGAGGTTGTCAGCAGCTATGAAGACATTGCTAACGATGAAGAGATTGAAATTGTTGTAGAGGTAATGGGAGGCATTGATTTTGCCAAAAAATGCATTCTGGCCATGCTGAACAGCGGCAAAAGCGTCGTGACAGCGAATAAAGATTTAGTGGCTGTCCATGGCAGGGAGCTATTGGAGACTGCGGCGAAAAATAATTGCGATTTTCTCTTTGAAGCAGCCGTTGCCGGTGCCATTCCCATTATTCGTCCGCTAAAACAATGCTTAGCCGCCAACAATATCAGTGAAGTGATGGGGATTGTCAACGGAACTACCAATTATATTCTGACAAAAATGACTTTAGAGGGTATGTCTTTTCAGGAAGCTTTGGACAAGGCTACTGAGCTGGGATATGCAGAAGCTGACCCAACTGCGGATATTGAAGGTTTGGATGCTGCCCGTAAAGTAGCGATTATGGGCTCTATTGCCTTCAACTCCCGTGTAGTTTTAGATGATGTATATGTAGAAGGTATTACAAAATTGACTGCAGAGGATATTGCCTATGCGACAGAAATGGGTTATACCATTAAGCTGTTGGGTGTAGCGCGGCACAATGCAGAAGAAGGCATTGAAGTGCGGGTACATCCGATGCTGATTCCTAGTGATCATCCGCTGGCTACTGTAAATGATTCTTTCAATGCGGTGTTTGTGCATGGGGATGCTGTGGATGACGTCATGTTTTACGGACGAGGTGCAGGAGAGATGCCGACAGCCAGCGCGGTAGTGGGCGATGTGATGGATGTGGCCCGCAATATTCAATACAACTGCAAAGGCCGCATTCGCTGCACTTGCTATAAAGATATTCCTATCAAGTCTATTGATGATTGCAGAAGCAGTTATTTTATTCGGATACAGGCGCAAAACCGCCCTGGCGTATTGGCTAACATCGCCGGAGCCTTTGGCAAGAGCAATGTGAGCATTGCCCAGTTTGTTCAGAAAAATGTACATGATGAAGAAGCAGAGATGGTGCTGATCACAGAAAATGTATTGGAAAAGGATTTCCGTGCGGCAGTAGAGGCTTTAAAACAGATGCCAATTTTGAAGGAAATTTCTGCAATCATCCGTGTATATAGCGCATAAGATAAAAGGAGAGAAAATTTGGTGAAGTATATGCGGATTCCCGCTACAACAGCCAACATGGGACCGGGCTTTGACTGCATAGGCATGGCTTTTGATTTGTATAATTATATTGGTTTCGAGGCAGTTGGAGAGGCGGGGTATTGTGAACTGACTTCTTCAGGAGAATCAGGAAGTATTGATTTAACGAAGGAAAATTTGATTTATAAAGCCTACGCGGCAGTATTTCATTATATGAAGCAGCCCGTAGCAGGCATCCGGATGCATTTTGAAAATAACATTCCCTATTCCCGCGGATTGGGCAGCAGCTCTGCGGCGTTGATAGGCGGTGTAAAAGTGGCCAATGCTGTTCTGGGAGAGCCATTGAATGATAGAGAGTTGCTGAAAATTGCTCTGCAGTTTGAGGGACATCCAGACAATATTGCCCCGGCGCTTTTAGGCGGTGTAGTAATCAGCGGGATTGAGGAAAACGGCGAGGTCTTTTACCGTAAAATTGTGCCGCCGGCCAATCTGCATTGCACGGTCATCATTCCCGATTATCCGCTGGCTACGCAGGAAGCGCGCAAGGTATTGCCAAAGCAAATTGCTATGCAGGATGCCGTGTTTAATATTGGTCGTATGGCGTTTTTGGTAGATGCGCTGCATACTGGAGATTTGCAACAGCTGGCTTTGGCGATGGAGGACCGCCTTCATCAGCCTTATCGCATGTCCTTGATTCAGGGCATGGAAGAATTGATTCCCCAGGCAAAAGCGTTGGGTGCGCTGAATGTGACTATCAGTGGTGCAGGTCCAACGGTTTTGTTGGTCAGCGACAGGAAGAAGGATTTCAGCTCGTTGCTGCCTTTAATGGAAGGAAAAGGGGTTCACGCCCGTATTATCCCGCTGCGTCCGGTTTGTGATGGCGCAGCGATTATTGAAAGATAGGAGAGAAAGATGGCACTGATTGTACAAAAATATGGCGGCACATCTGTAGGAACGGTAGAACGGGTGAAATGCGTAGCGAAACATATTGAGAGTTTCCGCAAGGCAGGACACGATATGATTATTACCGTTTCCGCGCCCAGCGGTGTGACAGATAAATTGATTGATATGACAAAGGGGTTTGAAAAAAAACCTCCTACAAGGGAGATGGATGTGCTGTTGTCCACAGGAGAACAGATTTCTATTGCCCTGTTGGCGATGGCCTTAAATGATTTGGGGATTCCTTCCGTGTCCATGACCGGCAGTCAGATGGGGATCATGACCACAGATGCGCACATGAAAGCCAGAATCAATTATATTAAGACGGATAAAATTCGTAAAGAATTAGATGCAGGAAAAGTGATTATCGTGGCAGGGTTCCAGGGTATCACGGAAGAAGGCGAAATTACCACACTGGGCAGAGGCGGCTCCGATACTACAGCGGTAGCAGTTGCAGCGGCCACCAAAGCTGATTTGTGTGAAATTTATACCGATGTGGACGGCGTATACACTGCTGATCCCCGTATGGTAGAGAATACACGGAAGCTGGCTATGATTACCCATGATGAAATGCTGGAACTGGCCAGTCTGGGTGCAAAAGTACTGCATCCCCGTTCTGTAGAAATTGCAAAAATTCACGGTGTAAAATTAAGTGTACGTTCAAGTTTTGATACAACCAAGGAGGGAACCTTTGTGGTAAGCAGAGAGCAGTTAGAAAAAGAATTTGTGGTAACCGGGATTGCCTGTGACCAAAAAGTAGCGAAGATTGGAATTTTTGATCTGGAAGATAAGCCGGGATCTGCCACGAAGGTATTCCAGGCTCTGGCAGATGCCAATATTAATGTGGATATGATTGTGCAGAGTGCAATGCGCAACAACCTGAATGATATTGCCTTTACTGTACCGAAAGAGGAAGTGGACAATGCACTGGAGGTATTGGATGCACTGAAAGCAGAGCTGGGAATGTCGGAAATTGTATCTTCCACTGAGGTAGCCAAGGTTTCTATTGTGGGCGCAGGGATGATCAGTTCTCCCGGCGTTGCTGCAAAAATGTTCTCCGTGCTGGCTGAAAATGGGATTAACATTGAAATGATCAGTACTTCGGAGATCAAAGTATCCTGCATTGTGGAAAAAGCCAATGAGACACCGAAAAAGGCTATGCAGGCATTGCATGATGCCTTTGAGCTGGATAAATTGAACGTTTGAGTTTGCAGAAAATAGGGAAAAGGCCGCAGAGCGCGTATGCTTCTGCGGCCTTTTGTCAGGCGAAAATTTGTAATAGTTTTGACTTTTTGATATATGAATTTTATTTCAATAGGTGTTCGCTCACAGTAAGAATGGCAAGGTCAACGTTATGCGCAAATTTAATTTTGTTGGGACCTCATATTTAGAAGAATATTTCGCATAAGAATAGGCCAATAACGGTGACTACCATATTGATCACGAAAATCACCAGTCCATGTTTGTAGGCGTCTTTTGTGGGCACCCATGTTTTGTTGCTGAATATCATAGCGGCTGGTCCAGATGCTGCTGGAGTACAATATGCGGTATTCAGGTTAAACACAATTAAGATTGTCAAAATGGAAGGATCAATTCCTATCTGTGGTGCAAAGGAAAACAATAACGGTGTAATCATCAAAATGATTGCAATATTATTGCAGAACTGAGTCAGAATAGAGGCGATAAATAAAAGCATAATCACCACTAGGCCAGAACTCATACCGCCTACAATTCCGTTCAGAAGTGTGCTTAAATAAGTCATGATACCTGAATCAGGATTGGATACTGCTGCAGCCAGCGGAGTTACTGTAGCAAACATAAAAATCAGGCTCCAGTTGAGATCTTTTGTTATTTCTGAAAAAGGCACGGCATTGTTGCTGCGCAACATCACAATATAATAGATTACCAAAACCATGGCTACAGGACCGGCAATATCAATTGCCTTTAATACTTTTGTAAGTGCTAATTCTGCTGGCAATAGTCCTGGTAAAAATAATAAAATCATTAAGGCTACCACTAAAGAAAATACCAATTTCTGTTGCGAAGTCATTTTTAAACTGCTACTGCCCGCTATTTTGTAATTTTTCAATTTGCTCACATCAGGACGGACAACAAATTTAAGGAAAAGGAAATAGAAAGTTGCTGCCAAAGTTACCAGTATTAATTGCATAAAAGCGAATAGGATATAGTTCACCGATGTGCCTATATAGCTCTGCTGCAATCCAGACACTAAGATTGCGGTACCCATAAATGGCAGCATGTTGCCTGCCATATTGCAGATATAGATCAGGGCAATGGTCATCACGGCAGGCAGCGCTTCGCCGGGGCGAAGATCTACTTCTTTACAGAAGATGTACCAGACGCTGACCATTAAAATCATTCCTGCAAACGGATTTACAAACGCTGAAATGATCACACCTGCAATGACAAACATAATCATCATAGCATATGGTCTGCCTTGCACGAATTTTCTGCTTATACACCAATCAGCGATAAATTTGCTCAGTCCTACCTTGTTGATTAACTCGGCCAATAGCAAAAATAAAAAGATTGCTACGGTAACTCTATCTCCTAAACCGGCTTTAAAGGTAGCGATGGCACCTGTATCCGGCAATAAGCTCAATGCAAATAATCCCAAAAAGCTGGGCCAAATCATATCCATGGTACTCCAGCCGTAAACGATTGCAATTAAAATACCTAAGGTTTGCATGCCCAGAGGAGTAATCGTTCCGATTGGCGGTACAAACTGAAACCCAAACATAAAGGCAAAAATAATGATAACATGAAGATATACAGTCCAAGATTTTTTCTTTTTTGATGTGTCAGCCATTTTTACAACTCCTTTTTTGTATCATGATATTAGTTGACATTGTATTATCGTGTACAATTCAATTTAAAAAATTTTCTATTCAAATAAGTATAGGTTTTCAGACAAACAGTTATATACAACATTTAGTAGATATATGGGAATTCCTTCTATATATCTACTTTTATATGCTGATTTTTATCCCCACAAGAACTTATATATTATTACTCTAAAGTGTGTCACAACGCTAGAAGGATATACCTCTGGCAAGGTATTGTTTTGTTGGGTACATGAAAATAATATCAATATAGCGATAGCATTACGTTCTAGAATCTTTTCACAAATTAGTGCAGTTAAGTTGTACAAATAAAGGAGCACACCGCTTTTGGCGGGGCCCCTTTATCTGTATTTGCTTAACTAATTTTTATTTCAAAATCTGATATACAGGTGCGCCTTCGCACTGAGCAGGCATATCTACACCTAACAGAGTTGCTACAGTTGGAGCTACGTCGATTTCTCTAATCATACGCTCTGTTTTAACGCCTTCTTTGATGCCAGGGCCGGCAGCAATAAAGATAGGGGAAACAGAGGTATCAAAATATCCTTCGATAGTGGACATGGCGTCACCGTGCAGATGGTTGAAGCCTTCTTCTAGGAAGTAGATGATATCGCCGCAATTTTCTCCGCCTAAGCCTAAGATTTTAGCATCTTTGTTTCTGATTGCCAGCTGAACAACACGTTTTCCATCTAACCGATAGCTATATAAATCGTCGATGATCTGTCTTTCCAATTCATATTTATCTTCTGGTTCCACAATACCTTCCGGATTTCTGCCTTTTAAATTGATATAGATATGACTGGTTCTCGGTGCAACAGCTCTTGTTTTGGACCAATCGTATGCTCTGGCATCGCTTCCGTCTGGATTCTTTTTCATAACAGTGTAACCTAATTCACGCATAACAGCGACATTCATAACAAAACCATCGCCCAAAATTGGCAGTTCATCTTCTACACCGCAAAGCAAACCATGGTCACTGGTCACAATAATTGCCCAGCCCTGTTCTATTAACGGCAGGAATTCGCCGACATATTCGTCTACCTGAACATACATTTCTTCGATGAATTTCTGGTAAACTTTTTCGTCATTATAGCCGTATTTTTCTCTGCTCTTTGCCCAGCGCCAGCAAGCATGCCCCAAATGGTCAATACTGTGATTGTGGGTAAAGATTGCTTCATATCCATTTTCTTTGATTAAACCAAGCAATGCTTTTGCCTGCCATTTTTGGAAGGCATCCCAGCCCGGTAAAATACGTCTGGAGATCAATTCTGGACGATTGCCGGCTGATTGGGCAGTGTGCGGAATATAACCGGCAATGTCCACGGTCTGCTGATACAAAGATTTAGGAGACCAGTTGCTTGTTTTTTCTTCAGTTGTAATATCAAGGGCATCACCAATGGAGAATACTACCGAATTGCCTTTTGGGTCCATGCTTACGATGGAGAAGTGACGTGTCACTTCAATTTTTTCGTCATCTTTCATAGCTTCGCATACAACAGTCGGATGGAATTCGCCATCTTTAATCACGTCGAATGGTGCAGCATCTTTTTTGCTCTTGTAAACTGCTACAGTATCATAGATTCCTTGTTCATTTTGTGAAAGCAGTGCAGGATATTGGATTAAGCCATTGCTGACAACCAATGTAAATTCTTTTGCACCTGCTGGCAATGCAGCAGACCAATTTTTTGGTTCTTTGATTGGAGATTCAAAACGGCTCAGGACATATTCCCATTCGGTAATACCTTCCCCTTCTTCTTCGTTAAAGCATGGCCATGCGTCAATGGAATCACTCTTATACATAGAGATCTGATCTGGCATTTCAATTTCGTCGTGAGTTTTTGCAGCGGCAGCCTCGCGCATATCATCTGTGATAATGCAGCCAACACCGCCTTTCAGTTCTTCTTTATGTTTGGCGCGAACTTGTGTATACTCTGTGGAAGCATAGATCAGATATTCACCTTCTACAGTGCCATACCCTGCATTAGGACCAATTGGGGCTGTACCGCCTACAATATGAAGATTGTCGTTATCAATTGCTGGCGGCCAGGAGCAAGGCCATGTCCAAACTAAAGTTTTCTTTCCTGCTTTTGCAGTAACTTCCCAAATCTGTTCTGCCTTTACCTGAGCAGAATCAAAGTTGTTTACCAGTTTCCCTAAATTTACCCCGTCTGTGTTAAAGTAACAGGTTACACCGTGAGTCATTGGATAAGCGCCGGTGGAAAGGGTGGTCCACATTGGCGGAGTAATTGTCGGTACGCCGCCTAACATCATAAGGTCTTCCCGCGCTGCACCCATTGCCAGCATTTTTTTGATATTGGGTAATTTGTCCTCGTCCAAAAATCTTTTGCAAATTTTTGGGTCCATACCGTCAATACCCAGAACGATAATTTTTTCTGCCAAACTTTTTCTTTCCATGTTTTTTTCCTCCTAAAATTTGCTAACAAAATGTATTTGTTTAATTTATGACTGTGACATTATAATAGCTTATTCGTGCAATAATTGTGAATAAGCAAAGTATTGAATTAAAAAACGCACTGTACCATTTTGGTACAATGCGTTTTTTAATTCAGATATATATTTTTAATGCCAGCTTAAAATAGTCTGCAATTTCTTTGTAGATGGCACTGTTTGGATGCAGATTATCGTAGGCGAGATAGATAAAATGTTCCGGCGCATCTTTAATATATTTGATTTTTAGTTTTTTCTTGAATGCATCATCAAGAATATCATTGTCAAGCATTTTTTCTGTATTTCCAAAAACAAACGAGATGCTGTCGCTGTTGACAATACTCTGCATTGTTAAGTGCATATTTACATAGATTGATTTAATTTTTATTTTCCCATATTGCTGTAAAAATTTTTCTATTCCGTAGCTTTTCAAAGTCTGTTCTGCATTGATAATAATAGGATACTGGCTCAACTGTTTGAATGTAACGCAATTGCCTTTGGACAACTTATGAGCGGCCGACATGACCACTTTTACCTTGGAACTGTATACCTTTTCAAGTGTTATCCTTTCGTTACATTTCGTTAGAACCTCATCAGCTATATCCTGAGAAATGTTGATAAAAAATATGCCGTCTTTGTTTTCCTTGAAGAAAGTTTCAATTGCGCTGAGGGCGTCGCTTTCATAAAGCTGGATTTGTAATTTGGGATATTTTTCATTTAACGCTACGACCATTGGTCCCACACAAAAACTGCTCAGATAGCTGGTGGTATAGATGGTTGCTTTTCCTTTCAGTTCATCATTGGGAAGTTTTTTGTTGCATTTGTTTTCAATAAGTGCAATATTATCTAAAACATTTTTTATCAGGGGCAGTAATTCTTCTCCTTTAGCAGTCAATGTAACTCCAGATGATTTTTTTTCTAATAGCTCTACATCTAACTCTTTTTCTAATGCTTTGATGGAGCGGCTCATACCTTGAGGCGTGATATTCATTTGTTCCGCTGCTGCAGTAATTGACTTTTGCAGTGCAGAGTGGTAAAAACGTTCTAATTGGTCTATGTTCATTTTTCCACCGCCTTGTAAAATGGGATAAAAACAGACTAATTTTTCTTGGAAAGGTATTATATAAAAGTATCAACAATTTATAAAAAATAATCACATTGAGTAAGCGCTGAAAAATATTTGTCGTGTGAAAATTTGTAACTCTACTTATTTATTTTTAATTAGATGATGTAGTAAGTATATCACACTTTTTTTATATTGTGTATGATAGTGTTATTATTTAACCAAAAACTGATTTTATTTTCATATCTTCAAAATATATATCTTTACTTTTCAAATTGATGTCAGAATTTAAGTGATAAATGATGTGTGGAAAACTGATGTTTTGATGAGCAGATAGCAGTATCAGGGATAATTTTTTAACGTAGATGCAATAGTGTATAAAGCGTAATGTGGAAACGTGTTGAAATCAAGCCTGATATCTGATAAACTAAAACGTAGATTCCGTCAGGGATGACGGTTGAAAACCTCCAAGGAGCGGAGCATTTTGATTATTTTACAGGGAAAAAATTTAAAAAAATCATATATTACCAATCTTATTTTTGAAAATCTTGACTTTCATATCCAAGAGGGAGAAAAGGTCGGCCTCGTGGGGCCAAACGGCACGGGAAAATCGACGCTGTTTCGCTGTATCACAGGAGAGGACAGCTTTGATGAGGGACAGCTGCAGATGAGCGCCCGGCACAGCATGGGCTATATGGAGCAGATGCCGGAGTTCGCGCCCAATTTTACACTGTTGGATGCTGTGATGGAGATGTTTAACGATATCTTTGCCATGCGGGATCAGCTGCGGCAGCTGGAGTTGGAGATGGGTGGCGTAGAAGGTGACGCCCTGGAAAAGCTGCTGGAGGAATACAGTGCTTTGACCCATCGCTATGAAGATTTGGGCGGCTTTAGCTGTGAGAGCAGAGCAAAAGGCATTATCAAAGGTTTGGGCTTTACCGATGCAGATTTTAGCAGAGAAATAGCTTGTTTCAGCGGCGGCGAAAAAACGCGGGCCTCTTTAGCGCGTCTGTTGGTGCGGGAGCCGGATTTGCTTTTGCTGGATGAACCGACCAATCATTTAGATTTGGAAGCGCTGGACTGGCTGGAAACTTATTTGCGCAATTATCGCGGTGCGGTGCTGGTGATTTCCCATGACCGTTATTTTCTCGATCAGGTGACAACGCGCACAATGGAGCTCAACCATCATGCGCTGAAAAGCTATGGGGGCAATTACAGCCGCTATCTGGTGTTAAAGGCGGAGCAGGAGATGGCACAGATGCGCGCCTATGAGAAGCAGCAAGCGGAAATTGCCCGCACAGAGGAATATATTCGCAAATACAAAGCGGGAATCAAGTCGAAGCAGGCTAGAGGCAGAGAAAAGCAGCTCTCCAGATTAGAACGTCTGGAAGGGGTGCAGAGCGATAAATCTATGCTGCTGCATATGCATGAGGTATCCGGCACCGGGGAAGTAGTGCTGGAGATTCGGGATTTGGCCATGGCTTACCCGGACAAGGTGCTGTTTTCCGGTTTTACGGATACTATTTATAAAGGGGAAAAAGTCGGTCTGATTGGCGGCAACGGTGTAGGAAAATCTACAATTCTGAAAATCATTATAGGCCATTTGCAGCCTACTGGTGGGACGGTGCATCTAGGCGCGCGGGTAAAGATGGCCTACTATGACCAGGAGCATCGCCAGCTGAATCCCGATAATAAAATTATCGACGAAATTGTGTATCAGTACGATGTCACACTGCGCGAAGCGCGGGATTTGCTGGCGCAGGTGATGTTTTTCGGTGAGGACGTAGAAAAGCGCATCGGCGACTTGAGCGGTGGGGAGAAGGCCCGCGTGGCGCTCTTGAAGATTATTTTGGATAAGCCGAACTTTTTGATTATGGACGAACCGACCAACCATTTAGATATCAGCTCGAAAGAGATTGTGGAGCAGTTTTTGGAGGAATTTCCAGGGACAGTGTTTATGGTTTCCCATGACCGCTATCTGTTGGATGCGATTTGTACGCGCACGATTGTTTTGGAAGACCAAAAATTCAGCGCATATCTGGGCAACTACAGTTATTATCGACAGAAGCGGGCAGAACTGGAGCGCTTGGCGCGGGAAAAACAAGAGGAAGAGGCCCAGCGCAGCAAAAGCCAGGCAAAACAGGGAAAAGCCGCTGTTGTGGAGAAGCCAAAGATCAATAAATCAAAAGTCAGAAAAGAGATTGAGCAGCTGGAAGAACAGATTCAGGCAGGAGAGCTGCGGGCTGCAGAGCTGTCAGAGCTGTTGGCGGACGGCGCCACTTATCAGGATGAGGAAAAGAGCAGGCTATTTGTGGCAGAATATAAGCAGTTGGAGGAGCGTATTCCCGCATGGTATGAAGCGTGGGAGCAGTTGCAGCTTTTGCTGGAATAGACCGATTTTTAGACAAAAGAGGTTGCCATTGCGGTATGGCTGCAGAAAGGAATTTCTGGTATGAAAAAAATAGAATTGTTGGCGCCGGCGGGAAATCTGACGGCATTGAAGGCTGCTGTAGAAAACGGCGCCGATGCAGTATACATTGGCGGGGAACAGTTCAGCGCCAGACAAAAGGCAGATAACTTTACGGCGGAAGATATGACGGAAGGGATTGCCTATGCCCATGAGCGGGGCTGTAAGGTACATGTGGCAATCAATACATTGCTGCGCAATGAGGAGATTGGCAGTCTGATTGACTATGCCTATAAAATTTATCAGCTCGGAGCGGATGCGGTGATCGTGCAGGACTTGGGCGCGGCGCATATTCTGCGGGAAACGCTGCCCCAGCTGCCACTCCATGCCAGCACGCAGATGGCAGTGCACAACACTGCCGGTGTAACGTTTTTGCAGAATCAGGGATTTGAACGGGTGGTATTGGCTCGGGAAACATCGCTGGAAAATATCGAGCGGATTAAGGCCAATTGTGATGTGGAGCTGGAAGTGTTTGTACATGGCGCACTGTGCGTGGCTTATTCGGGACAATGTCTGCTGAGCAGTATGATTGGAGGAAGAAGCGGCAATCGGGGATATTGCGCGCAGCCCTGCCGCATGCAATATCAATTGTTGGATGAAACGGGAAAATACTATCTCAACGATAAGGGCGGTTATTTGCTGAGTACGCGGGATTTGAATATGCTCCATCATTTGCCGGAACTGATTCGCTCCGGCGTGGCCTCCCTGAAAATAGAGGGCAGAATGAAACGCCCAGAATATGTGGCAACAGTAGTGCGACACTATCGGCAGGCCATTGACGCGTACTATGACGGGACAGGGTACGATCAGAAAAAGGCCGATGAGGAGCTGTTGCAGATTTTTAACCGCGATTTTACGACAGGATATTATTTTAAGAACCAGGGCGCTGATTTGATGAGTTACCGTCGGCCTGACAATCGGGGCGTGTTGGCGGCGGATATTCTGAAAACAGAGCAGAAACGGATATGGATTCAGCTGCGGACACCGTTGTCTGTAGGCGATGGGTATCTGCTGTACAATGGACGGGGCGAGGAGATTGCCGGAAAGGTGCACAGCTTGTCCATCAAAGGAAAGGCTATCGAATGCGGCATGCCGGGACAGATTGTACAGATGGCTGTGAGCGGCAATGCCCAGGGCGGCAGAGAATTGTATAAGACAGCCGATCTCCAGCTGCTGCAGCGGGCGGCGGACAGTTTTGCCCGTCCGTCCCAGCAGCAAAAGCGGGCAGTACATTTCAAAGTAGAGCTGCATGAAGGACAACCTATTTCTCTGCTGGCGTGGGACGATGCGGGACATCAGCAATATGGAGAGAGCGATTACCTGGTGGAAAAAGCAAAGAATCGTCCCAGTGATGCGGAGAGTGTACGGAAGCAGCTGGACCGTTTAGGCAATACGATGTTTTCGTTGGGCGATGTGATTACAGAACTGGATGAAGGCGTCATTGCGCCGGCCAGCGAGCTCAATGCACTGCGCCGCACTGTAATAGAAGGCTTGGAGACACAGCTGCAGGGAGAAGGAGCGCCAAGGGATGTGTGCACCTATGAGGCGTATCTGGAGGACGCAGGAGATTTGCTGGACCGCATTCCGCCACAGGTGATGGCCTATGGGCTACAGCAAAAATTGGCGGTGACAGTGGGCAGCGCAGAGGCAGTGCGGGCCGCTGCTGAAAACGGTGCGGATATCATTTATCTGCAGAGTACGGCGCTGCGCCGTGGTGTGCCGGTAGAAAAAGAGCAGTATGGAGAATTGGCGGAGTATTGTCATGGACGGCAGGTAGCGCTCTATTGGACATGCAGTCCCATTCAGAATGACCGGCAGCTGGAGCGCGCGGCAGCTTTGATGCAGGCTGCCAAAGATTGCGGCTTTGACGGTGTGCTGGTGGGCAATCTAGGGCTGCTGCAGACAGCGCAGCAGCAAGGCTGGCTCAATATTGTGGCAGACTATCAGCTGAATATCTTCAATGATGTGACGCTGCAATATCTTTCCGCGCAGGAAATCAGCAGAGCGGTGCTCTCACCGGAGCTGAGTCTGGAGCAGATTGGGGACTTTGCTTATCTGGGCAATCTGCCTTTGGAATTGATTGTACATGGAAATTTTCCGCTCATGGTGTCGGAGCAGTGCGTGACTGGCTCGGTGATCGGCGGACGCACGGCGAAAACGGCCTGCGCCATGCCCTGCAGAACGCATCAGTATTGGCTAGAGGACCGCAAGGACATGCAGTTCCCACTGTATATGGATGAAAATTGCCGCATGCATGTATTCAACAGCAAGACGTTAAATCTGTATAAGCGACTGGAGGAATGCTTACAGACCGGCGTGGATGTGCTGCGCATTGAAGGACGGGAACGGGACGCCCAATGGGTGGGTACCGTGACGGCGATTTATAAAAAGGTAATTGAGGAATATAACCGGACGGAGCATATAACAGTTGATTTGCATGATTCGGGCAAACTGGATACTTTGGCTCTTGAAGGCTCGACCTATGGTCATTATTTTAGAGGTGTTTTATGAATCCGTTTACATTACGAAAATTGGAATATGAAAAGATTAGAGAGATGCTGGCTGCTGAATGCAGCTCTTCTTTGGGGCGGCGAGTGGCAGAAGCCTTAGAGCCTGGCACGGACAGTCAGCAAATTCATGACTGGCAGCAGGAAACCACGGAAGGTGTGACTGTGCGCCGCTTGGAGCCCAATATTCCTCTGGGCGGGATAACGGACTTGAGCAGACAGGTACGCAAGGCACAAATCGGCGGAATGCTGGAGCCGGAAGAGTTTTTGCAGCTCTTGGATGTATTGAAAGCGTGCCGGCGAATTGCCCATTTCTTTTTGGAGCGCAAAAAGACTTACGAGACGCCCCGGTTGGAATGGTGGGCAGGACAGCTTACCTTGCTGCCGGAGATGGAGCGGGAGATTGACGATATCATTGCGCCGGAGGCCGCTGTGCGGGATACGGCTTCCTCGGAGCTTTTGACAGCGCGGCGCAAGATCAACACACTGAAAAATCGGATAAAGGAGCGCTTAGAGCATATCGTGCGTTCGGAAAGCAGTCAGAAATATTTGCAGGATGCGTTGGTGACCATCCGCAATGACCGCTATGTGGTGCCAGTAAAACAGGAGTACCGCAGTCACATTCCTGGCATTGTCCATGATCAGTCAGCCAGCGGTGCGACGCTTTTTATCGAGCCCATGGCAGTGGTTGAGATGAATAACGATCTGCGCAAAGCCTACAGCACGGAGCGGGATGAAGTGAACCGCATCTTGCTGGAGCTAAGCGGAAAGGTGACGCCTTACACAGAGGATTTACAGTATAACTTGCAGGTGTTGGCGCGTATTGATTTCATTTTTGCCAAGGCGCGGCTCAGCGAAAAAATGAATGCGGTGGAGCCCATTTTGAAGACAACGCCGGAGCTTTCCATTCGCAAAGGACGTCATCCGTTGATTCCGGCAAAACAGGTGGTGCCGTTGACTATCAGTCTGGGGCAGGACTTTGATTCTGTGGTGATCACCGGACCAAATACAGGCGGAAAAACGGTTACCTTAAAAACAGTCGGGCTTTTTGTGCTGATGGCGCAGTCCGGCTTGCATATTCCTGCGGAGGTGGGCAGTGAAATGGGCCTGTTCCGCAGCGTTTACGCCGATATTGGGGACGAACAAAGTATCGAGCAGTCCTTGAGTACCTTTTCCTCCCATATGACCAATATTGTGCGCATTTTACAGGAAGTGGACGGGGATTCTCTGGTGCTTCTGGACGAATTAGGCGCAGGGACCGACCCTTCTGAAGGTGCGGCTTTGGCTATTTCTATTTTAGACGACATTCTGCACCACGGAGGAAAGATTATCGCCACGACCCATTACAGTGAACTGAAAGCCTATGCCTTCAATGAGCCTAGAGTGCAGAATGCCAGCGTAGAGTTTGACGTAGAGACCTTGCGTCCCACCTATCGCTTGCTGCTGGGTGTGCCAGGGAAAAGCAATGCCTTTGAAATTGCCCGCAAGCTGGGTATTCAGGATCATATCATTGAGAATGCCCATAGCTTGATTTCTCAGGAAGAGCAGGATGTGGCGGGATTGATTGCGTCATTGGAAACAAACAATGTGCTGGCAGAGCAGAAACGGCAGGAAGCGGAGGACAAGCTGCAGGAAATTCAGGCGCAGTTGAAGGCGTTGGAGGAAGAACGGGCAGCTTTGACAGCCTCTGCCGATAAGATTCGCCGAAACGCGCAGGCCCAAGCGCTGGATATTGTGCGCGAGGCGCGGCAGGAGAGCGAGGAGATTTTGCGCGAACTGCGGAAAATGCACATGGACAGTGCCAAAGCGCAGACGGAAGCCCAGGAGAAGCGCAAACGGCTCAGCGAAAAGGAAGAGAAGCTGGCAGCCCAGGTAAATAAGGGACCTAAAGTAATCGCAAATAAAGTGACGAAAGTGAAAGTAGGCGAGGAAGTATATGTGCCCAAGTTTACGCAGCACGGCACAGTGCTGACGCTGCCGGACAAAAACGGCAATCTGCAGCTGCAAATCGGCATCATGAAGGTAAATGTAAATCTGGAGGAACTGCAGCAGTCGGCCAAGCAAAAAGAGACAGGCAAAACGATGGTGCACAAGATATCTTCCGGAAAAACAGAAACTATCAAGAGCGAGCTGGACTTGCGGGGACTTCTGGTGGAGGAAGCGCTGGATAAGGTGGACAAATATTTAGACGACGCCTACCTGAGCAGTCTGGCTTCTGTGCGGATTATTCACGGCAAGGGTACAGGCGTGCTGCGCAGTGCGGTAAGGGAGCAATTGAAGCATCACTGTCATGTAGCCAGTTATCGTTTTGGCGCATTCAATGAAGGCGGCGACGGCGTTACGGTAGTCGAATTGAAGAAGTAATTTTTTTGTCTGCCTTTGCCTGTTCCTCCGTGGCTTCGGACGGTTCCTTGCTTGTGCAGCTTTGCTGAACTAACGTTCATCACGCTTTGTACAAGCTGCGTCACAGTCCGCCCCAAAGTCGGAATGCTGGCAAAGTAGGTACGGGAAGTTTAATTACATTTCTCTATGCGTATGTGTCTATGCCTTTCCTTCCGCTGTGTCCAGCCAGAAAAATATCGGATATTGAGTCAGATATTGATTAGAAAGCTGTCGGGCAAAAGCCGGAATTACAGCGAAGGCAAGTAAACCATTAAATAGACAAGATAAAATTCCCCATGTCTGCCTTGCCTAAATTTCGACTTCTGGACGGACAATTCCCGCAGTTGTCCAAACTGTGGCAGACGTTAGTCTGACAAAAGTGGACAACTAGAGGAATTGTCCGAAGCAGCGGAGGAAGGGGCAAGGCTGACAAAAGAAAGCAAAGTTAGGTAAAAAAACGCAAAAACATAAAGGAGTATACAAAATGCTAGAATATAAATATGATACCCAACTGCTGGTAGAGGGAACAGCGCTTTCCAGCGACGATATCAGCGCCTACATTACAGCCCATATTGCCGGGGATTGTTTATTGGCAGTGGGCAATGAGACCTTGGTGAAAATTCATTTTCACACCAACACACCATGGAAGGTGTTGGAGTATTGCGCTTCGTTGGGCGATGTATTTGACGTCGTCATTGAAAATATGGAGCGGCAGGCAAAAGGCCTGCAAGGATAACGTAATACACAAAATGCTGAATCAAGCGTTGTGGAGGCGATGAAAGGTGAAATTCTTAAAACTTTATGCAGCGATCTTAGTAGTTTGTTTTATTTTTGCATTCTTTGGAGGATGGATGCTCTTTGATTTCAGCATAAACTATTATGTCACGACAGCGGTTTATGCATTTGTCATTACAGTTGTTTTAACAATATTCCTATCACAGGAAGAAAAAATTGAACAACTGGAAGAACGGGTTAGAAAGCTTGAAGAAAAGCAGTAGTTCTGCGTTATCACGTTGGATTTATCGGAGAATGCTCTGTGAAAGCAGGCTGTTGTCGCAAATGCTGATAAGCAGGTTTACAACGCAGTGCAAAAGGAAAAATAAGTTTGTTTGATTGAAGAAATATAAAATTTATGGTATACTGTTTTGCAGAACGTTTTGTTGTACAGGTTCGGGTTTTATCGCGCATTGTATGTCTGCAATCGTTATCGCTTATAAACTGTCTGTGCAGACGTTTGCTTCATGGTAGCATAAAAATAGAAGAAAAAGGAGGGGCGGCCATGAGCAAAAATGCGCTGGCTCTGGTGGATTGCGGCGAGCGGGACATCTTATTTCAATTTCTGACCAAGGAAGTTGACCGCAAGACCGTTAAAAATGAAATGATTTCGCCTTATGACGATCAGCTGATTGGAAAAATGAATTTTAGTTATCGCGGTGTGGAGCATTCTATGTTTTTCACTTATGCGCGGGCTTCGGAGTATCCTGGAATGCGTTTTCGCAATCATAAGATTATTTATCTGAGCTTGGGCGTCAGTGAGATCAGCTCGGAGATTTTTACAAAAATTTGCAGCCATTTTGGCGGGTTCCTTGACCATAATGATGATTTGGAAACGGGATGGCAAAAGATTGAGCGGCAAATTACCGCAGAGGAAGAACTGCTAGGGGAATGGTCAGAACAGGTGGCTGCAGAGGAAGCGCAAAGCGCCTTGCAGGAGCATGTACAGGCGTTCCGGGAAAATCAAAAGCCGGGCGGAGAGCGGAAGGAACCCCGCCGCAAGGAAGGCAAACAGCAGGAACAGCGCCGCCGCAGCGAGAAGGGCGAGCGACGGGAAGATGTGCGCCGCGGACAGCGCCATGAGCGCAGAGAGGATAACCGGACAGAAAAGAAGGGAAATCCCCGCAACCGCAGCGAGAGACCTGCCTCCAAAAAGGCAGAGCAAAGAATGACAGAAAAACAGGAAAAAGCAGCTGGCAACGAGAGCCAGAGTTAAAATAAGGCTGCTTCTCTGGTCGTAAATTGTAGGTGTTTGCGTGTAGAGAAGACGGCCTTTTTGGTTTTCATGGAGGGAAAAGACGATGCTGGGAAATACACCTATGATGAAGCAATATGAGGAGATAAAAAAGGATTATCAAGATTGTCTGCTGTTTTACCGTTTGGGAGACTTTTACGAAATGTTTGGGCCGGACGCAGAGGAAGGCAGCCGTTTGCTGGGGATTACGCTGACAGCCAGAGACGGCGGTATGGGAAAAGTACCAATGTGCGGCGTGCCCTTTCACTCGGCAGATAATTATATTGCCAAAGTGATCGGCGCAGGACAAAAAGTGGCCATTTGCGAGCAAGTAGAGGACCCGAAGAGCGCAAAGGGCATTGTAAAGCGTGAAGTGATTCGCGTGATTTCACCTGGAACGATTCTGGAGGGCAACTTTTTACAGGAACGTAGCAGCAACTATCTATTGGCAGTTGCCCGCGGTGAGCAGGGCTACGGACTGGCAGTGGTCGACGCCTCCACGGGGGAATTTCTGGCGACAGAGGTGCCCGATTGGAATACTTTACATAACGAATTTTGGCGGTATGACCCTGTGGAATGCCTGGTAACAGAGGGGGATGAAGCGGTCTTAGACGAAGTCAGCCGCATCGCCGGAGAAAATCGAGTGACCATGACGGTTCACCACAAGCATGCCTTTAACTTGGACTATGCAGAGAAGAAAATACTGGAGCACTTCCACATCAATTCTCTGACAAGCTTGGGCTGTGAGGACAAGCCTTTGTTGACCATAGCGGCCGGTGCGATTTTGGATTATTTGAATCTCATGCAGAAAAGCCGCCCTGCCAATATCATGACCTTAAAAGTCTATTCTCTGAAAGAAACCATGGATTTGGATTATGCGACACGGCGCAATTTAGAGTTGGTGCGCTCTCTGCACAGCGCTGAGCGCAAGGATTCTGTATTGGGAATTATCGACTATACCCGCACTGCGGTGGGCAGCCGTCTGTTGAAAAATTGGCTGGAAAAGCCGCTGTTGAACAAGGCAGAGATTCAAAAGCGCTTGGACACAACAGAGGAGCTGGTCAATGACACGACTCTGCGCTTATCCTTTAAGGAGCATCTGGAGCCGGTTTACGATTTGGAGCGTATCGTTTCCCGGATTGCCTACGGCACAGCAAATGCCAAAGATTTGTTGGCATTGAAAAATTCCTTGGCACAACTGCCGGCACTGCAGAAAAGTTTGGCGCAGGGCAAGAGCAGCTATTTGCGCCAGCTCAGCGAAGGGTTTGATGTCTTGGCGGACATCTATGAATTATTGGAGGCTGCCGTGCATCCCGAGGCGCCCTTTTCTATGCGGGAGGGCAACCTCATTCGCGATGGTTACAACCAGGAGGTTGACGCATTGCGGGATGTGTTGGTCAACGGCAAGCAATGGCTGGTAGATTTGGAGCAGAGAGAGCGGGAACGCACCGGCATTCGGACGTTGAAAGTGAGTTACAACAAAGTGTTCGGCTATTATATTGACGTCACAAGGAGCAAAAGCGGCGATGTGCCCGAGGAATATGTGCGGAAGCAGACGCTGGCCAACAGTGAGCGGTTTATCACACCGGAGCTGAAAGAGCTGGAAAACAGAGTGCTGGGCGCAGATGAAAAGGTGAAGGAGCTGGAGTATCAGCTCTTTGTGCAGCTGCGCAATACGGTGGGCACCCACGTAGCACGGATTTTGCACACAGCGCACAGCATTGCGCAGATTGACTGCCTGTTTTCTCTGGGGCAGGCGGCGGTGTATCACAATTTCTGCAAGCCTGTTATCTCCGAGGATGGGCAATACATTCTCAAGGATTGCCGCCATCCGGTGGTGGAGGAAAAATTGAAGGATGGCTGGTTCATTCCAAACGATGTGCATTTTCATCCGGACAAGGAAAGGTTTTTGATTATCACCGGGCCAAATATGGCGGGGAAAAGCACCTATTGCCGCAGCGTTGCGGTGGCTTCGGTGCTGATGCAGATTGGCTCCTTTGTGCCGGCGCGGGAAGCGGTGATGCCTGTGGTGGACCGGGTATTTGCCCGCATTGGCGCCAGCGATGATTTGAGTACAGGCCAAAGTACCTTTATGGTAGAGATGAATGAAGTGGCCAATATCGTCAACAATGCCACCAAGGACAGCCTGATTATCCTGGACGAGGTGGGACGCGGTACCAGCACCTATGATGGATTGGCCATTGCCTGGGCGTTGACCGACTATATCAATAATACCATTGAGGCCAAGACCATGTTTGCCACCCACTATCATGAGCTGACGGCATTGGAAGAACAGCCAGGAATTTGCAATTACTCTGTGGCAGTCAAAGAGGATGGCGAAAATGTCGTATTCCTGCGCAAAATTATTCCCGGCGGAGCAGATCGCAGCTATGGGATACACGTAGCCAGCCTGGCGGGAATTCCGGAGAAGATTCTGCAGAATGCCCGAACGATTTTGCGCACCTTGGAGCTGGAGAAAGAGCAGCATCGTCCCCATGTGACCCAGATGGATTTATTTGCAGCGGCGCAGGAGCTGGAGCCCGTGAAGGCGCAGCCGGTCATGGCTGTGCCGGAGGTGCTGCGGGAGCTGGCCGCGGTGAATGTAAACGGCTTGACGCCCATGGATGCGATGAATTTGTTGTTCACATTGCAGAAGAAAGCGCAGGAGGTGGTAGACCATGGGGCAGATTAAAGTACTGGAAGAGCATATTGCCGATAAAATCGCTGCCGGAGAGGTGGTGGAGCGTCCCCTTTCCGTGGTAAAGGAACTGTTGGAGAACAGCCTGGATGCCGGCGCAGATTTTGTGGAAATTGAAATCCGCGAGGGCGGCGTCAGCCTGATTCGTGTAAAAGACAATGGCAAAGGGATGGACGCCGATGACCTGAGGCTGGCCTTTGCGCGCCATGCCACCAGTAAAATTCAGGAATTTCAGGATTTGTTCCGCCTGAATACCTTTGGCTTTCGCGGCGAAGCCCTGCCCAGCATTGCGGCAGTGGCGCAGGTGGAAATGACCAGCTGCACAGCGGCAGAGACAGTGGGACATAAAATTCGCGTGGAAGGCGGCAGTGAACAGGAATTCAGTGAGGTCGCCGCAGCGCCGGGGACTGTGATGGAGGTCAAAAATCTGTTTTACAATGTTCCGGCGCGCCGGAAATTTTTGAAGAGCAACAGCTATGAAACGGGGCTCATCGGTGATTTAATCAGCAAATACGCCATTGGGTATCCCCATGTGCGTTTTCGCTATATCTCCGGCGGACAGCTGCAGCTGGACACAGCGGGGATGCACACAGCAGAACAGCGCATCGCTTATGTTTACGGGAGCAATTTGGAGCAGCTCATCGTGCCAATAGAAAAACAGGAATTGGGTGCGGGACGTTATGTGGAAGCCTGGCTGGTGCGGGAGGAAATTACCCGCAACAACCGGGGACAGGAAGTATTTTTTGTCAACGGCAGATTGGTGAAGAGTGCAGAGCTGAGCCAAGCGTTGGAAGAAAGCTACTATACCCTGATTGCCAAGGGCCGGTTTCCAGTGGCGGTGCTGCAGCTTACCATACCAGGCAATGAAATAGATGTGAATGTACACCCTGCCAAGACAGAAGTAAAAATCAATGGTTTTGCCCAACTAAAGACCAAAATCGTCGAAGTGTTGAAGGATGCCCTGTGGGAGGCCAACATTACCAAAAATGCTTTCCTGCCGGAAACGGTAGCGCCCATGGCCAGACAGCAGTCTTCTGTGGGAAAGATTGTGCAGGAACGGGCAGAACAGGAATCCAGAGAAACTGATACGCCCAGAGAAAAAGCGGAACATAGAGCGCAAACCATTGGGGCGGTGTCTTATCCCAATGAGAAAGCAGAGGATGGGGTGAACAGCGTTGTCGCTGAACCGGAAAAGCTCTATCGCTGGCAGCAGGAGCCCCTTGCAGTGAAAAAAGAGCAGCCGCTGCAAAGGGCCACACAGGATACCCTGTTTGCATTGGAGCCGCAGCCCATAGAGAAAAAAGCGCCGCAAAAAGAGGTTACTCCACAGATGAAAGCGGCAGAAAAACAGGGAAAGATGCCGAAAGATAAGGAGAAGGATTCATTGCAGGTGAAAGGCATTGCCAACTTGACAGTGATCGGACAGTTAAATCATTCCTTCATTTTGGCGCAAAATGAGGAAGGTCTGTACATCATTGACCAGCACACCTGTCATGAACGGATTCTTTACGAAAAATTCATGAAGGCGGAGGGAGAGAAAGCCTTGGTTTCCCAGCCGCTGCTCATCCCGGTGACAGTGACGTTGTCAGCGCAGCAGGACAGTATCCTGATACAGCATATTTTTACTTTGCGCCAATTGGGCTTTGTCCTGGAGAATTTTGGAGAGCGGTGTTACCTTCTGCGCAGCCTGCCATTAGGGTTGCATGAGCTGCCCAATGTGGAGGAGTTCTTTTTGGATTTGCTGCATGACCTGGCAGAACAAAAAGAAGTGACGGCGGCGATGATCAAAGAAAAATTATTGATAACTGCTTCCTGCAAAGGTGCCGTGAAAGCCCACTGGCCCTTGACAGACATCGAAATGCGCACCTTGCTGTATGACTTGTCGCAGGTGGAAAACGCCCATACCTGCCCCCATGGGCGGCCTATTATTTATAAAATAACCATGAGCGAGTTATATAAAATCTTCAAGCGGGGAACCTATCATGGTTAATTGGGCTTGTACTACCAGCAAGGCCAGAGGGAAGCATAGAGAAGGGCTCACAGCCCAGGCCAAAGATCTGTGCGCGGAGTTGGGGATTCCTGTGATTGCGCGGCAGAACAGAGGCATTCCCTGGCTGATGGAGCAATATGCCTTGGAGTGTCTTTTGGTTGAGGAGGATGGCGGCCTGCTTGCCCATTGGGGCGATGGCAGCCGGTTTTCCTTTCATCCAGGAATGGCAGTGCATCGCATAAAGCAGATAAAAGATGGAAAACAAGAAATGCTTACGCAAATTTTAGAGATAGAACCGGGCGATGAGATTCTGGACTGCACGCTGGGCATGGCCAACGATGCCATTGTGCTCTCTTTTGCAGCGGGTGCGCAGGGACATGTCACAGCGCTGGAGAGCAGTCCCTTGATCTATGCAATTACCAGCTATGGCCTTTGTCACTGGTCCACAGGCAGTGTGCGGATGAAAGCGGCAATGGAGCGAATAGAGACCATACATTGCGCCTATGAAGATTATTTGCGGCAATGCGTGCCTGACCAGTTTGATACAGTTTATTTTGACCCCATGTTTGAACAGCCGGTGTATACCTCCAGCGGGATTGCACCGCTGAGACGAGTGGCCAATTATGCGCCGCTTACAGAGGAAACTCTGGAGCGGGCTTGCCAGGTTGCCCGGCGCAAGGTGGCAGTACGGCACAGGGCCGGGACATTGACGCACTTGCATTTTGACGAAATCAAAGGCGGAAAATACAGCACCTTGGCTTACGGTGTGCGCTATGCAGATGGAAAGTGAGGACAGATGGTGAAGAAACCTTTAGTTGTATTGGTGGGTCCTACAGCGGTAGGGAAAACAGCAGCCAGTATCGGTCTGGCGCAAAAGTTGAATGGTGAGATTATTTCCGGAGACTCCATGCAAATTTTTCGCGGTCTGGATATCGGTACAGCGAAAATTACGCCAGAAGAAATGGACGGTGTGCCCCATCATTTAATCGACATAAAAGAACCCTGGGAAACCTTCAGCGCCGCAGAATTTAAGCAGCGGGCAGACCAGTGTATTGCCGACATTGCAGAACGGGGCAGACTGCCCATTCTGGTAGGAGGAACAGGCTTTTATGTGAACAGCGTGCTTTATGAGTACCATTTTGGAGAGGCCGAGCGCGACGAAGCCTATCGGCAGGAGCTCTTGCAGTATCAGGCAGAGTATGGCGACGAAGCCTTGTGGAAGCTTTTGGAGCAAAAGGATGCCCCGTCAGCACAGCGGCTGCATTGTCACGACAGCAAACGAATCATTCGCGCCTTGGAAGTATTGCACGTAACCGGTGTGCCAGCCTCTCAGCGGCAGAATACCCTTGAGCGGGAGCAAATGCGCTATCATACCGTTTATCTGGGCCTGAATCTGCCCAGGGACATCTTGTATGGGCGCATCAATCACCGCGTGGATCAGATGATTGCCGCCGGATTAGAGCAGGAGACACGGCAGGCGCTGGCGCAGGGTGTTGACCGCGACGCCCTCTCCATGACCAGCTTGGGGTATCGGCAGATGGTACAATATATCAACGGCGAGATTTCCCTAGAACGGGCAGTGGAACTGATTAAGCGGGACACCCGGCATTTTGCCAAACGGCAGCTCACCTGGTTCCGCCGGGATCCCAATATCCGTTGGGTTGAAAAACAGGGCAAAACAGAGCAACAGGTGGAGGCGGAACTTTTGCAGCAAATCAGGGAAAAGCTGTGATGTCCTAAACATCCTTGCCCTCTGGAAAGTTGAAGCAGGATAAAAAATATTAGAAAGAATGCTGTAATCTCCAACTGACTTTTTCAACGCATAAAATACTCCTCCAAAGTGAGTCACCTCAATTTGGAGGAGTATGTATTCTATTGGATTTTAAAAGCGCTTAATCTTTCTGGACTTTTTATCCTGATACATGCGCGCATCGGCAATCTGCATCAAATCGTGGAAATTGGTACCGTCTATTGTGTGGAAGGCAGCGCCTATTGAAAACTGGAGTGTCTGGCGGTAATTTTTCTCCTGCACAAAAACACTGCCTCGTTCCTCTTTGATTTGTGCAATCATGCTTTCCAAATCTGCCATGCACGAAAAGCCGTACAGAAAAACAGCAAATTCATCACCGCCCAGTCTTGCGGAGATAGACTTTTCTTTTGTTATAGTTTGTAATGTCTCAGCAATCGCTTTCAAATAACGGTCGCCCATAAAATGTCCGTACGTATCATTAACGGCTTTCAAATCATCTGCATCAATCATCAGCATCGCTGCAAAGCCCAGCGCATCGGGGGATTCAAATAGAAGATTCATTTGCTCATTAAAACCTCTCCGATTATATAATTGGGTCAGTTCATCCATCTGACTTTGCAGTTTTATTTGCGAGGCTTTTTCCCATAAATGGGTGATATCCGCAATATAATAAACGATACTTTGTGCATCTTCCAATTGTTCAAGCTGTAAATACTTCTTTTTTCCGTGTACACAATATTGATAAATCGTTTCATGTTCATTGATTTGATATTTTTTTATCTCGTTGATTTTTTCTTCAAGAAAGTCCTGCATTTCAGAAGATACAGGTTTGTGTTCCTGTATTTCCAAAATTTCCAGTAGTTTGTGATTGTAAAATGTTTGATGATAGAAGGTATTCTTTTCAAAAAAACCGAAAGGAATCTCGCTTTTATTCAAAAGGTGCAGGAAATGTTTTCTACTTAACCGGACGGAATTTAACATCTGGTTGATATATAATAATAATTCCTCAAATTCTCTGATACCTGTTTGAATATGGATTTCGTCAAGGCTTCCTTTTTCTATCTTCTGTAATTCACAAACAATCTTCGCCAAATTGTTGCTTAATTTGTGTTGTATATACCAGCGTAAAATCATAATAATTCCAATAGAGCCAACTAAAACATAAAAAACCACAATACCTGATGACTGCAGCATACGTGTAACCGGCGAAAAGGAATTATACATGCGCACCAGAATATAATCCTGATATTCTTTCGTATAGACGCAATACTTTATTCCATCATATTGCAGATGAATGGTATTGGACAGTTGCTTACCATATGGCAGCTGCTCTGCTTCAAATATTGTCTGGTGATTTAGTTTGGGGGATGTAGAGGCTATGATCTCATATGTTTTTTTATCAAGCACATGAAGATACCCATCTACTTCAAATGGCATCTCTTCCAAAATATTATGAAGGCTGTTTTCTTCCATTATTTGCTGCAATCGCCGAGGCTCCATACCAATCTGTACAATGCCGCTGCCATCATCCAACCAAACCGCAGCGTACTGCATTTCTTTTTGCTCAGCTGTATTTGGTGTAATATCCTGACAAAGCTTTAATGAGCGGTCTTGAAGCATAGGCTTGAAAAATCGCATTTGCTCTCCTGAATCAAAGGTAAATCCGTAATATTGGGGATGGGTGCCGGAAACAATCTCTCCATCAGGCGTAAAAAAATGAATTTCATCCACATCCATTTTTTCAGCCAATTCTCTGGAGGCAGTCACGTCCAACATGCTTTTGTCAAGTTGTTCCAGGTGATAAGCTACCAAATTTGCCGCAAGGATACAGCGTTCTTTAAATTCCTGTTCCGCATCTCCCAATTCGCTTTCATTGGCCTGAATGAGTTGTTCCAGTTGTCCAAACATCTCTGTCGTGCTTTTTCGCTGCGTTTGATGCTGCATATACATCTGGATATAGAGATTTACAGGCAAAAGAAAGAGCAGGAAGAGCAAGAGCATGATGGATACCATTTTAGGCAAAACAGTCTTGATACTTTCGGTTTTCATATTCATCACTCCAGCTTTTTAAAATGTTCTGAATCATCGGAATCACTGAATCAGCACAACTCGCAATCATTGCCCATATATCACTGCAAACTTCGCCGTTTTTCAGTCAAGATAAGCCGCTTTTTCATAAAAATTTTATTATATTTATTATATACAACGCCCAAAAAGAAGTCAACGCACTTCTGCCAATGCCCTGTTTTACGTTATGAATCAGATATTCTTCTCATTAAAAAAGCCAATAGAAATGTGTATCGCGACATCTCTATTGGCTTTTTGTGTGCTAATGCCGATGAATAAATGCGGCAAGATCTTCAGAAACCTGTGTATTGACCGTTCCCTTTTGCTGAAATTCTGTGGGAGTACTTTTTCCGGTGCCGCTCATAAACAGATGATTCAAATTATCATAATAGAGAAACTGTGCGTTGTTTTTGCCGGAGAGGGCTTCTTTCCACAAATCCATCTCAGAGGCGGGAACCTGATAGTCCCTTCCGCCGTGCAAGAAAAGCAACGGTTTATCCACCTGTTTGATTTCTTCTAATGGTGCATAATTCTGTAATGACAGCCAGTAGCTGACAGGAAAATCGAAAAGCTCCTCGGAGGAAAGAGAGCTGTCTCCGGTGAGATTCTTGACATTGTCAGACATGGTTTGTACCTGCGTCAGAATTTTTTCTTTACCTGCCTTGTCCAGATTGGATTCGGTGTTTAAGATATAAACGGTTTCATCCAACAGGATATCTTCCAGAGGACGAGCTGAGGCCGCCAGGAAGATGTAACCAGCAGCGTCGGGCGTGACTTCTGCAATGCGGGGCATCAGATAACCGGACAGGCAATGTCCTGCAATGTAAATTCCATCGCTCTGGATGGTGTTCAGCGTTTTCAGAAAGGAAACTGCCGCGGCCACATCATCAATGGTTTCCTCATAAACGGTAAAATTTTCTTTCTGGGCCAATTCCCTGGCATACGTGTAGCTCCGTTTGTCATAGCGCAACACAGCGATGCCTTGACTGGATAATTGCTCTGCCAAATTTAAAAAGGGCAGGTTGGGTCCTAGCTGTTCATTGCGGTCCTGCGCTCCATAACCAGACACCAAAATGACCACAGGAAACGGACCGGTTCCTTCCGGTAAGGTCAAACTGCCAGAAAGGGGATAGGCATCGGTGCCAAAGGAAATCTCCGTGTCATTTTTCAGTCGGGTGCTTTCGCTCATATAGCTTTCTTCAACTGTATAAAAACCAGAGATGAGCCCTTCCGCGTTAAAGGTAAGCTGAAAGGTAACAGTGCCGTTCGCAAAGACACAAGGCACACTGGCAATCTGGTTGTTATCTTTGGAAGTGATGGTGATGTCGGATTGATAATATTGAAAAGCACCGTATTGAGAGATAAGATCATTCCAAAGGGTCTGCAATTCCTGCTGAGACAATTCTTTTTTCAGATTATCGTCAAAGAGCTGATAAAATGCAGCAATATTGCCGTCGGCCAGCGTCTGGATGGATGCCACAGTCTGCTCCGAATAATTGATTTGTTTGGATGCTTCCGTTGCTGAAGGCGCAGGAGGCCGTATGCATCCGCCCAGTAAACAGACAGCGAGACATAAAAAGAGAATAGGAGATCGCTTCATAGGAACCTCCCGTTATTTTAAATTGTCGCTGTTTAAGCATTGCAGACTATCCAACACAAACATGCCGTCCTTGCGAATTAAGACATCGTCAAAATAAATTTCTCCTCCGCCATATTCGGGTGTTTGGATATAGACCAAATCCCAGTGGATTGTCGAATCGTTGCCATTGGGTGCATCCTCATAGCAGCGGCCCGGCGTGAGGTGAATACTTCCCATAATCTTTTCGTCAAATAAAGTATCCTTCATGGGGGACAAAATATAGGGGTTGACGCCGATGGCAAATTCACCCAGATAACGGCAGCCTTCATCCTGGTCCAGTACAGCATTGAGTTTGTCCGAATTGTTGGCGGTGGCTTTTATGATTTTGCCATTCTGAAAGGTGAAGCAAATATTTTCATAAGTAAAGCCCTGAAATACAGAAGGCGTGTTGTAGGTGATGACGCCGTTTGCCGAATCCCGTACAGGCGCAGTGTAAACCTCGCCATCGGGAATATTGCATTTTCCGTCGCATTTAATGGCAGGAATATCCTTGATGGAGAAGGTGAGGTCCGTGCCTGGGCCGACGATGTGTACCTTGTCTGTTTTGTTCATGAGTTCGACTAAGGCATCCATGGCGCGGGACATTTTGGCGTAATCTAAATTGCATACATCAAAATAGAAATCCTCGAATTGCTCCAGGCTGGTGTTGGCCAGCTGTGCCATAGAGTGGTTGGGATAGCGCAGCACGACCCATTTGGTATTGTTGACCCGCTCATTGAGCACGTCGCTGGTCATGGCATTGTGAAGCTGCAGCTGCGCATGGGGAATATCGGAGAATTCTGCAATATTGTCCGAGGCACGAATGCCGATGTAAGCATCCATCTCCTTCATCTGCGCCATATCCAAGGCTGCTTTTATCTGCAGTTGTTCTTCGTCTGCGCCCAACATCACTTCACGGTTGATGCTGTAATCCTCCAACTGCACATAGGGAAACCCTCCGGCCGCGTAGGTTTCTTTAACTAGCTGACGGGCCAACGGATAAGCCGAGGAGCCAAATACGTGAATCATCACGCGTTCCTTCGGCTTGACTTCACAAGAATAATGAATCAGATTATGGGCAAGCTTTTTAATTCTTTCATCCATAATAAACGCATCCTTTCCAAGCGCTGCAAAACAGAGCTTGTAACAATTTTGTGCATAAAAGTCTATGCGGTATCCTATATTGTTTCCATTTTATCATAAAAATAACCTATGACGCAAGACTTTGCGCACAAAACGGAGTATACCGCTTCCAATGCCCCAATCTGCACTCTAGACTGTTGGATTATGTTTGGGACGTCTTCGTCCATCGCTAAATTGGAGGTAATAGACGGCGGCGTTAGGATCACATCGGGCGATGCATTCAGGCAGGTTTTGGGAGATAACGTCGTCAAGTCTCTGATCGGAAAGACGGTTACCGTTAGCGCCCTGATGGACATCGAGGTCCCGCCCGCGGCAGGACAGATCGGAATGGTCTCGGAATCCGCGTGGGTTGGCCTTACGCCGCTTCCACGTACCGCCGGTACGGATATTCTGGTCTCGGCGACAGTTTCTATCGGCGATGTTTCCAAACTGAATCCTTGGATTTATAGTGCCCCTGACGGCGTTTATAAACTCAAGGCCATGAAGCTGGAGCTCGGTCCTGTCCAGACCCTGGCCCACAAGGATTCCTCTGGCAAATGGGTGCTCAACGACCCGCCTGACTATGACCTCCAGTATGCTCTGTGCAGTCTGTACAGTCCGATTACGGGAGAATGGGTGGGCTTTCAACACAGTAACCCTAATCTGCTGGACAACTGGTATTTCGCTGATCCGGTGAATCAGAGGGGGCAGGATACCTATACGCAGAGAGGTTATGCGGTGGACCGGTGGAATCTGAACTCCGGGGTGATGCAGGTTTCCGGCGGCGGAATCACGCTTGCCCCCCAGGGAACGAGCCGGGCACAGCTGCAACAGGTACTTGAAAATCCCAATGCACTGTATGGGAAGGTATTGACGATGTCGTTTTATATAGACGGGCAGATATATTCCCAAACCGTTTCGATCCCCCAGTATCCGTCCTTTCCGCTCGACACGACTTCACCTGAAATAGACGGCATGCGTTTGTATTTGTATCAGGGAACGGAAAACGGTGTACTTTGGGCCGGCCTGCGGGTCGAGCCGGGATGCGCGGCGAAAACAGTTGTCGCGGCAAAATTGGAGTTTGGCCCCGTCCAAACCCTGGCCCACAAGGATTCCTCCGGCAAATGGGTGCTCAACGACCCGCCGCCCAACAAGGCGCTGGAGCTGGCGAAGTGTCAGAGGTACATGTTCAACGCAGTACTGGGAGGATATGATTGGGGTCAGTTTATGTATGGGCAATCTTATAGTGCCAATAAAATCAGTTTTACTCTTACGACGCCCGTTAATATGAGAGCAATTCCAACCCTGATATACTCCGGGAATTATGCAGCAATTGGGGGAGGACAGGTTTTTCCTGTAACTGGGTTCTCCGTTGCTGAGATTGCAGCTAATACGGTAAGAATAGAAGCTGATGTAAGTAATGTACCTATATTAAACGCATTCGTACTACAAAGAAACAATGACATAAACAGTGTATTTTTGCTTGACTCTAATCTGTGATAGGAGAATATCATGTACAACAAACACTATATCACCACCGACGCTCAGGGCCTCATCACCTCCGGCTGGAGCGACGGCCCGCACCCTGACCGTGACGCCACCAACGCCATCTGCATCAACGAGCAGGGCGGCTACCAGTTCCGGCTTTTCCCCGGCGGTGAGGAGAACCCGCCGCTGTACACCATGGACGGCGTGCCGCTCTACCGCTGGGACGGGGGAAAGGCTGTCCTGCGGACGGAAAAGCCCTTCTTCATCTCCGGCGAAAAAGCCCTGCTCCATACTGCCGAGAATGTAGGACGCACTGCAGAGTAGATCCAGGCGGAACGGGCCCCGTCCCTGAAGGCGGTCCAGGCGGAAAAGTTGGCCCAGCTGTCCGCCGCGTGCAGCGCCGCCATCACGGCGGGCTGTGACGTGGAACTGCCGGACGGCTCCACCGGGCATATTTCCCTGACTGCTGAGGACCAGATCAACCTGACCAACGCCCGCGCGGCGGTGAAAGCGGGAGCCCGGGCCTACCCCTACCACCTGGACGGCGGGCTGTGCGCCCTGTACCCGGCGGCGGATATCCGGGCCATGGCCCGGGCGGCCACCGCCCACAAGCTGTACCACACCACCTATTATAACCATCTGGCGGCCTGGGTGCGGCGGTGCGAAAGTGCGGAGGAGGTTTCCGCGATCACCTACGGCGCGGAGCTGCCGGAGGATCTGGCGGAGCATATGGCGCTTATTTTGAACGCCGGGGAGGGAGCAACGAATGCGTAAAAGGGGGCCCCCGCAAAGCCGCCCCTTGGCTTTGCGGGGAGAGGAGGGGCAAGGAAGTGAGCGCAGTTTTCGCCACAGGCGGAAACGGAGCGGAACGGACTTTGCCCCGACGATGTGTAACTGGCAGGGCCACCTGGTCCGCTGGCTGTTCGGCGGGGTGCTCTACGGGGTGCTGGAGGTGCTGTGGCGGGGTCACACCCACTGGACCATGATGGCGCTGGCCGCCCTGCTGTGCGTGCCGCTGGATGTGGCCAACGAGCATATGCCCTGGTCGTTGCCCCTGACCGTACAAGCGGCGCTGGGCGGGCTGGCCATTACCGCCGGGGAGCTGGCGGCGGGGCTTATCCTCAACGTCTGGCTGGGGCTGGGCGTCTGGGACTACACCGGGCAGTGGGGCAACCTCTGGGGGCAGGTATGCCCGCTGTACACGGCCTTGTGGTGCCTGCTGGCCGGGCCGGTGATCGTGGGCTTCGACTGGCTGGACTACTGGCTGTGCGGCGGGGAGAGGCCAAGGTACAGGCTGATTTGAGGAGGAATATGTATGAGAGAAATTGAGGGCCATTTGTTTTCAGACGTTGCAGGAAAACCGTTTGTCAGCCAGTGCGTGAAATGTGGAATTGTGGTTGACTGGCAAACGGTTAGACGCCAT
>OFFL01000172.1_pt1 | contig 75851 bp, 60 predicted proteins | sample 1521391 | NCBI WGS metagenome assembly OFFL01 (sample SAMEA3504082, study PRJEB24116) | mouse gut metagenome | biome: mouse gut; feature: mouse-associated habitat; material: faeces | place: Denmark | collected 2011
GTGGGAAAGTAGATAACCGCCCCCTCTACGAGAGCCGGAGACTTCGAAAGAAGCCATCCGGCTCTCTTTTTTTATACCCTACGCACCCATCCGTGCATTGGAGGGATGGGGGAATGCAGTGCCATCATCCGTTTACCTGCACAGGGTTAATTTATACACGCGGCGAGTCATCAGCCCGCGCATATTACCGTGAGGGGACTGTGGAACCTCCGTCCCCTCTCCGCCTCAAAACAGCATCCGCCGACAACCGTACCCAACGGTTATCGGCGGATGCGCTTATATGTTACCAATTAAGTCGACCTGTACGCCGCGCTTATAGAGTCAGTCCGTCACGGATCGGGAGAATCGTGACATCAAGATCGTCACGTGAAGTGTCAATACATCAGGTAATCATCAACTGTATATTGATTTTGCTATGTGACTTAAAGTGAATCATGCATAGATTTTGAATAAAAATAATCGCCCCGATTGCCGGATATAACCGGAATCGGGGGTGATGTAGTTATAGTGGAAATTCGATTATCGAACTCTAAACATGTATGCCAATGTGACTTCTATAGACATTCCGCGTGATGCGGAGAAAAAATCTCGTTTGCTGTCCTTGAAAATGTTTCCGAGCCCATAGTAATAACGTCCTTCAAGGAAAAACGAGTGCCGACGCTTTATTATAAGTTCAACACCGGCTCCGGCTGCGATACCATAGTCAAATTTGTTCTGGATATCCATCCGCAGCTGTTCGTTGGTGCGGTATCCTTGCGGAAAACCTTGTATTGATCCATAGTTTTTGTAATCGAAATTGGCGTCAATCGAGCTTCCGATCATAAATCCTACTTCAGGGCCAAGATTAATGAATCCACGGCATTTATTAGAGCCGAAATATATATGAGTCATTAACGGAATCTGTATGTAGGTCAAGGTGCGTGTATAGGAGAATTGGGGGGCCTCATCTTCGGCGAAGTTTTCTGCCCATCCTCGTTGTGTAAAATTGATTTCTCCAATCAGACCAAAATACTTCTCTTCCGTATATCTGGCTGCGAGGCCGAACGTGAGGCCGTTAGTGAATTTCTGATGCACCTCCGGGGAGAACGACATCTTCGACATAGTGACGCCGGCGCGCCCTCCGATTGCAAAATTCGGGGAATATTCGCGTTGAGCTTTAGCTGTGAAGCAGCCACCAAGAGCAAGCACGAGGATAGCGGAGAGGATATGACGCTTAAAAGTCATGAGTATTATGATTGTGTGTGATGTTTGGATGTTTTTAGAGATTGATTTTCTCGATTACGTCGGCCGGTCGGAAATTCACGAAATAAAGAACATCGTTATAATAACCTTCGGCATCATCCGGAGAAATGAATGTGTATCCGTTCTGGATACCGTCATATCGTGCAGCAGGATACTTTAGATATTTGATAAGGAACATTCCGGTGTCAAAGCCAAGTAGGCCTTGGCGGGGCACAGCCATTTCCATGCCTGCTCCATACCATTGTTTGAATTTGTTTTCAAGACCCTTGGCCCGGAAATTTTCATCGTCGGTATAAAAGCGGGAATAGACAATCGTGTTAAGGTTATGCATGTTGGAGAGGGTTTCTCCACGGAAAGTAGTCCATTCTGGATAACCGAAAAGTTTTACAGTCACTGCCGGATTTTCATCCCTCCACTCGATAAGTCCAGGCAAGAGCTTGTTGAGATCGCTCTGACGGCTGGAGGTAGGGATAAACGTGTAGGACGCATCTGTGCTCAGAGCCTTGAGGTCAGACTGCGACAGCTTTGCATCTATGGTAAGTTCGCGATAAGCTATGCCATTGGCATCCAGATTTTCTTTAAGTTCAGTGATAAAGTCGGCCTTGTCATTCGCGCCACCGTTCTGATGCAATATCACAGGTGTAGAATAAGTCAAGCGTGACGTGAGGGCATCGATTGCTTTCTTATACATCTGGCTGCTCGGGAGATTGCCTTGCATCATCATCGGATTTGTGAGATAGCTTTCGTCCTTGACTATGAAAGTGTTGAATATCTTGATTCCATTCTGCCGCCCGAACTCACCAAGAGCAGCAAGCTGAGCTGTATTGTCAGGGGCGATGATTATGCGGTTTTCTTTCAGTTCGGGTAATGCCAAGAGGTCTTTGACCTTGGCTGTAGAGCCCTCGGTGTCATAAGCCGAAATATGTATTGGTGTTCCGTTGTTGCGCAGACTGTCAGCAGCCAACAATAGACCTTTGTAAAACTCGGTGTAGCGGAGTGCGCTCTTTGATGGATTCTCTTCATTGAGCATGAAGGGGAGAATCACAGCTATTGAAAGAGTTTGTGACTGCACAGTGTCAGCCGGCTCTGTGATAGTTGTGGTAGCGGTCGAATCATCAGGCAGGTTGTCGGCTGTCGAATTTGGTTCCTGCTGTGCAGTTTCTGTCGCCACTTGAGGCTGACCAGCCACAGGAATGTTAAGCACCTGTCCAACCTTAAGCGTGTTTACTCCCGGATTGGCTGCTTCAAGTTGAGCCACAGAGATTCCGTGGGCATTCGCTATTGAGTAGAATGTCTCTTTCTTTTTTACTATGTAACCGGTTATTCCTGATGGCTGTGATGCCGCGGTATTGTTTGCGTTCTCTGCTCCAGCCTCCTTGACTCCGCTCCCAGGGATAGTTATGGTAAGACTTTGCCCTGACTTAAGCCCTTCACGCACTATCGGGTTTTGAGATATCAGGCTCTCGGTCGAGATTCCATATTTAGTGGCTATGCCATAGATTGTTTCCCCTTTTTCAACTTGATGGGTAAGGATGCGTGTACCGTCCTGCTTTGTCACATCGGCATTTCCTTCGGTGTTATCTCCATCTACCGGGAAAAACAGAGTCATGCCTGCTTTCAGACCATCAGCTACCGCAGGATTACAACGTATCATCTCCTCCTTGCTGATTCCAAGCTTATGGCACAGTGAATAGACTGTCTCCTTGGAAGGAACATCATAATAGTAATAAGAGTGTCCGTTGATAGTTTTTATGGGTAAATCCTTAACGGCAGCATCAAGCGAAAAGATTGAAATCCCTGTCATAAGGGCCGCAAGTGCTGAAAGTCGCGACAATTTCATACTGTATCTACAATTAATGCACAAAGATACGAAGAATTTTATAATCCGCAATATCGTATAAGTCACTTCGGCTTTGCCGGTTAAAAAACTCCCGGCCACATGCTTCGATAACATATTGACCGGGAGATTATTTATTTGTCAGAGACCGGTGATTTTGCTATGTGTCTGTGCAAAAATCACTCATGTGGCAGTCTCTTAATCCTCGAGGCGACGAGCGCCGTCAGATATGATCACGTCATAGATTTTGGGCTCGTGGCCATACTTGGCGTTGAACTTCTGTTTGGCTGTCTCGATAAACTTGTTATAGATGGGATTGGGCACGAGGTTGATGGTGCAGCCACCGAAGCCGCCACCCATGATACGAGAGCCGGTTACGCCACATTCCTTGGCGATGTCGTTAAGATAGTCAAGCTCTTCGCATGACACCTCATAATCCTTTGACAAACCGTTATGTGTGGCATACATGAGCTCGCCTACGGTCTGGATGTCGCCACGGTTGAGAGCGTCGCACACTTCGAGTACACGTTCCTTTTCCTCGATGACAAACTTGGCGCGCATGTAGTCCTCAGCTGAGATATCGGCTTTGATGGCGTTGAGCATATCCATGTCGGCGTCACGGAGAGTTTCAATGCCGAGATGCTTGGCAACATTCTCGCATGACTGGCGACGTTTGTTGTAGGGGGAGTCAACCAGCTCATGCTTAACCACAGAGTCGACGAGCACGAGGCGGTAGCCGTCAATCTTGAAGGGGAAATATTCAAATTCGAGAGAGCGGCAGTCGAGACGCATAAGGTTGTCTTTCTTGCCGAATACGGATGCAAACTGGTCCATTATGCCACAGTTCACGCCACAGTAGTTATGCTCGGTTGACTGGCCGATTTTTGCGAGTTCGAATTTGTCGATTGTGTTGCCGTTGAAAAGGTCGTTGAGCGCAAATGCAAAGCATGATTCGAGGGCTGCCGATGATGACAATCCCGCACCGAGAGGCACGTTGCCTGCAAATGTGGCGTCGAAACCTTTCACGCAGCCGCCACGCTTTATGATTTCGCGGCATACACCGAATATGTAGCGGGCCCACTGCTGAGAGGGTGCATCCTCTTCTTTGAGTCCGAAGTGGGCTTCCTCATTTATATCGATTGAGAACAGATTCACTGTATCTGTGTTGTTGGGACGAATATCGGCAATGATCACCTTGTCGATAGCGCCCGGAAATACGAAACCGCCGTTATAGTCAGTGTGTTCGCCTATAAGGTTGATGCGGCCTGCCGAAGCATATAGGGTGCCTTCGCCTCCGAAGTGTGAAGCGAACGCTTCCTTAACCTTGTTTTTGAGTTCCATGGGATAAGTTGGGGTGTAATAGTTAGAGGGATAATATAAATGATAGAAATGGGAGAGGCAGAAGCCATCAGTCCGTTCAGGCATTGATGGCTTCTGTCCGGTGAGTCTTTAGAACATTTTTTCAGGATAAGTGCCGTTGGCATGGAGCTCGGCGAATTTCTCCACCACCCCTGGACGGTCGGCGGCATAAGTGACACCAAACCAGCGGGAATCAGTGTCGAGTACCTTGACTGTGGCTTCTCCGTTGTGGATCAGTGTGTCAATACAGAGGGGGATGAAGAACTCAGCTTTGGGAGTATTGAGGTCCTTGTCGAGGAACTTGTGGAACTCTCGGTCGCTGTAGTCAAAATAGTCGGGTGTGAAACCCCAGAGGTTCATCGACACTGGAGTCATCGGATCGAGAGTCTGTTCAACGCCATTCTCGTCGGTGAATACGATGCGTCCGTCGGGAGCATAAGAGATGGCAGTGCGTTCCACCACACCTGTAAGATTTCCGTCTTCACCTTTCGAGCAGACTCCTCGGGCCACTGAGCCATTCTCTGTCATGGTATTGCCTACTCGGAAACCTACCATCGAGTAGTCACCCTTGCGGTCGCGGGGGCGCATGAGATCCTCCGCGATGACGCGGAATGCGTCACGTCCGTAGAAGTCATCGGCATTGATCACGGCAAATGGCTCGTTGATTACCTCTTTGCCCATCAGCACTGCGTGATTCGTACCCCAGGGCTTTGTGCGGTCAGCGGGACAGGTATAACCTTCGGGAAGTTTATCGGTGGCCTGGAATACTACTTCCACTGGAATATGGCCTTCATATTTCGAAAGGATTTTTTCGCGGAAATCCTGCTCAAAGTCCTTGCGGATCACGAATACCACCTTGCCGAAACCGGCCTGGATGGCATCATAGATAGAATAGTCCATAATGGTTTGGCCCTGAGGACCGAGCGGATCGAGCTGCTTGAGGCCGCCGTAACGGCTTCCCATACCGGCAGCGAGAACGAATAGAGTGGGTTTCATCAGTTGAATTTGAAAATTATGGTTTCGTTGTATGTTTCTTCGGGTTTAAGTTCAGAAGAGGGGAACGACGGCTTGTTCGGAGCATCGGGAAATCCCTGACACTCGATAGCCACGCCGTCATAGTCGGCATATTGGCCGCCCGAGATGCTTTCGGGGCATCCTGCAAGCCAGTTGCCGGTGTAGACCTGCATTCCTGGCTGAGTGGTTGACACTTCCAGTGTGCGTCCTGACTTGGGAGCAGTGAGCACGGCCACCGGTCGTAACTCTCCTTTTACATAATTGTCCACTACCCAGCAGTGATCATAACCCTTTCCGATTTTCAGCGGTGTGAAATCAGCCTTTATGTCATTGCCGATAGCTTTGGGCGAGGTGAAATCCATCGGAGTGCCAGCCACGGGAGTAACTTCGCCTGTTGGAATCTGGGTTTCGTCGGTGGGCAGGTAGCAAGCAGCATTGAGCTGTAGCAGATGTTCGAGTACCGAACCTGAGTTTTCACCATCGAGGTTAAAATACACATGGTTTGTGAGATTGACCACAGTATGGGCGTCGGACACAGCCTGTAGATTAAGAGTCAGTCTGTTTTCGTCATCCCATGTATAGATGGCTTTGACATCCATGTTGCCGGGATACCCCTCTTCGCCATCCTTTGCGTGGTAAGTGAAAGTCACGGTGCCATTTCCGTCACACTTGCTTTCCCAAACTTGATTCTGAAATCCTTCAGGACCTCCATGCAGTGCATTCGGGCCATTATTGATGGCGAGGGTATACTCCTTGTTATCAAGCGAGAAGTGTCCGCGTGCTATGCGGTTGGCGAAACGTCCGGGGATTTTTCCTGCACAAGGGCCGTCGGCTATGTATGAGGCGGGGTCTTTATATCCCAGGACCACATTGGCTAAATGGCCTTCGCTGTCGGGAACCTTGATTGATACTATACCGGCTCCGAGCGATGAGAGAGTCACCTCCGCGCCTGAGGCATTGGTCAAAGTATAGAGCGTGATATCACCTTTGGGTGAGGGTGCTACTGTCTTGTCAATTTTCATATATTTATGTGTGGTGTATAGATTCTGTCGAATTGATGATAAGTATCTACATTTCTGCAAATGTAACGATATATTGCCGAAGATGCAACACTTTTGGACTTAAAAAACTTTTTTAAACACCTATTGGCTGACCACTGGTGAAATGTGAATAAAATTTAGTAACTTTGCACCCCGAAAACTCCGTAAAACCACTTCTTACAAAAGATAGATGATAGCAGTAAACAATTTAGGAATCCAATTTGGCAAACGTGTCCTCTTTCAGGACGTTAATCTGAAATTCACACCCGGTAATTGCTATGGAATCATCGGTGCCAACGGCGCCGGTAAGTCCACTCTTATGCGAATACTGAGTGACCAGCTTTCTCCCACCCACGGCACAGTCACACAGGGCCCCGGAGAGCGTATGAGCGTACTGGAGCAGGACCACTTCAAGTTTGACGACTGCACGGTTATGGAAACTGTGCTGCGTGGTCACACTGTGCTTTGGGACATCATGCAGGAGAAGGATGCTCTTTATGCCAAAGAGGACTTCAGTGATGAGGATGGTATCCGTGCCTCGGAGCTTGAGGAGAAGTTTGCAGAGCTTGAAGGCTGGAACGCCGAGAGTGATGCTGCGGCTCTGCTCAGCGGCCTCGGCATAAAGGAGGATAAACATCAGATGCTGATGCGCGACATGAGCGGTAGCGAAAAAGTGCGTGTGCTTCTGGCTAAAGCGCTTTTCGGCAATCCCGATAACCTTCTTCTCGACGAACCTACCAACGACCTTGACCTCGAGACAGTGGCTTGGTTGGAGGATTATCTCTCTAAATTCGAGAACACCGTGCTTGTGGTGAGCCACGACCGTCACTTCCTTGACTCTGTGTGTACCCACACCCTCGATATCGACTATAATAAACTCACCCTCTTCGCCGGTAACTACAGCTTCTGGTATGAATCATCACAGCTCGCACTGCGTCAGCAGCAGCAGGCCAACAAGAAGGCTGAGGAAAAGCGTAAAGAACTTCTTGAATTCATTCAGCGATTCAGCGCCAATGTGGCGAAATCGAAGCAGACCACTTCACGCAAGAAGATGCTTGAGAAACTTAACGTGGAGGAGATTCAGCCCTCGTCACGCCGCTATCCGGGTATAATCTTCACCCCGCAGCGTGAACCTGGCAACAAGATTCTTGAAGTCAAGGGCCTTACAGCAAGCGTCGACGGCGAGATTCTTTTCAAGGATGTGAACTTCCAGATAGAGAAGGGTGATAAGATTGCATTCCTCAGCCATGACCCACGTGCCATGACAGCCCTGTTTGAGATTATTACCGGCAACCGTAAAGCTGATGCCGGAACATTTGAATGGGGACAGACCATTACCACTGCTTATCTTCCGCTTGACAATTCCGCCTTTTTCAACACTGACCTTTCCTTGGTTGACTGGCTTGCCCAGTATTCCAATGACAGCTCGGAAATCTATCTCAAAGGCTTCCTTGGCAAGATGTTATTCTCCGGAGAGGAGGTGCTTAAGAAAGCCTCTGTGCTATCCGGTGGTGAGAAGATGCGATGCATGATAGCCCGCATGATGATGACAGATGCCAACACCCTTGTGCTCGATTCTCCCACCAACCATCTTGACCTTGAGTCAATCCAGGCATTCAACAACACTCTTCAGGCTTTCAAGGGCAATCTTCTCCTTGCCAGTCATGACCACGAGTTCATCCAGACCGTATGCAACCGTATCATCGAACTGACTCCTAACGGCACCATCGACAAGCTTATGGACTATGATGATTATATCACTGACGAGAAAGTGCTTGCCGCCCGCGAAAAGATGTACGCTAAGTAACACAGTACTATCCTTACTATTTTTATATGTTCAGCCTGCTACCGCTATCCGTGGTGTCAGGCTGAAATTTTTCTGTTATTCCGTGATCGGTGATGAGGTGTGTAGCTTACGGTAAGCCGTAGGCGACATGTTGTGGGTTGCTTTGAAGCATTTCCCGAAGTAATTCATGTCGGCAAATCCACATTCGAGTGCAATATCCTTGACTGTAAGGTCGGATGTGCTCAGCAGAGATGCCGCTTTGCTCAGACGGCTCTCCTTGAGAAATTCCGCCGGTGTCACACCAAGCAGAGCACGCATTTTCCTGTTAAGCCCGCTGCGGCTGGTCGCTGTGGCGGCCACCATGCTGTCGACATCTGTGTCAGGATCGCTGAGTGATTTGTTGACAAACTCCATAACGCGTTGCATGAAAGCCTCGTCTTCTGGCGAGAGAGAGGGGTGGGGTGTTACTGTTTGCTGAGACTTCTCTGTGGGAGAGTGTGCGCCAGGCATGTTCTTATCTTTGCCGTTGCGTGTGTCAAGCAGTCGGAGATAAGCTTCAAGGGTCTCATGCTGCTTGCGTTTGATACGGCGGATATAGATTATGACATATGCTGTCAAGCCGATGATTATAAGTGCCGCTGTCACATATAGGAAGCGTGCCAATGGTGTTTCCCAGAACGTTGGAAGCACGTCAATAGTCATGGTCCGGGTGTTGTCGAGCCAGTGTCCGGCCATGTCGGTGGAGCGGATTTCCAGCTTATAAGTACCGGGTTCCATGTCAAGGAATGTAACTGATCTATTTTTACCTATGTGCGACCAGTCACCATCGTTCATGCGGTAAGCATACATGATATCCTGCGCGAAATTATAGTCGAGAGCTGCGAATTTCAGTGTCAGATTCCGCTCGTGTGGTTGCAGGATGAGGTTTTCGGTCATTACTGAAAGCAGTGTGTCGGGACGGTTTTCGACTGAGGCCGCAGTGAAAACCACAGGGGGAGAATATCTGCTGGCGTTCATCTTGGCGAAGTCAAGTAACACCGCGCCATCTTCCGTACCGATAAGCCATCGGTCTTTGCCAGCTTTAAGTGGTTTGGCGTCAGTGAATCGCAGCCTGTCATGAAGACTGGATGCGGTGAACGTTGTGGCGGTGCGAGCCTCTGTGTCGATTGTGTAGACAAGATTATTGCTGACTGTAAGCATCTCGCCGGTATCGGGGTCATAGGCAAGAGAGAGTGCCACGTCGGATGTCTGGTTCACGTTGTCAGGTAGATGTGAGAAATCCAGTTTTGTTTCTGTGGCAGAAAGTGGTGATTGGAGGATGTTTACTCCGTCACTCTCCGTGGCTACGAATAGTGTACCGTTTTTATCGACCGCCACATCCATTACGGCCACATTTCCGAGCGACTCTTTTCTTCCCGGCTCGCTGATGTGAAGATTGATCTTAGCTCCCTTCTCCACCTTTCCATCAAGTGAAAGCGGCACGGTGAGAAGTCCTCCTGTTGTGGAGGCTACTATAATGCTGTCACCGATAATGTTTATGCGACGCACACGCATGGCCCCTGTTGGATAGGTAGGGTTGTCGGTAAGATGGGTGAATCTGATGCTGTCAGCCGTCGGTGATTCTATGAAATCTATGCCACCGTGCATTGTGGCGATCCAGAGATGTCCATAGCTGTCAAATTTAAGGTCATACACCTCGTTGTTACCAAGCGAATAAGGGTTGGCGGCGTCATGGGAATAGTGCTTGATTGTGAAGGTATCCGGCCCTGATGGTTTTAGTCTGAACAGTCCTTCCGGTTTGCCTCCCAGCCATATTGTGCCGTCAGAGTCCTGTGCGAATGTGTAGATAGGGCTGCCGAACTGCACGAAGCCGTCCATAAGTCGGCCTGCGCTGTCAAGATACAATGGCGACGTGAAATCTGGCTTATATACAGCCACGGCGTTATTGTCGCTCTCAGATACCCATATTCTTCCTTCAGCGTCACGGAACGATGCGCGCAGTTTCGACGGTTTGGCCATCGGAAGAGTGGTGTAAGGCTCCTCTCCTATGTTTACGCAATAAGCTCCCGAAGAGCTTCTCAGCCACAGGTTTCCCTGCCTGTCAGTAGCGGAGTAGTAGAGGTTTCCGCCGGGGTTATCTATGGTCGCTGCGAGAGTGAGGGGCCCCTCCGGCGAGGAGGCGTACATGATTTTGCCGTCACGTGTGATGATCCAGATCATGCCGTCGGGAGTCTGGCGGGAATATATCAGGTCGTTATGTTTGTATGGTCCGACATCTCCGAGCTTCCGGTTGCCGAGTGAGTGGTATGCTTTGTCCGGACGCGAGGATGTGCGCACAGCCGACTCCACAGGGTCGTCATCTTGCAGGATAATATATGATTTGTCACGGCATTCTATCACTGTCGTGCCGTCATCGGCAGGCAAAATCTGTCGTACGAGGATAGTTTCTCCGAGTTTCTTTTCAAGCTTGGTATTGATGTCGGAAAAGCTGAGGGTTGTGGTGTCGAAAAGCAGCAGTTTGTCATCGACACGACACCATAAATCGCCTGTCGATGTCAATTTTATGTCACCTACACGCTCAGAATAATAGCGCACGTCATCGGTGATGCGTGGACGGATTTTCGCAAACTCATAGCCGTCGAAACGGTTTAGACCGTTCCATGTAGCAAACCATAGCACACCGTTGTTATCCTCCACTATCTGTTTCACAAGTCGCTGTGACAGACCATCATACTCATCATAATGGCGCACATGGCAGAACGGTCTGCTGTGGAGGTTCAGCACACAGACAAGCATGATGAATAAACTGATGAGACTGCGTTTCATATTCGCAAAAATAATGAAATTTAAGATAGAAGCCAAATGACGGTGTGCGTTTGTGTGAAAAAACAAAAAGACAGACTGTGGCCATTCCTGGCCACAGTCTGTCGGTGAAAACGATAAAATTAAGTTATTGAATTATCAGAACATTATTTTTTCGGCTTTAGTCACTCCGTTTGAACCGGTGTGTTTCACAATGGTTACACCTTTGCAAGGAGTCGGGAGCTGGCGACCATGCAAGTCATAGTATTCACTTCTCACGGCATCGGAATCTGTTTCGATTGATTCGATTCCTGATTGTGTTTCCGAAGCTATTCCTTTTGCGCTCAGTCCACCGAATTCATTGACAGCCTGCACAGAATATGCCTTGGCATCGTCAGAGGCGTAGGTGGTCATGGTGGCTACCGATAGTGTAGGCTCGGTTGTGAAACCGATAACCTCGTCACCGCGTGTCACGAGATAGCAGATGGCATAGGGTACCGGAGTCCAGGTTATGGATCCGTTCTCGTCAATGGTGGCTACTGGTGTGGCACATGGCTCTGTCTTGATGACCGGCTGCCAGTTGTCTGTGCCTGAGAGTACATTTTTAACTGTATATGTGGCAGCCTCTTCGTCAGTGAGATGATTTTTGGCTTTACCATATATCTTGTTGCCATTTTCTACTTTGTAGTATGTGTCACGTCGCTGTGAGAGGTCAAGCAGGTTGCCGTTCGCATCCGTGGTGTTCCAGTCGGCCCAGATGGCAGGGAGGCCACCCATGGTCTCATACCAGCCAGTAGCGGGGATGGTGACTTCGGCCCTGGTGTTGAGGAAAACGGTCTTAGGTGCGTTGTGCCAGGGGCGTCCGAGCCATACTGAGGTCTCGGATGGAACACCGGGTGCTGTGATGACGCAGTTGTTGAATACATATCCCCATGCCACATCTTCCTTATGGGACGGAGCCACGATGTAGCCGCCACTCTTACGTGTGATCAGGAGGGTGGAGTTGTCGATATAGATGTCACCACTGTTATAGATGAAGTCAACAGCCCCCTCTATGAGCGAATTACGCACATAAGCGCGGTAAGATGATGTGGAGGGGGTAATCCAGGTATCCTGGTAGGAAAGCATGGCCACGTTATTGAATATGGTGCGGTCGGCGGTGGTGTTTAGGGCGAGTGCCTGCGGTCCCTCCTGACGTTCATGGCCGTAGGAGTTCTCAAGAGTTATATTCTCGAAGAGGCAATCGTTGGAGTTGACAACAACCGTGGCTCCGACACTCACATGGAGAGCGTTGTCTCCTCCGCAGAGTTTGTCGTCGAGTATCACAGTTTTGTCACGATCCTGTCCGATGATGTGGATGAATGGCTTTGTGGCGGGTATGTCCACGTGTTCTTTGTAATTTCCGTTCTTGACGAAGATGAGCCAGGGTTTCACACGGCCTGCAGGTGCGGCATCGATGGCGTCCTGCACAGTGGTGTGGTCTCCGCTACCGTCAGCAGCCACTATAGCATCGTAGAGACGAGCTTCAGGCTGGCTACGTTCGAGAGTGGTGAAAGTGAGGGTGGTGCCTGCAAATGGGTTTCCGCTGCGGTCGGTGATGGCGCCTTCCGGTACGTTGAAAGTGTAAGTTGTGCCGTAATCAAGGCCGGTGTACTGGTAGATGATGCTCTTGCCACTCACTACCGGCGAGAGAATCACACCGTCGAGAGTGGCATTCCCTGTCCCTACCTTTACCTTTTCATCGAATGTGAGGATGATAGAGCCTGTCGATGAGGCATCCTTGGCATTGTTGCCGGGTAGGGTTGTGACAAGCACGGGAGGCACATCGTCGGACACAGACTCTTTCTCGGCCAGGATATACAGTTCAGAGATGCAGAGTCCGTCATAGTCACCGGTGTTTCCCACTATTGGTGAGTCATAGTCAGGCATGAATCTTATCCATACGCGAGGTTGGTTGGAGGCTTGGGCCGGTAGCGGAGTCTCGTCAGATGTCCATCCCGATTTGAGGGTATACGAGCCGAAGTCGACAAACTCTTTTCCGTCAAGGCTATATTGCAATTTTACGGTAGAGTAGGTGTTGTAATTCACACCGAGGGCGCATGATAAGATGATGTTGGTGTAACCGGTGGTGGAGAAAGAGGTCTCGAAATAATATTTCTCTTCAAATTTTTTCCAGATGCGGGCTCCCCACTTACCATTTTCAGCGCCGTTGCCGATGCCACGTGTGAGCCATGAGGTGGTGTTGCCTGCGGCATTACGAAGGCTCAGGAGGCCGGCATTGTCGGACTCAGCGCGGTAATCGGCGGCTCGCTCGGAATTGGGCTGGTCAAAGTAGAAATCCCAACCCACTATGTAATCGGCGGCCGAAAAGATGGCTTTTAGATTCTTTTCACTGTCCATCCTCACCTCACGTTCAGGTGATGTGGAGTTGTCCTCCCAGTTGGTGAAGCTGAGGATGCGGTTGTTAAGGACGCTGAGACGCACATCTGTGCCTGCCTCGTAATAGTGTATGCCGTCCACCACATGTCCTTCGGGTGAATACTGTACTTGGTTGACATTGGCTCCCCCTTCGAGTGAAAGGTTGATGGGATATACCTCATTAGCGGTATAGTGGGCCACGAGGGTAGTGTTGGCGGTGAGCTCAAAACTATAGGGGTTGGCGGTTGAGACAGTCTTGCCATTCTCGTCATCCCAGGAAGCAAAGTGGTAGCCGAAGTTTTCGCTTGCTGACACAGTGATGATTGTGCCCTGGTCGAACACATTTCCTCCGGCGGGAGTGCATGTCACGGAGCCTGCAGCTTCATCCGAGATGCCGAGGTTTAGGGTGTAGGCCGGGACCTCTTCAGGTTCACCGTCGGCCACACCGGTGATTATGAAGTCGCCGAAGGCATATTGCTTGTTGGTGGCGAGTGACTTGAGGTAGAGCTTGAAGGTAATCAGGTCGGATGTGGCTCCAAAATCGTTTATGGTGTAGTCGAACTGCGTGCACAGATTTTGCTGCACTGTAGTGGTAGGTTTTGTTTTTTCGGCTACGGTGACCGATGAGGTGGGAGAGGCAAGTACCAGATCAAATTCACCGCCACCGGTACCGTTGCGTGCACCCTTGAAGGATATGGAGGTGGGACGGAATGTCACACCTTTCTTGGGTTTGATGGAGAAGACGATGGCGTTGCCGTCGGCATTGGCCGATGCTTGTTCCACCGGTTCAAACTGGCTTAAGGTGACACCGTCACACACTCGGGTTGCTGTGGTTGATGCCGGTGAACGCAGCATATCGCCATGTGAGAATGATGTGACCGAAAAGAGTCCATCAGCTGAGACTGTTGCGGCGTTAGCGCCGTCAGGACCGTCGGTGAGTGGCCACGCTATGGTCACGTCGGAAGTTCCGGCTGTCACTGTTCCTGCTCCTGCCATGACGGCAAAGAGGATGGAGGTGAAGGCTTTTGTGAGATTGGAAAACATGATATTGTGGTCTAAGGGTGATTATAGATTTATTTTTTTTGCGTCCATGGTTCCGTCGGAATAAGTGACCTTGCAGATATAGAATCCTTTGGATGGGTGGCTTACACTCCGTCCCTGGAGGTCGTAATATGTGGTGCTGACCACATCCTTGCTTGCTGTGACGGTGTCAATGGATGATTCAGCATCCATTACGAATCCATGGAACTTGACGTCGGAAAGACAGATTGTCTTACCGGTTGCGGTTCCGTCATACCATGGATAGACGCGCAGACGGATGGCTTGTCCACCATCAAGCGACACGACCGGTTTCTCCTGGATGAATTGCATATTGTTGGCCGGGAGTTTCTTTTTCTCGTAGATGAGGACCGGATTGGCAAAGTTTTCCTCGGTGGAATAGTAGACCTTCACACACATGCCGTTGCCACTGCATCCGCACAGGAAAAGGCTGATTTCATCAATTTTCAATGTGGAGGAGGCCATAGCTTTCACTCCAAACTCGATGTAGCGTGTGCTCACTTCATCAATTTCGTCTTTGGGCCATACATCACCTACGATGAGGTTGCGCTGTGTCTTTCGCGACGCATCAAAACCGGTTTCTTCCGGCCAGATGGTGTTGGCGTTAGGATTGGCATAGCGTTGCACATACATTCCCTCCCATGTCTCAGGAATGATTTCGACAGGTGCATTACCGGTGTCGCAGTTGTCATCCTTCTCAAGGCGCCAGTAGGCACTTACTTCCTGTCCTCCTTCAAGGGACACGGCGGTAGCTTTGACCGGTAGCTCGGTGGTCTTGTCGCCGGCTTTCAGTGTGATGGTGGCGCTGTAGTCACCATTGTTTTCAAGGGTTACGCTTGCGTAGAATCGCTGCAGCAGTGTGGCGCCATCGTAGCTGAGTGAGATGGTAGGTGACCAGGTCTTTTTGTCAGCCGAGAGGCGCACGCCGCCTGATGTGGTAATGGTAACCTCTCCCTTTGAAGGGGATAAGTCGAACCCGCTGACCATAAACTCTTTGGTAAGTGTCTGACCCTTGTAGGCACTGCCGAAATCGGCGCTTGCGGGAGATACGGAGAGCTCGCTGCTGAGTGAGATATATTCAGAGAGCAGTCCTGCTTCGTTGCAAAGCTGTGCGAAACGACGTGCTATCAGGGCGGCTCCGGTAGCGCTCAGGTGGGTGCTGCCGTCACCGTCGCTCAGGAGTGCCATGCAGTCGGTCTGTCCGTAGCTGAGATATAGATCCGCCGTAGCTGTGGTGAGGTCTATATAGGGTACATCCATCTCCTCGGCTACAAGTTTCATCTGATAGGCGTAGTCCATAGAGTGATCGTCGGCAGCGACTTTCTGCCCGGTTTTGATTCCGTCGGGAGTCAGCTTAGAGAAGTTATCGCCGAGGTCATGTCGACCGTTTCGGCGGATGGTGTTGCCTGTGAAATACATGCGGCACACAGGTGCGCATAGAATAGGTGTACAGCCGGCCTCACGTGTCTCGTTGACATATTTACGGAGATATTCTTTGTAGGTGGTCGATGGATTGGTGCCACGGTAGTCAGTTGAGGCTGCAGTGGCCTCGTCACCGATCGAGGTGTAGTAATCCTTGACTTCGTTGCCGTCCATGCCTTGATTTTTCTCGTCGTTGTGGGAGAATTGTATCACGACATAGTCGCCCGGCTGCATCTGTTTTTTCACGGTTGCCCAATAAGGGGACTCCTGGTAGAAGCTTTTGCTTGAAGAGCCGCTTTTGGCACGGTTGTTGACCTCGATGCCGTCAAGGAATTGTTGGAGATACTGGCACCATCCGCGGGTCACAGTCTTTGACTCGTCATAGTTGGCCATGGTGCTGTCGCCGATGGTGTGGACCATTTTAGCCGCGCCGGCGCTCAGAGAACCAAGCATAAGGGCGGCTCCGGTCAAGAGGGTTGGGATTCTTTTCATGGTGATAATGCGTTACTATTTTGCAGTTGTTGAGATGCATGTTTTTTACATCGCAAATTTACATTCAAGACCATAAAATGAATGGTAAAAGCGAACCAAATAGGTGGTAAAATCGCGCCAAAAGCTGTTTTTACCATGCTTTTGGCGCGATTTTTATAGGTTATCAGACGGATATCCTGTGGTCAGAAAATTTTGATGGATGGGATATAACGCTTCGGCTGTCGCTTGAGATCGATGAGTATGCTGTCGATGTGTGCGGCCGAGTTGTTTATGTTATTATACAGTTCCGGGTCATTGAGCAGCAGACCGAGTGACGAATTGGTGGAGTTGAGTTGCTCGGTTGCCTTATCGAGGTTGGCGGTGATGTTGTTGATGTGGCGCATGGTCGAATCAAGTGGCATCTGCTTGAGATCCTCGGAAAGGACAGCGAGTGCAGCCGACACTTGCGAGAGGTTTGCCGAGATATCCTTCACGTTGGCGAGAGTGCCGTTGGCGTTTGTCATCAGGGTCGGGACACCTGCCATGGCACGGTTGAGCTGAGTGGTGGAGGACTCAAGATTGGCCATGATGACATCGAGACGCTGCACCGAAGATACGAGAGCAGGGTCGGAGGCAATTGTGGTAAGAGCCACTACAAGAGAGTCGATATGCGGGGCTATGGACATGATGGTAGGCATCAGTTCGGTAGACACCTTGTCCATGAGTCCGGCACCTTCCACTCCTTTGAGGCGGTCGCCGACATTATGGTAGTCCTGTGCTCCTGACATGCGCAATTCGATGCTTGATGTGCCGAGCATGTCGGTGACGATGGCGGCTTCGGTGTTTTTGGGTACACGGAACTGCTTGTCGAGGCTTAATTCCACCAGGACGTGGCCGGGATTGTCATATTCGTATTTAATCTCGCGGACGAGACCTATCTTATAACCGTTGACGGTCACCGGTGCTGATTGAGCGAGGCCACCGACATTGGTGTAGGAGGCATAATAGTAGTTAGCGGCTTTGAACACGTTGATCCCTTTCAGATAGTCAATGCCGAAAAAGAGTACCAGTAACGATACGAGAACGGTCAGACCGATAATGATTTCCTTTGAAAATATTTTTTTCATTGTTGAAGTGAGTTTTGTCAGAGGGTTATTTTATCCGTTTTCCGTCACGGGTTTTTATGACGAATGCATCCGGGAAAAGTTTTTTTACCTTTTTCAGTTCCTTGTTTGCGTCATTGAGCGAGGTGAAGGATCCGTAAGTGTACTTCACTGCGCCTCCGTCCTTGTAATGCTCAACCGGAGTCAGGCCTTTGAGGCGTTTGTCACCCTTGGTGATGGTTGTTGAGGCTGTCAGAAACTGTATTTTGTATATGATTTCATCTGCCTGCTGAGTGGATTGGGATGATTGAGACTCGGCTGATTCCTTTTTGCCTCCATCCTGCTTATTTGAACGCTTGGCGTCGGCGGTTGGTTTTGACTTTTTAGCAACTTCTTCCTTCGACGTTTTGGTGGTCTTGGGTGTCCCCTTGCGATATTTCACAATGCCGTTGTAAATTGCTTTGGCAAGTTTCTCCTGTCCTTCCTCCGAGGCCATGAATTTCTCCATCTTCGGATTGCAGATGAAGTCAAGTTCCACAAGTATGGCCGGCATGCTTGTGCGCACGAGTACCCAGAAAGGAGCTTGGCGGACACCGTTGTTCTTACGTCCGGCAGTCCTTACCAATTGTGTCTGCACTGCCTCGGCAAGAGCTATGCTTTGGTCAATGTTGTTATGCTGCATCATCTCGAAGGCGATGTAACTTTCAGCTGATGATGGGTCGAATCCTTGGTAGGTTGTGGTGTAGTCAGGCTCAAGTTTCATAACCGAGTTTTCACGCATAGCCACGCTGAGGTTGGTGTCGCTTCGCTGAAGCCCGAGGGTGTAGACGGCCGCTCCGTTGACCTGGGTGCGCATAGGTGATTTTGCATCGACCGAGTTGGCATGGATGGAGATGAAGATGTCAGCATGCTTCTCGTTGGCGAAGTCAGCTCGTTTCTGCAGCGGGACAAAGAAGTCCTTGTCACGAGTCATGTGGACACGGGCATCCGGCATGTCGGCATTTATGAGCCTGTTGAGTTTTTTAGCCACCTCGAGGTTGACAGTCTTCTCGTTGGTGTTTCGTCCGAGTGCCCCGGCATCCTTGCCACCGTGGCCGGGGTCAATGACCACGACAAACTCCTTCCCTTGAGTGGCTACCGGAAAAAGTAGCGCAAGGAAAAACAGGGTGAAAAGTGTTTTGATGACTCGTAATGATGACATATCAGGTCTGTTTGCCGAAGCATAAGGTAGGCTTCAGGGTGAAAATTTGTGCAAATTTAGCAAATCTCTTAATATTTGTCACTTTAATAGTGGATTTTTGTGCCTAAGTGCCAAAAAATATCTAAATTTGGACAATGAGAAAAAGATACTTACACCATATAATTATGGTGGCACTCCTGCTTTGCGTTGCATTGCCTGGATGTGACCACAAGGCTCCGGTAGCTGCCAATCCGGTGAAAATACATCGTCTTGACAGTCTGCTTGCATCCGGGGAAGTTATGGATAACAATGAGATGTGGGAGGCGGCAAAAGCGTTGTTTGCGGTGTCGGGTTACGGTGAACTCACAGATTCGTCACTGGCGGTTTACAATGCTAATCCTTCAATCACCTATCATGCCGGGACGGTGGCTGAGCGTATGGCTGACATGTCAGCTGCCGAGAGAGATTTCGGCCGGTTGGCTGCACGGATGCATGAGTTGCTTCCGGGGGTCAAATTCCCAACCGTATATGCCGTGATTTCGCCGTTTAATCAGTCGGTTTTTACAGTGGATTCGATGCTGTTTCTCGGTGTAAACCACTATCTGGGGGCTGATTATGAGCCGTACGGATATTTCCCTGATTTTGTCAGGCTGCGAAAAGTGCCGGTGCGGATGGATGTAGACGTGGCGGAGACACTTGTGCGCAGAGCTTATCCCTTTGAGCCAGGCTCGGATTATCCTACCGTGTTGTCGCGGCTGCTTTATGAGGGTGCTGTGACCGAAGCCATCATGCAGCTTACCGGTAAGGAGGAGCGGAGTGTACTGGGTTATGACTCAGAGGAGATGAAGTGGCTTGAAGATAATGAGAAAGAGGCCTGGAATGCACTCATAACAAGAAAAATGCTTTATAGCACTGATGAGACGGTGGCGCATTCGCTTGTGGTGCTGTCAGGTGTCACTTCTTCGCTTCATCCCGATGCTCCGGGAATGGCGGGACGTTTTATTGGCCACAGGATAGTGCGGGAGTATCTCAAACATAATGACGCAGGGTTGGAAGAGTTGCTTTCACCTTCATTCTATAATTCGGAGTCAACCCTTGCGAAGTCAAGATATTATTGATTTCAGTCGTGCAATTAGGCCGATGGAAAAATAGGACTCTACAACATGATTAGAAAATTTTTTTGCCTGCTGGTTCTGTTCATGACCATGGCAATGGCTTATGAGCTGAGAGGAGCCCCACTTGATTCGATAGGGGAGATTATGGCGAGAATGGAGCGGTTTGCGACGCTTTATCCTCAGGAGAAGGTGTATTTACATCTTGATAACACGAGTTATTACCGTGGTGACAATATATATTTTAAGGCTTATGTGGTGAATGCCGATGGAAACACGTCGGCAGTGAAGAGTGCCACTCTGTATGTGGAGCTCCTTAATCCCGGCGGTGAGATTATAGATAGGAAGGTGCTGAAACTTGCCGACGGACAGGGACACGGTGATTTTGTGCTCAACAGAGTTCCGTTCTATTCAGGTTTCTATGAGATAAGGGCTTACACGAAGTATATGCGCAATTTCGGAGATGATATTGTGTTCTCGCGTATCATCTCTGTCTTTGATGCTCCAAAGCAGGAGGGTGATTTCAGTGAGAAGAAGATGGATAAATATGGGGTGGGAAAATATGTGTATCTGAGGCCGAAGCCGGAGAAACATAAAAAGATGGATGTGAAATTTTATCCCGAGGGTGGTTACTATGTTGCCGGGCTCAGGTCGAGAGTGGCATTCGAGGCCGTGGATAAGACCGGTCATCCGGTGGAGGCAAGCGGAGTAGTAAAGGACCGAAATGACAGTGTAGTGGCGCAGTTCGCCACTTTCAAAGACGGGAGAGGTGTTTTTGAATGGATTCCGCAGGCTGGAGGGTATTATGCAGTGGTTGAGAGCGGTGGCAAGGAGTATAAGTTTGACTTGCCTGATGTGCGCGATGCTGGATATGTGCTGAGTGTGGATAATCTCCCGGGCGCCGACAGTGTGACTGTGGATGTCAGGTGTGCCGGACTTTCGGGAAGGCAGATTGCAGGTGTGGCCACATTGAGTTCAGGTGTGCTCCGCAATTCATGGGCGGTCGACCTGAGCAGGAGAAATCATGCAAGATTTTCGTTTGCCAAGAATTGGCTCCCCGAGGGAGTGACAAGAGTGGCGCTTTTCGGAGAGGATGGGAATGTGATTGCCGACAGGCTGATATTCATAGAACGTGGTTCGGAGAGACTGCGTGTGGAAGCATCGTTTGACAAACCGGAATATGGGCCGTATGAAAAAATAAATATGACATACGCGGTTAAATCGCCTGATGGCACCTTTGGTGTGACGGCTCCGTTTTCGCTTGCCGTAAGGGATGGTGATGATGCAGTGGACTGGAACAGGGATATCATGACAGATTTGCTGCTGATGTCGGAGATAAAGGGTTATGTGGCAAATCCACGTAAATATTTCGATGCTGCAAACCCGGACCGGGAAAAGATGCTGGATATGCTGCTTATGGTGCAGGGGTGGCGCCGGTATGATTGGAAGATGATGGCCTCACAGCTGAAATTTACTCCAAAATTTCTTCCGGAGACCACTGGAATCGAGACTTACGGAAGGGTGATATCGACTAATAAGAAAGAACCCAAGCCTGGTGTCAAAGTGTCGGCCTTCATCATGAACAGGAATGTGTCGGACGAAAACCTTGCCGCCGGTATGGAAGTGATGGAGACAGACAGTCTGGGACGTTTTTGCCTGTCATCGGATGTGGAAGGGGAATGGAATCTCGTGCTTTCGGCCAGGGAGGATGGCAAGGCCAAGGATTATATGATCACGCTTGACCGTCTGTTCAGCCCGAAGCCATCGGCCTATAGGTATACCGACATGGAAATCGTCACGAGAGATGCAGAGCCTGATATGGTGCTTTCGGAGAATGCTTCAGGGGAGGATGTAATGGAAGATCTCAACAGTGTGCTGAAGGCGGTGGATGACTCTCTGGCAGCCCTCGGAGTTGAAAAACAGCGTATACAACATCTCGGGGAGGTGGTGGTGAAGGGTAAAAAACGGTCGAAGGAGAGTGATATATATAAGGCCCGCTCCAAATCACTCGCCTATTATGACGTGCGTTCCGGTCTGGATGACATAAGGGATGAGGGGGAGTACATAGGTGATGACATCCATAAATTCCTCATGAGCATGAACAAGAATTTCACCAAGACGCTGAGTGGAAATGAGGAGTATCTGCTATATAAGGGCAGGATGCCGCTTTTTGTCATCAACTATGTGAGAACGATGCGCACAAAGTTGGATTATGACAAATATAAGTACATACGTCTTGAAGCTATCAAGTCAATATACATAACTGAGAATCTGACCACCATGTGTGAGTATGCCGATCCTTTGATATCTATGTTTGACATTGACAGGCTGTATGGTTGTGCTGTGTTTATAGAGACTTATCCTGACGGAGAGATTCCGGTGGATGCCGGGAAAGGGGTGAGGAAAACCAGGCTTCAGGGATATGACCGACCTGCTGAATTTTACAGCCCTGACTATTCGGAATATGAACCGGAGCCAGATTACAGACGCACATTGTACTGGAACCCTGACGTTGTGCCTGACGAAAACGGCGAGGGTAGTGTGAGTTTTTATAATAATGAGCACAGCCGTAAACTGCGGGTGAGCATAGAGACGGTGACTCCGGACGGTAAAATAGGAGTGTTACGATAAAATAAATCGGCCCTGACAGCGGTAAATTCCGCTCAGGGCCGATGATTTTATTAATACTCTAAACAGAAATGTCGATTAGGCGAAGTTGGCCCAGTTGACATTGCGCATGTCTCCTGACGAGAGGAACTCTGTGTGGAAGGCGAGAGCTGCGTGGAGAGTGTGGGGAGTTTGGCCACCGTTAGTGCTCAGTTTGAGGTAGTCGCGGAGAAGTTCGCGGTACATGGGATGAGCACAGTTGTTGATGATTTCGTGAGCGCGTTCCACAGGGTCAAGACCGCGGAGGTCAGCGATACCCTGGTCAGTAACGAGGATGTCGACAGAGTGTTCGGTGTGGTCGACATGGGATACCATCGGAACGATGTTGGAAATCTTGCCCTCTTTTGTGATTGACGGACAAGAGAAGATTGAGATGTAGGCGTTGCGGGTGAAGTCGCCAGAGCCGCCGATGCCGTTCATCATCTTGGTGCCTGTGACGTGGGTAGAGTTGATGTTTCCGAAGATGTCGGCTTCGAGAGCTGTGTTCATTGCTATGACGCCGAGTCGACGTATCACCTCGGGGTTGTTGGAGATTTCAGAAGGACGGAGCACGAGGTGTTCCTTGAAGAAGTCGATGTTGGAGATGACTTCATCCTCAATCTCGTTGGACACTGTGAGTGAGCAGCTTGATCCGAATTTGCAACGGCCTTTCTTCATGAGGTCAATAACGGCATCCTGCATCACTTCGGTGTACATTTCGAAAGGTGGTATTTCCTTGGCATCAGCAAGGCCGTAGAGGACGGCATTTGCCACGTTGCCCACTCCTGACTGTAAAGGAAGGAATGAGGAGGGGATGCGTCCGGCGCGGAGTTCGTTGATGAGGAATGTGCAGACGTTGGCGCCAATCTGCTTTGTGGTGTCGTCAAGCGGAGTGAAAGGTTTTACGCCTTCATAGTGGTCGCTCATAACCACACCGACAATCTTCTCAGGGTCGAGTTTCAGCACCGGAGAGCCAATGCGGTCGCTGGGCTTGAAGATGGGTATCTCGCCACGGTTAGGGGGATCGAGGGGCAGGTATATGTCATGAAGTCCGTAAAGGGCATGGCGGAGCTTTTCGTTGAGCTCGATGACTATTTTCTTGGCCATTTTGGCGATTGTGGCCACGTTGCCGACACCTGTGCCAACGACGCATGTTCCGTCGTCCTGGATGTCGGATACTTCGATGATGGCGAGGTCAAGGTCGCCGAAGAATCCGTAGCGGAGTTTCTGTGCTGCCTCGGAGAGGTGGAGGTCGAAGTAATGGGCGTCGTGTGAATTGATGCGCTTACGGAGATCCGGGTGATTCTGGTAAGGTGTGCGTTTGCCGATTGCGTTAGCACGGGCAAGAACGCCGTCACACATGTCGCTTGTAGATGCGCCAGTAATTATATGAATCTTAAAAGGTTCGCCTTTGGCGTGAAGCTGCTCGGCCTTAGCTGCGATGGCCTGGCTGACAACTTTGGGAGAGCCCGGGGCTGTAAAGCCTGAGAAGCCACACTTCGCATCATTGAAGAAAATGTCGGCTGCCTCTTCGGGGGTCAGGATGGGGAATCTCATAAAATCGGTATTCTAATTAAAAGTAAGTTGAGATATAGTTACTTTAGCTGTTAAAATTTGCGTTGTATAATCTGAGCGTCGATAATGGCCTGCCGCCAACGAGCGTAGTGAGCCGCACGTCTGGCCTCTTCACGGTTGTGGGCCTCGATGATGGACGCAGAGTCAGGAGTGTTACCGGATTTGGCCGGCGCACTCTTTGATTTGGCTTTTTTCTGCCGCTGTTTTTCCGCTTTGGGTGTGGTGAATGATTCCACCTGTTCTCCCGGCAGGAAGTGTGAGGTGGATGTGGATACGTACTGGACAGGGGTTTGTGATGGAGTGGGGATGGTGAGTCCCGGCTCGTCAAAGAGGGAGGGAGCCGGGGGGAAGCGATGATTGTCAGACTGCGAAGATGGAGCTGCAGGTTTCTCTTTCATTTTCCTTTTAAAGAATTCGAAGAGAAGTCCGCCGCCAATAATAAGCACATAGAGGATTATTTTCTCCATTCCGCGTTTTTTTCGTAATTTTGCCACAAATTTACTGAATATTGTGCTTATAGCCAAAGTTTTTAGCTTATAAATTATGACAGACCTGCGTAAATTATATATCGAGACCTACGGTTGCCAGATGAATGTGGCCGACAGTGAAGTGGTGGCATCCATCATGGAAACAGTGGGTTATAATGTGACAGAGCAAGTAGAGGATGCTGATGCGATACTCCTCAATACGTGCTCCATACGAGATAATGCGGAGCAGAAGATAGTGTCGCGCCTGGCTTATCTCGCATCGCTGCGTCGTAAGCGTGGCAAGAATGCCCCTCGAATGATAGTTGGGGTGATAGGATGTATGGCCGAGCGTGTCAAAGATGATCTCATAACCAAACATGGGGTTGACCTTGTGGCTGGACCGGACTCATATCTCGATCTTCCCAACCTGTTTGCTTCGGTGGAAGCGGGCGAGGCGGCAGTGAATGTCGAGCTGAGCACTACGGAGACTTACCGCGACATCATCCCGGCGCGTATCACCGGTAACCGCGTGTCGGGGTTCATAAGCATCATGCGCGGTTGTAATAACTTCTGCTCTTACTGTATAGTCCCTTACACGAGAGGCCGCGAGCGGTCGAGGAGTGCGGAGAGCATTCTCTCGGAACTTGCCGACCTCAGGGCGAGAGGTTTCAAGGAGGCTACGCTCCTGGGTCAGAATGTGAACAGTTACAAGTGGATTGACGCGGAAGGCAATGAGGTGGGGTTTCCGGCGTTGCTCAGTCTTGTGGCCGAGGCCGCACCCGACATGCGCATACGTTTCACGACCTCGCATCCTAAGGATATGAGCGACGAGACGATTGCCGTGATTGCTTCGCATGACAATATCTGTAACCATATCCATCTGCCTGTGCAGTCGGGTTCAAACAAGGTGCTTAAGGCTATGAACAGAAAATATACCAGGGAGTGGTATCTGGACCGCATAGCCGCAATAAGACGCGCCATACCTGACTGCGGTATCTCATCGGACCTTTTCACCGGTTTCCATGACGAGAGCGAGGAGGATTTCCAGGAGACACTTGCACTGATGAGGGAGGTTGGCTTCGACTCCTCGTTCATGTTCAAGTACTCGGAGCGTCCAGGGACGTTGGCTTCACGCACTATGCCTGACAATGTGCCGGAGGATGTTAAAATAGAGCGTCTGAACAGGATGATAGCTCTGCAGAACGAATTGTCGCGCGAGAGCAATGCCCGTGATGTGGGCAAGACGTTTGATGTGCTGGTGGAAGGTGTGTCAAAACGGTCGAAAGAGCAGTTTGTGGGGCGTAACCAACAGAATAAGACTCTCGTGTTTCCACGCGGGAATTACAAGGTCGGTGACACGGTGAAGGTAAAGGTTATAGACTCGTCATCGGCAACGCTGATAGGGGAATTGGCTTAATAGAAATAAGCGGGTGCCAGTGATGAGAATCACAGACATGAACCGTCGGAGCGGGTAGCTTCGTCATTGTAGGGTTCCACGTGGGTGGTGACTATGGTGCCTCCGGAAGGATAGAGGGCTGATATGGCTTTTTCGACCCTTGTGGCAATGTCATGCCCCTCCTTTACTGTGATGTATGGGTCGACTTTGATGTGGAGATCAATAATCACGTCGGCTCCACTGCGGCGTGTGCGCAGATGGTGGAATGTGATCACTCCCATGGTGTCGTGGATGGTGGCGGCGATGCGCTTTTGCTCTTCTTCGGGCAAGGCGACTTCGAGAAGTTCGCGGGTGGCCGGAAGTGCCATGCGCACTGACACGATCATGATGAATATGGCTACGATGATTGCGGCGATAGGGTCGCAGATGCGTCCTGCATCGCCAAGAAACATGGCTCCGGCGACACCAAGGAGTGTGGCGATGGAGGAGAAGGCGTCGCTGCGATGGTGCCACGCGTTAGCTATCACCACCTCGGAGTGTATGCGTTCACCGGCTCGGCGAGTGTAGTGGTAGAGCCATTCCTTGATGAGGATGGACGCAGCACAGATGGCCAGGGCTATAGGTGCGGGACGCGGTATGGGGTTGCCGTGGATGAAGCGGGAGATGTCGAGGATGCCTTCCCATAGGATGCCGGCAGCGACGATGAAGAGGACGAGGGCAAGGAGGATGGTGGCAAGGGTTTCGTATTTGCCGTGGCCGTATTCATGCTGTCTGTCAGGTTTTTTACGTGCTATTCCGACCATCACGAGCACTATTAAATCAGTGATGAAGTCGGAGAAGGAGTGAATGCCGTCGGCCACAAGGGCGGAACTGCGTCCGGCGATTCCGGCAACTACTTTCGCGCTGCCGAGCACGGCATTCCACCAGAAACCAACCCATGTGACATGCCGGGCTATCCGTACGCTTTCGTGAGGTGTCAATTGATTTGTCATAGGCTGATTGCGAGTGTATGTGAGGACAAAAATACAACAAATTTCATCTTGAAAGTATGTGTGTTGTACCAAATAAGGCTACAAAACCGAAATTTTAACAGATTTTATTGCTTATGTCAGGGGTAAAAGTCATATCTTTAGGAAAGTTTTTAAACAAACGCATAATAGTATCCAATCCGTATACAAAAGTTCTGTAGGTCAATACGTTGTGGCGGATTAGCAAAAGAATTTGGAAGGAGGAGTGAGAAATGATAGACTTTGAATCAATACTGTTTAACATCGACATCAGTTCGGGGCGCATTCCGCGCTGTGGTTCGCTGCTTGTGGCCGAACCATTTTTAAGAGAGCAGTATTTCCATCATGCGGTGATATGCCTGGTGGACTATGAATCTCGCGGAAGCGCGATGGGTATAGTGCTTAACAATCAGACGAGTTACACGCTGCAGGATCTGCTTCCGGCGGTGACAAAGAAGACTCCGATACCTATATTTTGCGGAGGTCCGATGTCGTGTGACCGGTTGTACTTCATGCACACGTTGGGTGACCTTATCCCTGACTCGCGTCCTGTGACAGATGAGCTTTGGATAGGTGGGGATTTTGACGCGATGGTGTCGCTGGTCAACGACGGTTATGCCTCGGAGGGGAACATAAGGTTTTTCCTCGGGTACAGCGGCTGGGACACAGGACAGCTCGATGAGGAGCTGCTTAAGAATGTGTGGGCCGTGACTGACATACCTGATATGAGTAAGCTGATGGTCGGCGCTGAGGATGCCTATTGGCATAATATAGTGCGCGAGATGGGGAGCCGATTCAAGGGGTGGAGGTATCATCCGAGGAATCCGCACTCCAATTGATGATCAGACCGGGGTTAAATATTGTTAAAATGATGCTTGGCTCGCAGGATGCGTTGTGTGCGAGTTGGCTGTGATGAAGAAAATCAGTAACTTTGCACCCGAATTTAATCAAATACAAATCACAAATTAATGGCAACAAAAATCAGACTGCAACGTCATGGTCGTAAGAACTATGCGTTCTATCCTATTGTTATCGCCGATAGCAGGGCACCACGAGATGGTAAATTTATTGAAAGGATAGGTTCTTATAATCCGAACACTAATCCTGCTACAGTAACTTTGAACTTCGAGCGTGCTTTGTATTGGGTTAACGTTGGTGCTGAACCCACCGACACTGTCCGCACTATCCTCTCAAATGAAGGTGTCCTCATGATGAAGCACCTCCAGGGTGGTGTAAAGAAAGGTGCTTTTGACGAAGCTGAAGCACAGCGTCGTTTCGATGCTTGGAAAGCTAAAAAGCAGCAATCAATCGACAAGCTCCGTGCCTCTATGGCCGACAAGAAAGAACTTGATGCCAAGGCTCGTTTCGAGGCTGAAGTAGCCAAGAATCAGGCAAAGGCAGAAGCTGTGGCTAAGAAGAAAGCTGAGGCAGCCGCTGCCGCAGCAGAAGCTGAAGCCGCTGCTGCTCCCGCTGAGGAAGCTGCTCCTGCTGAAGAAGCTGCAGAATAAGCAACAGTTCTTTGAAAGAATTTTTGAGGCAACCGTCATTACAAATAGCCGACGGTTGCCTCAAATTTTTTTTGTCCATGCGCGGATGGGGGATGGATATGGGTGTCAGATGGATGGTTATTGCCGAAGTCGTTTGGCTATGGCCCGATGGTGGGAGGCGGATGCTGAGTCGTCGACTGCATCGTAGAGGTCGGCAAGGAGCGAGTGGAGGAGGCTGAGGCTCTGACGCGGACATGAAATTTCCTCCGAGAGGTCGAGAGCCAGAAGGCAACGATCCATGGCGTTGTGGATGTCGCCAAGATCGTTATATATGGTTGCCATGCGCAGGAGTGCATCGAAATTTTTTGGCTCACATTTGATGATGGCGGCAAAGTCGGCAAGGGCATGCTCGTGGTCGCCCATAGCCTGATAGGCGACGGCACGGCCGAAAAGAGCGGGACAATGGTCTGGGATGAGTGCGAGGGCTTTGTCGTAGTTGGCTATGGCCGGTATTGGCATGTCGTCCTGACGGCAGTCGTCGCCCAAAGATGTGTATTCGTCCGCCATGTCGATAAAACGCAGGCGGTCAGATTCAATCCGCGCCTGAAGCTCGTCGATTTTTTCACGCAAAGAGTCCACGATGCAGAGTTTTCGGCGGGCTAAACGCATGGCTGAATTGTCGTTGAGGATATTGCGGCTCCGCAGGCCTTCTATGAAGGAGTCAAACGCTGCACCGAGTTCCCCGGCATCGGCATGCCGCAGGGCTGAGTCGAAGCAACTGTCGGCATGGGCTTTTTCAAGGGCTCCGTTTATGAGTCCGGGGTCGTTGAACGAGCGGCTGAAGTTGACAATGGTGGGATTGACGAAAATGTCGCGCTCGGCTACTGTGGACTTGAGCGTCATGCCTTCGAAGCTCCGGCAGCGAGACAGGGCCACGTAGGTCTGACCTCCTGTGAAGGCTCCACGGCCCATGTCGATGATGACATTGTTGAATGTGAGTCCCTGGCTCTTGTGGACGGTGAGGGCCCATGCCAGTTTCACAGGATATTGCTCGAAGCTACCAAGCTCCTCTTCCTTAATTTTTTTAGAGGCACTGTCGTAGGTGTAGCGGATGTTGGCCCACTTTTCAGGTTGGACGGTGTGGATGTCGCCGTTTTCGAGCTTTACTTCGAGCAGATCGGCGGCCAAGGCATGTACGCGGCCGATAGAGCCGTTGACCCACCGGCGTTCGGAGTCATTTTTGATGAACACCACCTGTGCGCCTTCCTTCAGGGAGAGTTCCATGTCGGTCGGGAGTGAGTTTTCCGGGAAATCGCCTCTCACTTTTCCCATGAAGGTCACAGTGGGTTTCCGGATGGCTTTGAGGTGCGTTTCGTTGATATAGTCGACCATATCCCTGCGTGTGGCAAGGGTCATGGTGAAGTTTTTCGTCTTGGTAGGCTTGGAATCGGGAGTTGAGGATGGCGTGCAGCGGGAATTAAGTCTTGCGATGTCGGATGAGTCGGCATTACCCATCCTTATGCGGTCGAGAAGCTGCACGAAGTCACTGTCGGTCTGTCGGTAGACTTTGCGGAGCTCGATGGGTACAATCTTTATGTCGGAAAAAGCCCGGGCCGAGAAGAAGTAGAAGTCGTGGTAGTAGTGTCGGAGTATGTCGCGCATGTCGGACGTGACCACAGGTTCGAGCTGGAACACATCGCCAACCAGGAGGAGCTGTTTCCCACCGAATGGCTCACGCTGATTACCTGAATAGGTGCGCAGAAGTTTGTCGATGAAGTCGATTATGTCGGCCCGTACCATTGATATCTCGTCGATAATGATCAGCTCGACTTGTTGGATGAGTTTGACGAGGTATCCGGGGTATTTCATTCGCTGCTTGATGCGGTCGCGTGTGAAATCAGAATCATCAGGCGTGATCGGCTTGAAAGGGATGCGGAAGAAGGAGTGGAGTGTGGAACCGCCGACATTGACTGCGGCAATCCCTGTGGGGGCAAGCACCACATGCTTTTTCTTGGTGTGGGTGGTGATGTAGCGTAGGAACGTGGACTTGCCTGTGCCTGCTTTGCCGGTCAGAAACACCGACTGGCGTGTGTACTGAAGCAGTTCCCAGGCTTTAAGAAACTCGGGGTTGTCAAGGTCGATGTTATCGTCGGCCATGTTTTTCTTGGTTCGGGTCGATTTTTTTGCCATTGCCTGTGATTATGCTTCATGTGATAAAAACATCATACACTCCGATCCGGTAAAAGGTGGAGTGTATGATGATGATGTGTATATTCAGTCCATTGCTTCGGGTCGCGATGTCTTAGAAACGCAATCCTACGGTGAGGACTATTGAGTTGTTGTTGTCAGAAATAGTGGCTGATGGTGCGGTGATGAATTCACCGTTGGAGTTGGTGTTGTAATTGGTGAATGCCTGATACTTGCTTTCGCGGTGACGGTGAACGTAGGCCGCATCGGCATAGAAGTTCTTGTATCGGTAACCGATACCGCAGGTGATGTACTGGGTCGACTTGTCGAGAGTGAATGATGGCTGTGTCTCGGTGTCGTCAGGGCCTGAGGTGTAGATGTAGGTTGCGTCGACATTGCTGCCGTTGGCCACATAGCCGTCCATGGCTGCAGTGGTGACAGGGGATGATTCGTAGACGTAGCCGGCACGGATGCTTAGGCCAGGTGTAAGGCGGTACTCTGCGCCGAGACGCATGATGTTTGTGGCCTTGTAGTAGGTCTTGATGTCTTCAGTGACATCGGGCCATTCGTTGCCGTACTGATCCTGGACGCGCATTGACTGAGTGCCGCGATACTCGTAGTCGGCACTGATTATCGCTCTGCCTCCGATGACGCCTGCGGCACCCACCATGAGTCGCCACGGTGTGCGGCATTTCCAGTCGAAGCTGTCGTAGTAGCCCTCGTCAGTGACTGTGGAGCCATTGCCGAATTCCTTTACGTCGTCCTGGTTGTAGAGGGGCGAGTTGTAGCTGAATCCCATGTTGGCAATCCCTTCGTAGGAGAGGCTGTAGTAGGTGGGGGTGTGTACAGCGATACCTAAACGGAATTCGTTAATGGGTTTGATGATTACACCGGCTTTGAAATTGAAGCCGTTACCCCAGATGTGCTTGTAGTTGCTGAGGCCGAAATCCGCGGTGTTGTCAGGTCCGGATTGCGAGATGTATTCTCCGGATTGGTCAACCGTTGGGACATTGGCACCGTCGATATTTTCCTGATAATAGGAACTTGACTTGAATTCTATGTCGGTAATGCCGAATCCGATACCCCAGAACACCACGTCCTGAATATTGCCACCGAAATTGATGGAGTATTCGTCGACATGGCCTTTCTCCTCTACGTCAAACAAGCCTGACGCGCTTGAGGTGCCGTAGTTGTAAAGTCCGTTATAACTGTTGGCTCCTGGAGCTGTGGGGTTTATGCCATAGCCGCAATACATAAGAATGCTTGACCATGGAGCCCATGACTGCTGGTAGGGGTTGTAGGTGTCAGAAGGAAGCATTTCCTGCTGGGTAGTGCCGTTGGCAGTTGTAAAATCGGCTACGAGGTTGGTGTAGGAGGTGCCGAGAGAGCCGAGAGAGCCTTTGTAGCGACGGTCGAACGAAGCCACTCGTGAATAGCTTGCGCCCCAGTTGAAGAATGGCATCACGGAGTTGGAGCCAAGGTTCACTGTGCCGACGTAGCCAAAGTTGTTGCAGTTGACGTAGGTTTTGTTCATAGTGTTGCTGAAGGATCCGGCCGTGGCTTTTGATGACATCATGTCGATGTCGAGCGTAACGGAAATATCGCTGCTGCGATACACGCCTATGCCACCCGGGTTCTGGTTGAGGGTGGAGATGTCACCGCCAAGGGCAGTAAACGCCCCGCCCATTGACATGAAGCGGGCAGAGCCGCGCAGGTCGTTTTGCGAGATGGAATAGGCGTCCACGGCTGTCTGGCCCATCATTGCGGAAGGAATGGCAAGCAGCATCCCTGCTACGAGTGTCTTGTTCATACGTTTAGAGTTGAAGTTTGTGAGACTTGCTTGAGTAAATTAAAATAGGAAATAATAAGGATTATCAGTGTCGGCCACGGCCACCGCCTGATGAGCGGCCACCTCCGCCGAAGCCTCCCGAACGACTGCCGCCACCGAAGCTTCCGGTGCCATAACTGCCTGTGCGGCCTCCGTTCTGGGTTGAACGGTTGTAATTATAGTTGTTATTGTTGTTCGTGTTGTTGTTGCGGTAATTGTTATTTGTGGTGGTTCCGTTGTGACGGTTGGTCGTAGTCGGGGTAGAGGAGTTGCGTACAGTGGTGTTGTTCTGATGACGACCTCCTGACACATTGGTAGAGGGGGTGTTGGTATAGACAGGACGATTTGTCATGTTTAAGCCATTGCCGGTTGTGCCCTGATGACGACCTCCGTTGACGTAGCCCGGACGGGTGGATATGCCCCCGTTGTTGCCTGCAAAGTGGTTGTTGGATGGACGGTAGCCATTGACGCCCGGGTGGCGAGGATTGGAAGGACGTCCTCCTCCTCCCCAGCCCCATGACGGTCCCCAGCCGGGATTCCAACCCCATGACGGTCCCCAAGCAGGTCCCCAACCCCATGATGGACCCCATGCCCAAGCAGGACCCCAACCGGGACCCCAGTTCCATGCCCAGTATGGGTCGTACCAGGAGTTCCAATACCAGCCCGAGTTCCAACGCCAGTAGTTGTTATAGTAGTATGGTGAAGACCATGCGATTGATGGGTAGAAGTAGTCGTAGCCCCAGTAGGATGATGGGGTGTTGACGTAGACGTTGACAGTCTCCGGCTCCATGTAATAGATGTTGGCGAGTTCTTCGTCGCCTGAGCCGCTTACGATCTGAGGATTGTAGAACTGCTCGATGCGTCGGGTGTACTGGAAGTCGGTCGATGTGGTGTCGGACGATAATGAGTCGGTGGCGAATACTCCACGGCGGTTGTATTCGTCGACGCTGATGTTGCGTGTTCCGTTGACAGTATAGTTGTCGGCGGAAGGATAGTCGGCCACTACGACTGTGGCGGTGCCGTTGCCGTAGGTGGCTGCGTTGTAGTAGTTGGAGTTATTGGTGGTCTGTTTTTTCTGTGTGGACTCCTTCTTGGTGGCTTTTGAGGCATTGTAGTAGATGTCATCGTCATAGTATGACTGTGCCGATGCCACTGTGATGGAAGCTAAGAGCCCTGTCAGAAAAATGGAAAATCGTTTGAGCTTCATGTCGTGCTGTTTATGAGATGAGAGTTGCGTTGTTGCTTTAAGATTTAGACAAGCAAGTGGCATGAAAGTTTAATCCACCTGACTCTTCTATACCTATTATAACACAAAAATACTACTTTTATCCTTATAAACAAATAAATAAGGTGGAAAAAAGTGTATTGCCACTGTTTTTCCACCTTTGTTTTCAGGACTTTCGGCCGGATTTGGCAGGCTTATCCGAGAGCAGCCACCAACTCGGCGGCAAGGGAGTCGATGACAGGGGAGACCTCCTCTTTGCGTGCCTGTTTCATCTCGGGGGCAGGTGCTATGAGGGTGACCGGTTTGCCTTCGAACATGGCCTTGAGTTTTTTCACTGACTGTGCTCCCCATGAGTACGAGCCGGCCACTCCGATGACGCGGTTCTTGATGCCTCGTGCCAAGAGTGCGGTGGCGAGTGAGGCCACAGGCGGGAATATCTCGCCATTGTAGGTCGGTGAGATGACCACGAGCCCTTTGAGACGCATTATGTCGGCCAGGACGCGGCTCTGAGGTGCATGGCTGAGGTCGTGGATGCGGATGTCCTTAATGCCGGCTTCGGCAAGACGTGAGCCGATTTCTTCGGCTATTGCGGCAGTGGTGCCGTACATTGAGCCATAAGCAATCACCACGCCACGGTCTCCTTCCCATTTTGCCATGCGGGCATAGAGGCGCGCTATCTGTTCGCGCTGTTCGTTCCATACCGGTCCGTGGGTGGTGCAGATGTAGTCGACGGTGAGGCCGGCTATTTTTGCGAATGCTTTCTCGACAAACTGGCCATATTTTGCTACGATGCAGGAGTAGTAGCGGTAGGCTTCGGGGAAGTAGAGCGAGGTGTCCATCTGACGGTCGATGACGGCTCCGTTGAGGGCGCCGAAGCAGCCGAGCGCGTCGCCGGTGAAGAGCACATGTTCCTCGACGGCGTAGGTGAACATTGTCTCGGGCCAGTGGAGCATGGGGGTGAGGATGAATTTGAGGTGGAGGTCGCCCAAGTCAAGTGTGTCGCCCTCTTTCACCTCCACGGTGCCTGTGTTGATGCCGTAGAAACCGTTGAGCATGTCGAGGGTTTTGGCATTGCCTACAATTTTAAGATCGGGGAACCGGCTTTTCAACGTCGGGATGGCACCGCTGTGGTCGGGCTCCATGTGGTTGATGACAAGATAGTCGGGGGTTGTGCCTTCGAGTATGTCGGCAAGGTGGCCGATGAATTCGGCTGTGTGGTGGAGGTCGCTTCCGTCGATGATGGCAGATGCTTTCGAACCACGTACCACGTAACTGTTGTAGCTGACGCCGTAGGGGAGTTCCCACAGGCCTTCGAAGCGACCGGTAGTGCGGTCATTGACACCGCAGTAGGTCACACGGTCAGTTATTCTATTTATATTCATGTCGGTAATCGAAAAGTTGAAAAGTGGTTTTAAGGATAAACTATATGATACCTAATGTAAAACAGATTAAGGGGCGAATATATTTTATGAGGAGTGATTTTTTTAGTCAGGGATGTGGTTGAAATCAACGCAAAACCAACGCACCCTGGTGCCGTGGATGTGGAACAGAGAGGTGTCAGTCCACTTTTTCCGGAGGCAGCGGGGAGCGTTGGCTTTTATGCCCGGAGGGGGCAAATTATTTATAGCGTGTCCAGCGAATGACTTCCTTGACGGTGGGTTTCTTGCCATACATGAAGATGCCGACGCGGTAAATCTTGCCTGCGAGCCATACCATGAATACGAAACCTGCCACGAGGAGTACGAGTGAGAGGATGATTTCCCAAGCGGGGATTCCGAAGGGGATGCGGGCCACCATCACCATGGGCGAGGTGAGGGGGAAGAGCGAGGCCCAGAAGGCTATCGGTCCGGTCGGGTCGGTGGCTGCCACCATGGCGAAGATGAGGCCGAAGATGATGGGGAAAACGGCCACGGAGGTGAGCTGGCTGGCATCCTGGATGTTGTCAACGGCCGAGCCGATCGCGGCGAAGATGGATGAGTAGAGGAGGAATCCGCCGATCAGGAAGATTGTCATCATGGCTACGAGGGAGATGATGTGTCCAACCTCGCCGAGCATTGCCACGGCTTCGATGACCGGAAGTGCGGAGGGGTCGCTCACGGCGTCGAGATTGCCGCTCTGGACGGCTGTGATATCAGCCATGGCATCGGCCGGCATGAGGGCGGGGAAGAGGTAGGCCGACATGACAGCGAGAAGCACTCCCCATAGCACCATCTGGGTGACGGCCACGAGGGCTACGCCGATGATTTTGCCCATCATGAGCTGTGCGGGTTTGACGGATGACACGACGACCTCGAGCACTCGGTTGCCTTTCTCTTCGATGATGGATGTCATGACCATCTGTCCGTAGATGAGGAGGAACATGTAGAGGATGAAGGACATGCCCACGCCGATGGCGTAGCTGAATGTGGAAGAGACGCTTTCCTCTTCCTCCTTGTCATAGCGTACGGTGTTGAGGTTGACGTTGCTCTTGACCTCGTCGAGAACCTCCGGGAGGTTATCGATGTTGTAGGTGAGGAGGCGTTCGTTCTCGATGATGTTGTTGATCTGGCCTGTTATGGTGCTCTCGGTGGTGATTGAGGAGGGACCGTTGGTGTAGAGCTTGATGGAGGCGCGTTTGGAGTCCATGATGTTGGACGGGATGACGAGCACTGCTCCAACTCCGTCGCGGTTGAGGGCCGAGTCGACCGTGGCTGTGAGGTCGGATGTGAATTTCACTTCATCGGTGTCCTTGAGGCTTGAGGCGATCTTGCCTGAGTTGTCGACAACGACGACGGTGGTCTCGGATGAGTCGACGAATCCCATGATGAGTGCAGGCAATGCCATCAGCACCAGCATTAGGATTGGCATTAGGATGGTGGTGATGATGAAGCTTTTTTTCTTGACGCGCTCCATGTATTCGCGTTCGATGACGATTCCTATTTTTGACATTGTGATTTCGGATGATAGGTTGGATAATTATGTTGTGGGGATAGAGGGTTGGTTAAGGAGTGGGTCAAGCGTTTGCGTCGTCGCGGACGGCACGGATGAAGATGTCGTTCATCGATGCGATGCTTTCCTTGAAGGCTGCGAGGTTGACGGTGTCGTTGGCTTTGGCTATGACGTCGCGGAGCGATGCGCCGTCGTTGACGTGGAGTGAGATGCATGAGCGACCTTGGCCGTCGGGTTCTTTCATCTCGAATTCGCCTGCCATGGGCATGAGTGCTTCCATGAGTTGGCGTTGGTCGCCGCTGAAGGTGAGGTCGTAGCGGTTGCCGAAGTACTGGCGGCGCAATTCCTCGACGTTTCCGCTGAGGATGTTGCGGCTCTTGTTGATGAGGGTGATGTTGTCACAGATTTCTTCGACTGACGACATGTTGTGGGTCGAGAATATCACGGTTGCACCTTCGTCCTTGAGCTTGAGTATCTCTTCCTTGAGGAGGTTGGCGTTGATGGGGTCGAATCCTGAGAAGGGTTCGTCGAAGATGAGGAGCTTGGGACGATGGAGCACGGTGATGATGAACTGGACTTTCTGTGCCATGCCTTTGGAGAGTTCCTCCACTTTCTTGTCCCACCACGAAAGGATGTCGAAGCGTTCGAACCATTTGCGCAGCTCGCGGGTGGCGTCGGCCTTTGAGAGGCCTTTGAGGCGGGCGAAGAATACGGCCTGTTCGCCCACTTTCATCTTTTTGTAGAGGCCTCGTTCCTCGGGGAGGTATCCTATTTTCTCGACGTCGTCCTGGGTGAGGATGTGTCCGTCGAGGAGGACCCGGCCCTTGTCGGGGGCGGTGATGTGGTTGATGATGCGTATCAGGGTTGTTTTGCCGGCGCCGTTTGGTCCGAGGAGTCCGTAGACTTTACCTTGGGGCACAGAGATTGACACGTCGTCGAGCGCAAGATGGGATGAGTATGACTTGCTTACGTTTTCTACTTGTAATATGTCCATGTGGTTGATTGGTTGATGTCTTTATGTGACGTTTTTCCTATGTTTGACGCAAATTTACCGAAAAAGTTTCAGGGGTGATGAAACTTTTCTGAAAAAAGTGCGTCTAAGGAGGTAAGTCACTAAATCAGTAACGTAATCATCACTGTCACCTCGTCATAATTATGTCAACACCTGATAAAGAGTCGCGCTTCATGTCGATTGTCAATGACAACCGGCAGCTCATCTATAAGGTGTGCTACATGTATGCTACCGACGAGGATCATTTCAAGGATCTCTACCAGGAGGTGCTGGCGAATATATGGCAGGGTGTGGATTCGTTCAGGGGTGATGCCCGTGTCTCGACATGGATTTACAGGACGGCGTTCAACACATGTGTGACGTTCTTCCGCCGCCACAACCGCCATTCGTCCGAGATGACATCGCTCGACTGTCTGGCCGAGATACCCGGCGAGGACTCCTCGAAGACCGAGATGCTTCGCCAGATGTATAAATTGATCGGGGGGCTCGAGAGGATGGACAAGGCTATGATAATGATGTGGCTCGACGAGCGCAGCTACGAGGAGATAGCCGAAGTGACAGGTTTGACGCGCAACAACGTGGCCACGAGGCTGCGTCGCATCAAGCAGAAACTCATTGATGAAAACCAAAAAGAGAATTGAACTTAGCATGAATATAGACGATTTAAGAGCCAACTGGAACTCCATAGATATCCCGGCGGGAATGTGCAGGCCGGTGCAGGAGTTGGAACGCCGCATTGTCAGCAGCAATGTGACGACGCTACGCAGCAGGCTGCTCCACATTTATGTGCTGCTGGGTGTGATGTGCCTCATGGGGGTGTTGTTCATGATACCTTTCGTCAAGGACCTTCCACGGCTGGTGGTGTGTGCCGACGTGTTCTATGTCGTGGTGTCGGGAATCAATTTCTATATGTCATCGCTGGTAAGGCGCATCGATTACTCGCGGATGACGGTCAAGGAGGCCCTCGAGGCTGTGTATAAGGTGGAGCGCTACAAGATAAGGGCGAGGATGTGCACCATAGTAATGGCTGTGCCTCTGATATGCTACATGATTTTCTCCTTCGCCCATCTTTATGGCGAGGTGGTGCTTTTTGGGTGTGGCTGCGGAGCTGTGCTGGGTGGTGTCATAGGCATCATCATCCATCGCCGTATGATGAGTGTGCTGCGCGAGATGCGCCGTCAGCTCACGCTCCTCGACGAGGAACAAGCCTGAGCCGTGAGGAGAATTTTTTGCGGTTTTTTCACGTATTTACGAATTAATTCACGTTTGGACTTTGCCCTTTGTGCATTGTTTAGTAACTTTGCAGTGATTTCAACATTTCACTGCAATGAACACCAATAGTCTTGTCTCTATCAGCGATATAGGTCGCGATGAGATTCTCAGGCTGCTCGACACAGCGCGTCAGTTTGAGGAAAACCCTAACCGCAGGCTGCTTGAGGGCCGGGTAGTGGCAACTCTGTTTTTCGAACCTTCCACCCGCACCCGACTGAGCTTCGAGACCGCCGTGAACCGTCTTGGCGGCCGTGTGATAGGATTTTCGGATGCCAACACCACCAGTTCGTCGAAGGGTGAGACGCTTAAGGATACCATCAAGATGGTGAGCAACTATGTGGATCTCATCATCATGCGCCATTATCTGGAAGGGGCTGCCCGCTATGCGTCGGAAGTGACCGATGTGCCCATCATCAATGCGGGTGACGGTGCCAACCAGCATCCTTCGCAGACTATGCTCGACCTCTATTCCATCTATAAGACCCAGGGGACTCTTGAGAACCTGACCATCACTCTGGTGGGCGACCTCAAGTATGGCCGCACGGTGCATTCGCTCATCATGGCGATGCGTTATTTCAACCCTACGTTCCGCTTCGTGGCCTGCAGCGAGCTTGGTATGCCTAAGGAGTACAAGGTGTTCTGCGACGAGAACGGCATCAAATACACTGAGCACACCGACTTCTCTCCCGAGGTCATCAACAGCAGCGACATCATCTATATGACGAGGGTGCAGCGCGAGCGTTTCGCTGACATCATGGAGTATGAGCGCGTCAAGGACCTCTATAACCTCAACAGCGCCATGCTGACCGACGCTCGTCCCAACATGCGCATCCTGCATCCGCTGCCGAGGGTCAACGAGATAGCCCAGGATGTCGATGACAATCCGCATGCCTATTACTTCGAGCAGGCCCGCAACGGCCTCTATGCCCGCCAGGCGCTGATATGCCGTGCTCTCGGCATCGAAGTGTGACGGCTTCGACGCATTTCTCCCCTCATCACCCACCCATATAAAAAAGTAGCTCACCTCACGTTCACATTATGACTGTTTCAAAAGAAGAACTCGCAGTGGCCGCGCTCAGAAACGGCACTGTGATTGACCATATACCGTCGTCCGTACTCTTCAAGGCTGTGAAGATTCTCGACATCGCCAATCTCGACAAGGCTGTCACCATCGGTAATAACCTCGACAGCAAGAAGCTTGGAAAGAAGGGTATCATCAAGGTGGCCGACGTGTTTTTCCCCGAGTCGACCCTTAACCGTATAGCTCTCATCGCTCCCAACGCAGTGGTCAACATCATCCGCGACTACGAGGTGGTGGAGAAGTTCCCGGTGTCGCTCCCCGACACGATAGTGGGCATAGTGAAGTGCGGCAATCCCAAGTGCATCACCAATAATGAGCCTATGCGCACTAAATTCCACGTGACTGACCATGAGGACATCACGATAGAGTGTCATTACTGCGGTCAGGCAGTGAAGAGCAAGGATGTGGTGATGGCCTGAAGCATTAGCCGATGAAAGTATCCTGGAAACCCGGCACGATGATTTATCCCCTCCCCGCGGTGATAGTGACCTGCGGAGATGAGACGAGGAGCAACATGCTCACTGTGGCATGGACCGGAACCTTGTGCACGAATCCGCCGATGTGTTATATCTCGGTGCGCCCGGAGCGCTATTCCTATCCGCTCATAAGGGAGAGGATGGAGTTCACCATCAATCTCACCACGGCTGCCATGGCACGTGCCACCGACTGGGCCGGCGTGAGGTCGGGACGTGATTTCGACAAGTGGAAGGAGACCGGGCTGACGGCTGTCAAGGGTGTGAAGGTGGCGTGTCCGTACATAGCCGAGTCGCCTCTCAACATAGAGTGCCGTGTAAAGGAGATAGTGAAGCTTGGGAGCCATGACATGTTCATAGCCGACGTGGTCAACGTGCTTGCCGACGAGGAGCTCATCGACCCTGCCACCGGGGCTTTCGACCTTGGTGTCGCCGGGCTGCTCAATTATTCCCACGGACATTATTTCGAGCAGGGTGCCGAGATAGGGCATTTCGGGTGGAGCGTGAAGAAGAAATAACTTTTCAAATACAGATATCTTCCAGTTTATGAAAGAAGACAAAGTGATTTTTGACATTATCGAGCGCGAACATCAGCGCCAGAAGAAAGGGATCGAGCTTATCGCATCCGAAAATTTCGTCAGTGACCAGGTGATGCGTGCCATGGGCTCGTGTCTGACCAACAAGTATGCCGAGGGTTATCCCGGCCACCGCTATTACGGCGGCTGCGAGGTGGTGGATGAGAGCGAGAGCATCGCTATCGAGCGCCTCAAGGAGCTTTTCGGTGCCGAATGGGCCAATGTGCAGCCCCACTCGGGTGCGCAGGCCAACATGGCTGTCTTCATGGCATGCCTTAACCCCGGCGACAAGTTCCTCGGCCTCAACCTTTCACACGGTGGCCACCTGTCGCACGGAAGCCCTGTGAACTTCTCGGGCCTCATGTTCCAGGCTCTCGAATATAATGTCGACGAGGAGACCGGTCGTGTCAACTATGAGCAGATGGAGGAGGTGGCACGCCGCGAGCGTCCCCGCTTGATCATCGGTGGTGCCAGCGCCTACAGCCGTGAGTGGGATTATGCCCGCATGCGCCGTCTGGCCGACGAGATCGGTGCCATTTTCATGGTCGACATGGCTCACCCCGCAGGCCTCATCGCCGCCGGTCTGCTCGACAATCCGGTGAAGTATGCCCACATCGTGACCACTACTACCCACAAGACCCTCCGCGGTCCGCGTGGCGGCGTCATCATGATGGGTAAAGATTTCGAGAACCCCTGGGGCAAGACTACTCCCAAGGGTGTGGTGAAGATGATGTCGCAGCTGCTTGACTCGGCCGTGTTCCCCGGTGTGCAGGGTGGTCCGCTGGAACATGTCATCGCCGCCAAGGCTGTGGCTTTCGGCGAGGCTCTGCAGCCTGAATTCAAGGAATATCAGCTCCAGGTGAAGAAGAACGCCGCCGCTCTGGCTGACGCTCTCATCGCTATGGGCTACAATATCGTGTCGGGCGGTACTGACAACCACTGTATCCTTGTCGATCTCCGCACCAAATTCCCCGACCTCACCGGCAAGGTGGCCGAGAAGGCTCTGGTGGAGGCTGACATCACTGCCAACAAGAATATGGTGCCGTTTGACTCCCGCAGTCCGTTCCAGACTTCAGGTATCCGCCTGGGCACTCCTGCCATCACCACACGTGGCGCCAAGGAGCCTCTGATGGGCGAGATCGCCGAGATGATCGACACTGTGCTCCGTGCTCCGGCCGATGCTGAGACCATTGCCGCTGTGCGTGCCAAGGTGAACGCCACTATGCAGGATTATCCAATGTTTGCATATTAAGACTACGGTGATGCCCGGCATTGATTGTCGGGACATCCAATTTAATAGTTTTAATGTAATAGCACAATATAGCTTGTGGGCATGTCGGTTGTGAAGCCGGCATGCTTTTTTTGTGTCAGGTTGTCATGGGGGTGGAGGCGCGAGCTTACTCCCGGCAGGTGATGATGTGGCATGAAAAAAAGAGGACCGCTGCCTTATCGGAGCGGTCCTCTCTGCTATAGAAAGATTGGAATGGGCGGTGGGGTTATTCGAAGATGCCTACCAGGCTTGACTTGTAGTTCTGGAGGGCGGTCTTGAGTGCTTTGATTACACCGTAGTCCTTTTCGGCGCCTTCGTAGTTGAGGTCCCATGTGAAGTCGCCCTTGTTGAGGCGTCCGGCTCCGTAGTAGCCTGTCACGGCTGCGGGGACGTCGATGGCCTCGATGGGGGTGTAGTCATACATGAGCTTCGGGTCGGTGTCGAAGTTGTTGTAAGTGCCTCCGCCTACCTTTGCCTTGTAGGATGAGGGTACGGCTTCGTCGCGGCTGTCGGCTTCGTAGCAGTCGAAGTCGGCAGGGCTTGCCTTGTGGGTGATGACTGTGTAGTTGGAGCTTGCGCCCTTCTCGGCATATACGTTGCCGAAGCTTTTGATCATACCGCCGTTCTCGCCTGAGAATGTTCCGTCACCCTTGGCGTCGGTGCCCTGTTTTGATATCATCATGGGGTCGTTGGTGGCGCGGAAGAAGTTGCGCTCCACGAAGACGCTTGAGCTTGTGGTGGCTCCCACGCCGTATTTGGCCACGCCGTCATAGTAGTTGTTCCATACGTGTACGGTCATTGTGCGCACACGCGGGTGGCGTGAGTCGCTGTGGTCAAACCAGTTGTGGTGGTAGTCGATGTAGTTGGGGCCTGATTCGCTCTTCATGCCGCAGAGTGATGTCTTGCCTGAGTCATGGAAGCGGTTGTAGGCTATGGTCATGTACTGTGAGTTGCCCTTGATGTCGACTGTTCCGTCACCCTTGGCCTGGTCGGCTGCTCCGCCGGCGTTGCCGTAGAAGAAGTCCATGTGGTGAACCCAGCAGTTGGAGTTCTCGGTGTCAAATGAGAGGGCGTCGTCCATGCAGAGCATGATGGCGAAGTTGCGGAATTCGACTGACTTGGAGTTGCGGATGAGGAATCCGAATCCCCATACTGCGGCGTCCTCGCCGATACCTTCGAATGTGATGGGCACTTCGCTGTAGGCGTTTTTGCCTTTCACCTGGATGCCTTCGGAGCTTGAGTCGAATCCGTCCATGTCGCTGTCAGTGATAGTGCCGATGATGCGGACCACGAGGGGGCGTTTCTCGAAGCCTTTCTGATAGGCGGTTATGATGGCCTGGAGGCCTGTGTGCACTGTGCCTGAGCCGGGTTGCTCTTTTGTGCTGTAGAGCACTTCGAGCGACACTGTCTTGGCTGTGGCTGCTGTGACGTAGAGCACACGTGCGTCGTCCTTGAGGCTGCCGTCGAGCTTGTAGGCGCCGATGCCGGTGGTGTTGTTGAGGAAGGCGAAACCGCTGCGGTCATAGGCCTTGACGGTCATGTTGTCGGCCACGCTTGCCGATGCTTCGTCCTCGGAGCCGCCGATGACCGGAACCACTTTCATGGAGTAGGTTCCTGCGGGGAGTCCTGTCATGTCGGCACGGCCGTATGAGCCGTAGTTGCGCACGAGCGGCTGGTCGATTTTGGTGAAGTCGGTGTACTTGCCACCTTTAATATATACGCGGTAGGATGTGGCACCCTGGAATGGCTCCCAGATCACGTAGGCTGATTCGAGCCAGCCTTTGGCGTCGGTGATGTTGACACCGCCGTTGGTGATGTCGCCTTCCGAGCCTGTCTCGGGGGCTTTGGTGAAGGAGATGTCGGTGATGCTGCGGGTGAAGATGTCGTTCCAGTCGCCCTGGCGGGGAGTGACGGTTACGGTGCCTTCGGTTTTGTCGAGCGACACTTCGTCGAGGTCGGCTGTGTTGTAGTATTTGAGGTCGCCGTCAGTGGTCTTGAGGAGCATCTGGTTGGCCAGGGGATTCATTTTCACCGAGTGGTCGGCCGAGGGTGTGTTGCCGCCGGGTCCCACGGGTGTGCCTGAGGGGTCGGTGACTGAGAGAGAGTAGACGTAGATGCCTCCCGAGGCTGCGAGGGTGACGTCGCCGTCGGCTGCCACGGTGAGTGTGTGGGTCTGTTTGGTTGATTTGCTGTTGGGGGCTGTGAGGTCGGTCTTGTCAAGGTTGGTGGCGGTGATGCTGCGCGCGGCGGTTGAGCTTGACGAGAGGATGGTGATGCTGACGTTGTAGCCGGCCTTTGCTTCGGGGATTATGATGGTTGCATCCTTCTTGTTGAGGGCCATACGCGAGCCCTTGATGTCGACACGGACTGCGTCGGCGTCGGGAAGGGTGAATTTAAGCCCTTTTGTGAACTCGAGTTCTGCACCGTTGGCCATGAGGGGCTGTGCGGTGAATGTGGTGGCGTTCTTGTAGCGGTTGTTGCTGCTTGAGCTTTCGTGGGTCCAGTTGGTGGGGTCGGCTGCAAGGTTGGCCTGGTCGGTCGATGAGACTGAGGTGAAGTCCCAAGTCTGTGCGCTCGCCGCGAATGTGATTACGGTGAGAGCTGCGGCTACAGCGCCGCGGAGTGATGAGTAGAATTTTTTCATTTCTTTATGTAGACTTTTTCGCCGTTAACTATGTAGAGACCCGGTTCGAGATCCTGGGGGGTCGAGCCGAGGTATTGACCTTTGAGATTGTAGACGCCCTGTCGCTTGGCGGGGTCGGCTATGATGTCGGTGATGGCTGTTGTCTCATCGTGAGAGAGGGCCACGGCTACGAGCGACATGTCGGCCGATTCGGTGGAGTTGTCGCTGAAAGTGAGATGCACGGTGCCATCCGTGAATTTCATTTTTGTCAGTTCCTTGGGGTGCTGCACTCCGTCGATCGTGGTGACGATCTTGGAGTCGGCCTGGGCTGCGAGAGCCGAGATGAGAAGCCCAAGTGACAGAATCACTTTAGATGCTTTCATTTTGGAATGATTTGTGATAAAAACTGGAAAATATAATGATATTAGTCTTTGCAGGTAATGGTATGCTATTAGATTGGTAAGAAATATGCCAATTTGGGTGCAAAGTTGGGGAATAAAAACAAGAATTGCAATGAAATTGCGTTAAAAACTGCTAAAATCGGCTTTGGGCTTAGTGTAGAGCCTCTGTTGCGGCAAATTGTAGGGCGCGATATCGCTAATGGCCTAAGTGCCAAACGGAATGAGGTGATGATATGGGCTTGTGGGGCAGAGGGCTTATTGTAGGGTAAACAAGAAGCGCCCGCCACGGTGGTGGCGAGCGCCATGATGCTGTGCATCAGCCACGGAGGATGATGCCGCCGCTTGTGGGCAGGGGGTTACTTCTTTTCCTTGAGGAGGTCGCGGATCTCGGTGAGAAGCACCTCTTCCTTGGTGGGTTCGGGGGCGGGTGCCGGAGCTTCCTCTTTCTTGCGTTTCATCTGGTTGATGGCCTGGATGGCTACGAAGATGCAGAAGGCCACGATGAGGAAGTCGACGATGGTCTGCACCCATGTGCCCCAGTTGAGGGTCACTTCGGGGGTGAGCACCTCCTGGGTGGTGCCGTCGATCACGGCTTTCTGTATCACCAGCTTATAGTCGGTGAAGTTCATGCCTCCGGTGGCCACTCCCACGAGGGGCATGATGATGTCGTCGACCAGCGAGGAGATGATTTTGCCGAAAGCGGCACCGATCACAACGCCGACAGCCATGTCGATGACGTTGCCACGCATTGCAAACTCTTTGAATTCTTTCAATAATGCCATGATGGTGTTGGGTTAAAATGTGTGGATATTCTGATAAATTGATAGATTCAACTATATTAACACAAAAGTAGGGAAAAATATCGAAAATGTATGTATGTTAATGTATATTTTGGATTTTTGTCACAAAAGAGGCAAAAATGGCAAATTTTAATGCTATATATAGAGGTGGAAATTGAAAAATTATTATTACTTTTGTGGCGCAAAATCAAAGGGTGGCCCATGGATGGCTCCGGCGATGATGCGCTCACTGTTTCAATAGGAAAATTTTTGTAACCCAATTTATATAAACTATGACAAAAATAGGTATTAATGGTTTTGGCCGCATCGGTCGGTTCGTATTCCGTGCTTCAACCAAGCGCGATGACATCGAAGTAGTTGCAATCAACGACCTTCTCCCCGTTGACTACATGGCTTACATGCTCAAGTATGACACAATGCACGGCAAGTTTGACGGCACTGTTGACTACGATCTCGAAAAGAGCCTCCTCATCGTTAATGGCAAATCAATCCGCGTTACCGCATGCAAGAACCCCGCAGAAATCGCTTGGGGCGCAGTAGGTGCAGAATACGTTGTTGAATCAACCGGTCTCTTCCTCACCAAGGAAAAGGCACAGGCTCACATCGAAGCCGGCGCAAAATACGTGGTTATGTCAGCTCCTTCAAAGGACGACACCCCCATGTTCGTTTGCGGTGTAAACCAGGACAGCTATGTTAAGGGTACTCAGTTCGTGTCAAACGCTTCTTGCACCACCAACTGCTTGGCTCCTATCACCAAGGTGCTCAACGACAAGTTTGGCGTTGTAGAAGGCCTCATGACCACAGTGCACTCTACCACAGCTACCCAGAAGACTGTTGACGGTCCCTCAATGAAGGACTGGCGCGGTGGCCGTGCTGCTTCAGGCAACATCATCCCCTCATCTACAGGTGCTGCCAAGGCTGTAGGCAAAGTTATCCCCGAACTCAACGGCAAGCTCACCGGTATGTCAATGCGTGTCCCCACCCTCGACGTATCAGTAGTTGACCTCACCGTTAACCTCGCTAAGCCCGCTACTTACGAAGAAATCTGCGCTGCCATGAAGGAAGCTTCTGAAGGCGAACTCAAGGGTATCCTCGGTTACACTGAAGATGCAGTCGTATCAAGCGACTTCCTCGGTGATCCCCGCACTTCTATCTTCGACAAGAACGCAGGTATCATGCTTTCACCCACTTTCGTTAAGGTGGTTTCTTGGTATGACAACGAAATCGGCTACTCTAACAAGGTGCTCGATCTCATCGCTCACATGAAGCAGGTTAACGGCTAATCCAAAGCCACTTAACATAACCAACAGGCGGGAGTGCTCAACAGCGCTCCCGCTTTTTTCATACCTGTTAAGAATAAAACAGCCACTGATTGCATCCAATCAACAAATTTAGCCGTAACTTTGCCCAGAATTACAAGGATGTTCAATACACGCATCCGTTAAGCTATCACATATATATATGATTCTTCAGCTTGGATTGATATTTGCATTCCTTGCCATAGGCGAGGTTATTGTAGCTGTGACAGGCGTTCCCGTACCATCGAGCATCATAGGGATGCTACTGCTTGCGGCAGCCTTGAAAATGCGTATTATACGCCTTATGTGGGTCGATAAAGTGGCCGACTTTCTGGTAAAGAACCTCGGGTTCTTCTTCGTGCCGGCCGGCGTAGGTGTAATGCGCTGCCTCGGCCTGCTGCGCGACCAGTGGATGCCGATAGTGGCCGCCACCATAGTCAGCACCTTCATAATAATAGCCGTAACCGGATGGATCCACCAGATGGTACGCCGTTCCACTTCACTACATCATCATGGCATACGCTGAACTGATCCAGAACAAGGTAGTGCTTATAGCACTGACATTCATAGTTTTTCTCGGAGCCAAGCTGCTACAGCGGCGCACCGGGCTGACCCTGCTCAATCCTATCCTGATATCGATACTTGTATTGATAGTCCTGCTCTCATCTCTCGGGGTTGATTACGACACATATGCAGCCGGAGGCTCCTATATCGAGCTGTGGCTCAAACCGGCGGTTGTGGCCTTAGGCGTGCCACTCTACCGCCAGCTTGAGGCGATTAAGAAACAGATGCTTCCGTTGCTGATGGCCGAACTTGCAGGCTGCGTGGCCGGCATTGTATCCGTAGTGCTTGTAGCCCGCCTGTTGGGAGCCTCGCGTGAAGTCATCATATCACTCGCGCCGAAAGCTGTGACCACTCCGATAGCTATGGAAATATCTTCGGCCATGGGTGGCATACCATCGCTGACAGCGGCCGTAGTGGTATGCACCGGCATATTCGGTGCTATGGCAGGATTCCGTATGGTAAGCCTGAGCCGCATCAAGAGCCCGATAGCCGGAGGTCTCTCAATCGGTACGGCGGCCCATGCCGTAGGCACCTCAGCAGCCATGGAACGCGGCGAACGCTACGGAGCATACTCATCCCTCGGATTGACGCTCAACGGGCTTCTGACGGCGCTCCTGTCGCCTGTCATTCTCGACCTGCTCGGCTACGGTCCGGTGTAAAAAAAGGCCGGTCCATACAATGAAACCGGCCTCAATTTGTTACTTCTTATCATAGGAGAGCATCCTGCATGGTTGCTTCCTTATCCTTATGAATATGTAGGAGAGCAGGAAATACACTGCCGACAGAATCCACAGCGACGTATACGGTTCCATCTGGGTCACGAAATCGGAGCCATTGGAATTGATGCCAAGGAATCCCTCCATCCCCCACGTTGCAGGCACGCAGTCGCCCACAAGCGTCCAGAACTTATTCATGGCATAGCGCGGCCATGTAAGGCCTGAGAGGAACAGGAACACGACAGAGGTGAACACCACCACAAGGAAAGCGCTCTCGCGGTCGCTTACAAACTCCGATATAACCCGTCCGAAGAACACACTGCATATTACAAAAGGCACTATGAAGGATATCCACGCCCACATATCGCCATAATGCGGGAAACTGAACATCACGGGCACCAGATGGAGCAGATAGAAGGTGATAGGGATATAAAGCGTCATATAGCACAGGAGGCGGCCAAGGAGCTGTGCCGTAGGCGAAGCATCGACAGCCATCGGGTCAATTCCTCCGTTTTTACGGCTCCGCTGCTTCGATGTACCGGCCAGAATACAGACTCCGAGCACAATACTCTGCTGAAGTATCAGCACTATGATACCGGGCATGATAAACGAGGCAAATCCCTGCGTGGGGTCGCCGAGCATTATCGACTCGCTCTCCACAGGCACCTGTGCCATACCCTGCGCCAACAAACCTATATCATTGATGGTCTGTGTCTGTATCTCAGAACCCAAGGCCAGCTGAATATCTGTCAGAGCCGAAACAAACGTACGGTACCGCAGCATAAGGTCCATCTCGGCATAGAACACAGTGGTAGCCTGCTCTCCGCGCCCGAGTTTACGGGCGTAATCGGCCGGAATCTCCAATATGCCGTACACCTCATGGCTGTTCATCAACCGGCGCGCGGCCTCCATGTCAGGCACATAGTCATAAACCTTCATAGCCTCCGTGGCGTCCACCATGCGTACCAGCTCACGGCTCTTCTCGCTGCGGCTGTTGTCAACAATAGCCACCGGCATATCCACAATCACCTCCGGGTTATATATAAGCGCATATATCACCGGATAGCCGGTAGGAAGTGCGAAGAAGAAGAGCATGACTCCGATATCTGAAAAAATCAGATGGAACTCACGGCGCCAGACACGGAACAGCCCGGCAAACCAACGTGCTATGTAGAATGTAGGTTTCATTTCTATTCTATAGGGTTAGGGTACATATACCGGATTCAGACAATGCTTCTTCAGGCGCTTAAGTCCTACCATGCCCACAAGCGGGAACAGCAGCAGAGCCACATAGTACCAACGTGAATAGTAGATAGGAATACCGTTAAGGGCCTGATCAGAGAATATCAGGAAGAAATACCTTTCCGGAAGGATATAGCTGAATATTCCTATCGAAGGATACATGCTCGATACAGGATAAGAGAATGCAGCTATGGAGAAGGTGAGAATACCAATCAGAGAGCAGAGAGTGAAACTCAGCCTCATGTTAGGCACGATACAGCATATCGTAGTGGCGAATCCCTGGCTTGCTATGACGAGCAGAAACATGGCCACAATCATGTGCATGGCATGATTGTTCAGCGGGAAATGGCTGAATTTAAACAAAGCCGCCTCCACAGCCACTCCGACTACGGTCCATATCACAGTCTGAGGAATCAGCTTGCCTATCACAGCCACCAGCATCGAGCCTCCGCTGGTGCGGAGCCATTCGGGCGATGTACCCTGCTTGATTTCAGAGCAGATGGTGAGCGATGTTATCTGCATTATAAGCAGAGCCAGCAGAGCTGAGAGGAATGACACTGAAAGGTAATAGTTGTAGTTCAGCCATGGATTACCTATAGGATGTTGGTCAATGACCACAGGCTGAAGCATCGATGACACCTCGCCACCATCCATACCGGCACTAATCAGCTTGGTCTGCACCATGCCCCCCTTGGTGGTCACAGCCACAGTCTTGAACCCCTTGAATGCCAACGAGCCGGGCACGTAATAGGTCAGATTGCAGTAATATGACAGCGTCGGGGTACGTCCGCCCAGAGCATCTTTCTCAAAATTCTCCGGGATGTAGAAGAAGCCCATCACCTTACCGGTACGGACCTTCTGTACCGCATCATAAAACGACTCCTCACGGTCATTGATGCTCAGCATCTGGCTCGCGTTGAGCGACCGTATCACCTGACGTGACATGGACGAATGGTCCTCGTCCACCACTGCCGTAGGCACATTGGCCGGCAATCCGGAATCCATCAGATTCAGGAAGAAGAAAGTGGATACCAGCGGCACTACTATCATCAGCACAAAATATATCTTGCGCTGAAACATCGTGCGCCATCCGCGTTTTATCGTTTCTATGAAAGGCTTAACACTCATCGGACTATCTATTTCGTGTAGTACACAACAGTCATTCCGGGACGGAGATCAGGAACAGTATCAAGCGGACGTGCCTTCACTTCGAATGTTCGGCTGTCCCACTGTCCGGTAGCTTTGGTGGCATGCCAAGTGGCATAGCTTCCCTTATCGCGCACATAGTATATACGTGCCTTTATTTTTTTCTTGTCCAATGCCGGAATCATCACCTCTATCTCGTTGCCGAGCTTGAGCTGACTCAGATAATCCTCACGGACGTTGAACACCATCCACTTATCAGAAATCTTGAGCAGATTCATTATCGGGGCACCGAGGCTTACAAGCTCACCCACCTCAGGATAAATCTGATCGATATGTCCGTCACAGGGAGCCACAAGATACTGGTCCTCAAGCAGGCTTTCCACTTCAAGCACACCGCCTTTGGCCACATTCACCATAGCAGCTGCGCTTGCCTTATCCTCCTTCTGAGCGCCGGCCACAGCGAGTTCATACTGGCTCTGAGCAGCTCCTACAGCAGCGTTGGCTGCATCGTAGGCAGCCTTGGCTTCGTCACGCTTCTGTGCGCTGATCACATTTTCGTTGAACAGATTATTCATGCGGTCATATGTCTTTTTAGCGATATCACGTGCAGCCTTTGCCTGATCTACAATATCTTTCGCGCCCTGAATTATCTGGGAGCGTGTTCCGGCATCTACCTTGCGGTTCTGGGCGGCGGCAGCCGTCTCCATACCCTGCGCCTGCATAAGCTTTGCCTCGGCAAGCGACGAGTGGATATGCACCAGTGTGTCGCCGGCCTTCACCATATCACCCTCCTTGACATAGAATTCGGTGACACGTCCGGGGAGTTTACCGGATATTTTCACAGAAGTTGCATCGGCCTGACCCTCCAGAATATTGTCAGGCTCTTCAAGAAATACAAAGCCGGCTATAGCAAAAACTATCAGTGCCACTACGACAATGGCCATGGCCACCATCAGACTACGGTTCTCTTTTCTCTCCGATACAGAGTTGTTTATATCAGCCATGATACAAATGGATGTTTTATTGGTTTGTTAATATTCAGTAGGATAAGGGAGTGTGCCGAGCACTTTGGCAAGATAGACATCACACAGATGCACATCTATCAGCGCGTCGATTTTCTCCGAGTTGGCTTTCAGCCAAGCGGTCTGCGCCTCCATGACATTGTCGGTGGTCATCACCCCTTCCCGGAATCCGAGATTGGCCTGACGCAGGTTTTCGTTGGCCTTTTCAATATTTGTAAGAGTCATGTTGTAGGTCTTCACCGCCTCCTGAGCCTTGAATGATGACTGGCGCACCTGAAGGTCAATCATCTCACGTGAGTCCTCAACTTCAAGCTCGGCCATCTTTGTGGCACTCTTTGCCGCACGGTACTTATTATAGTTGCCACCCCAGTGCCATATAGGAATGGTGAGCATGGCTCCTACAGAAAACGCTCCGTTGAATTTCTTCTTGAATCCGTCAAACATATTGGGATTGCTGAATGAATACGACCCGACAACGGCAAGCTTCGGGAGCATGTCGGCACGTACAGCCTTCTCACGCTGACGGAGCACTTGCACTCCGTTTTCAAGAGCCCGAAGGTCCTGACGCCGAGCATATACATCGCCCATATTATATGAATTGGCTATTTCTGAAGTGTATGTAGCCAGATCGTTATCCTCATCGGCAAGATGCATCGGTGTGTCCACCGGGAGGCCGCACACCTGTGCAAGCGCCATACGCGACAGTACGAGTCCGTTCTGCACCTTCACAAGGTCAACCTGAGCGGAGTTGAGCTTCACATCTACCGTGAGGAGATCACTCTTCGTGGCCACACCCTGCTCCACCATCAGATTCACATTGCGGTGAAGGGTGTCAAGCAGCGCCACATAGCTTTCGGCCAGTTCCTGCTTGGCTTTCAGCGACACCACCTGCCAGTAAGCCGCATCCACGGCATAAATCAGATTCTGAGCCTCGGCATTGTGAAGCGAACGCGCAAGCTCCTCGGCATAATGCGTGAGCTTGTTCATGGCCACAATCTTGCCACCCATGAACACAGGTTGTGTCAGCGTTATGGCCCCGAAGAACACATTATGTATATCATACGTCATTGCCTCCTTCGGGATAAGAGCCACAGTTTCCGGTATATACTGCCCGTCAGGACCTTTGACAGGCTCACCGGTCATAGGATTCTTGACTATATTGAACTGATATGACTGCGTCTGCAGATCAAAAGTCTTGGTAGGCAGCAACTGGTCACTGTCAAATATGCTAAGCTCCTTCTGATTGTATGTGTATCCGCCTGTGAAGTCCAATGCGGGAAGATAAGCGGCAAAAGCTTCATCTTTCTGATATCCGGCCATGCGCACCGCCTCGGCCCGCACACGCAGCTGCTTATTGTTTTTCAGCGCCAGCGAGCGGCAAGAGTCCAATGTGCACACGCTCTGGGCTGAAAGAGTGGAAGCACACATAGCGGCCATTGACAAGGATAGAAATAGTGTTTTCAGGCTCATCGTCATAATTATGAATAGTTAAAACTTTTTTCGTTAAAAACGTAGATAGTACAAATATAACCTATTTATAGCCGTTAATGTTGAGTGGGTATCAAAATATTTCATTTTGACCAATAATCTGACTGCGGGAACAATATAATTTACTAATTTCGCATCAAATTTTAAGCTTATGGAGATAACACTCGACATAATTACCAAGCGTGCCATAGAGCATGGCGAAGGGGCTTCAGTAGAGGAAGCTCTCGCCCTTGCGGAGCACTGTTCTACCGATGAACTATGCGATGCTGCCGACCGCGTGCGCCAACATTGGTGCGGCAACCATATAGACACCTGCTCCATAGTCAACGCCCGCTCCGGACGCTGCAGCGAGGATTGCAAATGGTGTGCCCAGTCACGCCATCACCATACAGGGATAAACGAATACGACATAATTGATGAAAAGGAGCTGATGGATGCGGCCATGGCCAATCAGAAGGCCGGCGTCAAGCGATTCTCACTCGTCACCAGCGGACGCCGCGTATCGGACATCGACCGCTTCTGCACCATGTACCGCAATCTGCAGCAGGCCACATCATTGAGACTCTGCGCCAGTATGGGGCTCCTTAGCCGTGAGGCTCTGCAGAAGCTCTACGATGCGGGAGTGCGCCGCTATCACTGCAATCTGGAAACCGGGTCGAGCTACTTTCCCGAGCTATGTACCACACATACACATGCCGATAAGCTCCGCACCATAGCCGATGCCCGCGCCGTAGGCATGCAGGTATGCGTAGGAGGCATAATAGGTATGGGCGAAACCCTCCGGCAGCGTCTTGAGCTGGCTTGGGAAGCGAATAATGCCGGGGCATGCTCTATCCCTGTAAATGTACTCCAGCCCATCAAAGGCACCGCACTCGAAAACACTCCGCTCATCAGCGAGGATGAGATAATGCGGAGCGTGGCACTCTTCCGCCTGATAGCGCCAAAAGTGACCCTCAGATTTGCCGGAGGCCGCGCACGTCTTTCCGACTCAGCCACACGCCGCATACTGCGCGGCGGCATGAACGGTGCGCTTGTAGGCGACATGCTCACCACCATAGGCAATGGCATGGCCGATGATTTCCGGATGTTCAAGGAGCTTGGACTCGAAGCATAGGCAGGGCTAAAAATGCCCTATGACGGCTGCCTGAGCGCCAAATGCCGAACGCTTCACAGCATCAAGAGCTTTCTCAGCACACGAAGCCTCGACCACCACTACCATCACTCCGGCGCTTACCATATCGAGCGGATTGACATCAAGCCACCGGCACGCCCGGCTCACATTGCGGTCCACAGGTATCTTATCAGTATCTATGACCAGCGGATGTCCGGCAACAGACTCCAACACGGCACAAGCCTCACGCAGACTTTCGCCCGAAGGATAGTACATCATACGGAGTCCGTCAGGAATACGCATCACCGAATGCACTATATCTGACAGCGGACAGGAATCGCTGCCCACCGGAGGGAAGAAAAGCCCACCCATGGACTGCTCGCTGCATGCCACACCGTGAGCACCGACAGGACCGGTAATAATGACGCTGTCCGACGAATGGATACACCCTGCGCCAAGCGCAAGATCCGCCGGCACCTCCCCCATCAGAGTGACATTTACATCAATTCCCGTGGGCGGGCCGTCAGGAAGTACCTTATAGTCGACCGCGGCTATCTCCACCTCAGCCTCGACTGCAGCCTGACGCACTGCGTCGGCCACACCAGCGGCCTGAGATAAAGTGAAGTCCATATCCAATGTAAAAGACAGCGCCGCATAACGCGGAGTTATCCCTCGGGCAAGCATACGGTTGACCGACTCATTGATTACATACTTGCCGATATTGCATCCGGGCACCGATTCAGGCACGGATACAAACAGATTGGTGGACATACCGATATTTCCCGCCGACGGAGGTATCATTCCTCCGGTATCGCCGGGATTGACAAGACTTTTAAGTATTTTATTGATAGGCATGACTTGGAGATATTTCTTTTGAAAGAACGCCCCAGCCTATGCCAAGGTTCATGGCTTACTCAAGCAGATCGGGCCTCAACCTGCGGGTACGTTCAAGCGCCTGCTCGTAGCGCCATTCATCAATGCGGGCCTGATGGCCTGACAGGAGGATATCGGGTACACGCCACCCCTTGTATTCCGCCGGACGGCTATACACCGGAGGAGCGAGCAGATTATCCTGAAACGAATCGCTCAGGGCGCTCTGTTCGTCGCCTATCACACCAGGTATCAGACGCACTATGGCATCAGCGATCACCACAGCCGGAATCTCTCCGCCGGTAAGCACATAGTCGCCTATCGAAATCTCCTTCGTGATGAGATGCTCACGGATACGATAGTCAATGCCCTTGTAATGTCCGCATAGGATTATGACGTTGTTGAGCAGCGACATGCTGTTGGCCATAGGCTGGTCAAACATCTCACCGTCAGGAGTTGTGAAAATCACTTCATCATAATCGCGCTGCTCCTTCAGGGCGCTGATGGCACGGTCTATAGGCTCCACCTGCATCACCATTCCGGCCTCGCCCCCGAACGGATAATCGTCCACCTTGCGATGCTTGTTCGTGGTATAATCACGCAGATTATGCACCACAATTTCAGCAAGCCCCTTGCGCTGGGCACGTGCAAGAATGGAGCAATTCAGCGGTCCCTCCACCATTTCAGGAAGTACGGTAAGTATATCTATTCTCATATCCGGTAGTTTTCAATTGATTCGTTAAGATTCTGAATTATCATGGCCCGTAGTTCAGGCGGTCCGATGACAGTGACCCGCGGACCATAGGAGAGCAGTTCCTGCACAAAGTCAGGGGTAAGACGCAGATAGTAGGTAAACACGGAATAGCCGTCGGTCACCATCTCACTCTGCGAATGATGCAGCGGCAGCGCCCTGAAATATTTGGCCTGACGCGGCTCTACTCGCAGCGTCACACGCCTGGGTTCGCCCTGGGAGAACACTATGCCGAATGAATGACGGAAATAGTCCTCGGCATCAAAATTGCCCGGCATCTTGAACGTGTCCGGCGTGATATTCACCTCCGTCATACGCTCCAGCGCATAGGTCTTTATCACATTCTCCTTGATATTGCGCCCCGTCACATACCAACGCAGGCGGAATATCTTAAGGAAGTATGGTTCAAGCCTGACCCCTTTGGGACGCCCCGAGCGCGAAAAGGGAGTGTAGGCGAATTCTATGGTACGGTTTTCACGCAGCGCGCTGACTACCGTCGACAGATATTGCCGTGCCGAAGGCACATCCTCAAGAAATATCCGTGAGGATATGTCGCGTGCTTCTGTAAGGGTGTTGCTCATCGAGGCGGTATTGAGCATCCAGTCCGTCACACTGGCGGCATTTTTCTCTCCCCCGTCGTCAATGGAATACTCAAATGTCGAGGTGTTGCACACGATATTGATGTGAAATATCTCCTCGATGGCATTGCGGTAATTATAGAACGTGCGACGCGGCATAGGCTGGCCATTGGAGAACGTGGTGCGCATCCACTGGCGGTTAAGCTCGTCGCGGGTAATGGTTCCGTGACGCCGGATAGTGTCTACTATCCACAGGTATCGGTTAAACAGGTCCTTAGGCATAGTCGGCTGATGTTTGTGCTACTTTTATGGAACATATTCCGAGTCCGGCAGCAGTGACAGCGGCATTGAGCAGGAGCAGTTCAAAACCGGTCTGATAGCCGGTATAGTTCGACAGCGCCCACTGTATGCACCATGACAGCACAGGAGCCACCACACAGATTACCGGCACAGCCGCGTCCCTGACACGACGGTTTGTGAAAAGCCCGAAGCTGAACAGCCCCAGAATAGGCCCGTAGGTATATGACGCAAGCATATAAACCGCGCTGATGGCATCGGAATTGCTTGCATAGTAGAATGCTATTATCACTAGCCCCATGATGGCCGACATGCACAGATGCACCCTGCGGCGCACGCGGCGCAGCGAGTCATCATCATACCGCTTCTGACCGTCGAGAATATCCACGGTAAACGATGTGGTGAGCGATGTCAGAGCTGAACCGGCGGCTGAATAAGCTGCTGAAATCAATCCGAGGACAAACAGCACACCTACCACCGGAGGTATGGCCGGATGGGTGGCCACAAGGCCGAACAGCTCATCGCTCTTCTCTGGCATAGCGAGCGAAGAATGCTCGCAGAACAGCAGGAGCAGCGTGCCCAGCAGCAGGAAAAGCCCCACGACAAAAAACTGCATGACTCCACTCAATATCATATTCTTGCGCGAGGAGGCAGAATCGCGGCACGCCATATTGCGCTGCATCATATCCTGGTCAAGTCCGTTGGTGGCTATGGCCATGAATACTCCGGCAGCAAACTGCTTCCAGAAGTACAGTCCCGACATAGGGTCGTCGAAATGCCATATCCTCGTGCCTGGATGCGCGGCTATCGCCGAAGGGAGATCTGCAATGCCTATACCGAGGTAGGACGCAATGAACACAATGCACAGCACCACCGAGCCTATCAGGAAGAAGCTTTTCAGTGAGTCGGTCCATATCAGGGTTTTCACACCCCCTCTTACCGTGTAGAGCCATATCAGCGCTATGGTAAGCATTACATTGACTGCAAACGGAATACCGAGCGGAGTGAATACAAGTATCTGCAGCACGGCACACACCACAAAGAAGCGCACCGATGCACCGAGCATCTTGGATATGAAAAATATCCATGCTCCCGAACGGTAAGAGGCTTTGCCGAACCGGCTGTCAAGATAGCCGTAGATTGACACCAGCCCCTGACGATAGAACACCGGCACCAGAACCATAGATATCACAGCATACCCCACTATAAAGCCAAGCACCATCTGAAGATACGAGTAGCTCTTTGCGGCCACCATACCGGGGACAGAAATGAAGGTGACGCCGGAAATGGCCGCCCCGATCATGGCAAATGCCACTACTGGCCATGGAGCCTTACGGCTTCCGGTAAAGAATGAGGCATTGTCAGCCCCGCGGCTACCACGCGACGATAGCCATGACACGCCGAGAAGCAGAGCGAAATAACACGCTACGGTTATAATTACAGTTATCGGACTCATGTGTTATATTGCGCGCTTTTTAATTCAACGGATATATCAGATACGGTTCGCGCTGTTTCTTGAACCGCTCCACATCAGGGAGCCATGACGCTTTTATCTCTTCGGCACTCGCTCCACGCTCTATCATACCGCGGATTTTTCCGGAGCCGATCAGATTCTCAAAAAATCGCGTGAAAAACTTATCGCCCATACCCATCGCCTTATACGCCTCTATTATATATTCCAGATTGACTCCTTCAGCTATAATCTCTTCATCGGAAATGCCCCGGAGGTCACGTCCGTAACAGCGACGCCCCATAAGCGGAGGTTTCTTGGCACCGGTACGGCTTTCAGGCGTAAACTGAAAATCATACTTCCCTTTAAGCTGCGGATGTCCAAAGACGCAGAATGGCATATCCGTTCCACGGCCAAGACTCATCGGGGTAGCTTCGAAATAGCATGTGGAGGGGTAGAGATACACTGATTTCATGTCAGGGAGATTGGGCGAGGGGGGAATTGGCAGGCTATAGCGGGTGGCATGTGTATATCCCTCGCAAGGAATCACCGTAAGTTCAGGGGCCGCGCCACCTTTCAACCACTTTTCGCCGACAGCCATACGGGCCAGCTCACCCAGTGTCATTCCATGCACTACGGGGATAGGCAACCGTCCCACACCCGACTTGTACTTCATGTCAAGCACAGGGCCGTCGACAGTCATACCGTTAGGATTCGGGCGGTCAAGAATCATGAACTGCTTGCCATACTGTGCGGCAGCTTCCATCAGGTCGAGCATCGTACAGTAGTACGTATAATAACGCAGTCCCACATCCTGAATGTCCGTCACTATGACATCAATCTTATCCATCACCGCTGCCGACGGCCTGCGCTGTGCAGCGCTGCCATAGAGCGACACCACCGGAATACCGGTGGCTTTGTCGACCCCTCCGGCCACATGCTCGCCGGCATCGGCCGTTCCACGCAAGCCATGTTCGGGCGTAAAAATAGTAGTTACATTCACCCCGCTGTCAAGCAGAATGTCAAGCGTATGCCTGTCGCCCACCATCCCGGTGTGATTGGTGAAAAGCCCCACGCGCTTGCCCTCACGCTTCAGCTCAGGGATATAACGGTCAGTGCGTGCCGCCCCCACAGTCACTTCGGCAAGAAGCACAAGCGGAAGCATCAGCAGAAATAAAAATGATGCAATTCTGTTCATAGTTACAAATATAGTGCAAAATAACAGGCGAAGTGGGTAGCCACCTCGCCTGCAATCATTAAAATTATTTAAATCTTTATTTTTCTCTGATTATTATATAGTCGAATATGTCACGGAAAGCATTCTTCGTATCGGACTCCTCGAAGTCATCAAGCAGATGCAGGGCCTCGTCGCGGAAACGCTTCATGGTGTCATAGGCATATTCGATACCTCCGGCACGCTTGGCATATTCAATAAGTGTACTGATATCTTCTGTATCAAGCTCTTCCCTACGCGACAGCGCAAGCATATCCTTCTGCTCCGGCATGTCGGTACGACTGAGGGCATACAGCAGCGGAAGCGTTATTTTTCCTTCGCGGAGGTCATTTCCGGTAGGCTTGCCTATCTTTTCGTCCTCGAAGTAGTCAAATATGTCATCTTTTATCTGGAAACACAGTCCCAGCAATTCGGCAAAGCGGCACATGCTCTCAAGGCGGACAGAATCTTCACCTACGGAATAAGCCCCCATCTTGACACATGACACGAACAGCGATGCCGTCTTGCGGCTTATCACTTCAAAGTAAGCCTTTTCATCCAGACAATGATAACGTGCATTATATATCTGGTCAATCTCTCCAAGCGAAAGCAGCTTACCGAGGTTGGCCAATGAATCGACTATGCGGATATCCCCTGTGGATATGGCAAGCTGCAGGGCATTGGACACGAAGAAGTCCCCTACAAGGACAGCTATATGATTGTCCCACACGCTATTTACCGTAGGGCGGCCGCGGCGTGTACGTGAGTCATCCACCACATCGTCATGAATCAGCGAAGCGTTATGTAGCATCTCTACCGCTGAGGCCGAGGCTATGACGCGATCATTCACCGCTCCAAACAGTTTAGCGGTAAGAATGACCAGAATAGGACGGATAAGCTTGCCTTTGGATTTGAGATAGCCTTCCACCACCTGTTTCATCAGCGTGTTCTCCGAAGAGAGCGACTGCTCGATGCGTCTGTTGAGCTGTTCCAGCTCCGGGGCTATGGTATTACGGATGGCTTCTAATGCGTTCATTTGTTCATTAATGAAGTGCAAAAGTACAAAATCCTTGCAAAATCCCGCCAATATACTTCAATATTTTTGGCGTAATCAAAAAAAGAGGGCTCTTGCGAACCCTCCTGTTGACACATTTGAATATATATTGTAATCAGAAATTATATCCTACTCCAACCGATACCGTGGGTGTATGATTGCCATCTTCGGCAACAGCGATGAAATCAGTGCCATACTGAAGGCCGATATACAGGCAGTCGATATTCAGTCCGGCGCCTATATGCCAGCCAAGCTGGAAGCGGCGCATGCCGTTGTCAAACAGGCTTTCCGTCTGGCTGGCGCTCTGCGAGCCTACTGTTGCTTTTGCCTTGACATCAGCAAGGGCGTTGAGCTTGGCATTGAGGCCGATATATGGAGATATCGACACTCCTGACACACCTCCTATAGCTATATTGTAAGCCAGATCAAGCGGCACGCTAAAACTCATGGTTGTGAGGTTGAGATCAGCTTTCACAAAATCATTGTCCCACATATCTGATCCGCTGTAACCCTTGAAACCCATATCCATCTTGACACCTGTCTGGAAAAACAGGGGAAGCTTGTCGGTAAGGCTGAATCCATGGACATATCCTATTTCAAAACCATTTGTCGACAGATCGCCGTAGCTTCTGTTGGAATACATGGCGGTCACACGGTTGTACGGCTGAGAGGCATCCGATGCCGATATTGCCGGAGCGACTGACAGGGCGGCAAGTGCCAGGACCATTGCTTTTACTCTTTTCATAGCTATTTCTATTTTAAGAAGTGAATAATAATTGCGCCTCAAAGATATCCATTATTATCATAACCGCAATATTTTCCTTACATATAGTCCATATTGTTCCTGAATGGAACAAAAAAAGTTGTACATTTGCTACCGATATGGAAGAAAAACGTTTGTTTCTGCTTGATGCATACGCACTGATTTACCGTGCATATTATGCCCTGATACGTTCGCCCCGCACAACATCGTTCGGGCTCAACACCTCAGCGATATTCGGATTTGTCAACACCCTTGATGAAATTCTCCGCAAGGAGAACCCGACACACATAGCCGTGTGTTTCGACCCCACGGGGGGACATACGTTCCGCCATGAAATGTATCCCGAATACAAGGCCCAGCGCGACAAGCAGCCCGAGGATATCACAGCCTCCATTCCATATATAAGGCAGATCCTTGAGGCGCGCCGGATTCCTATAATTGAAAAGGAGGGCTATGAAGCTGACGATGTCATAGGCACACTGTCGCGCATGGCTGAAAAGGAGGGGTACACTACATATATGATGACCCCGGACAAGGACTATGGCCAGCTGGTGACTGACCATGTGTTCATGTACCGCCCCGCTCTCCGAGGCGAGGGATTTGAGGTGCGCGGTCCGGAACAGGTATGCGAGCGTTATGGCATCAGCAATCCGCGTCAGGTCATTGACCTTCTGGCTCTCGAAGGTGACGCCAGCGACAATATTCCCGGATGTCCCGGAGTTGGCGAAAAAACTGCATCAAAACTTATAGCACAGTTCGGCTCCGTGGAAAAGTTGCTGGCCGGGACCGCGGAACTCAAAGGTGCGCTTAAAAAGAAAATTGAGGATAATGCCGAGCAGATCCGTTTCTCCAAGGAGCTTGTCACCATCAATACCGAAGTGCCACTCGGAGATATCAGCCCCGATACCCTGATACGACGCGAGGAGAATATCGATGAGCTGATAAAGATATACCGCGAGTTGGAATTCCGGACTTTCCTGAAGCGCCTCGATGCCGATACGGCGCCTTCCACATCAGCCACGGCACCACAGCCGGTATCTGGTCCGCAGCAAGGATCGTTATTCGACTTCGACAATACCGCGCCTGAAGCGGAAACAGTTCCGGCTATAAAGACAGATACAATCTACCATACGGCCTGCACAGAAGAGGAGGTAGCCCGCGCGGTTCAGTTCGCATCGCAGGCCAAAGCCATAGGTGTGGAGATTTACGCCACCTCGGCCGAACCGGTCACTTCTCACATCGAAGGGATAGCAGTGGCAGCCGAAGGGACCGAGACCGTCTACATCCCACTTACAGGCAGCAACCGTCAGGAGATGTTGGCTATACTCTCGCCACTATTCGCTCCCGGGGCACCGCTTGCGGTGAGCGCCGACGTAAAGCGGATGATAATGCTGCTCCGCAATGACGGGATTGAACTCGAATCGGAATACTACGATATTGCAGTAGCACATTATCTTATCGATCCGGAGAAACGCCACACCATTGATAATGTGGTGCTCTCCACCACAGGAGAGATTCTCCCCGACCCGCTGCCAACAAAGACCATCCCCACACAGGAAGAGATAGCCACCCGCTCGGCGGCCATAGCCTCGCAGGTGCTTATACTCTACCCGATACTCCGCGACAATATCATCAGCGAAGGGATGCAACAGCTGGCCACAGATATTGAGATGCCGCTTGTACGCGTGCTTGCCGAAATGGAGTGGGAGGGCGTCCGCATCAACATCCCTGACCTTGCCGAGTTGTCACGCGCTTACACGGCTCGCCTCAACGATATGGAGAGAGAGGCTTACCAGCTGGCCGGCGAGGAATTCAACATCAGCTCCCCCATGCAGGTTGGCGAAATTCTTTTTGGCAAACTGGCGCTTGACCCGAAAGCGAAACGCACAAAGAAAGGCGCCTACTCCACTACTGAGGAGATTCTGGAGAAGCACCGCGCGCATCCGCTCGTCGACCTGATTCTGAAAATCCGTGCACTGCGCAAGCTCCTCACCACATATATCAACGCCCTTCCGGCACTTGTCAACCCGGCTACCGGGAAAATACATACATCCTTTAACCAGACTGTGACAGCCACAGGCCGTATATCGTCGACCAATCCGAACCTGCAGAACATACCGGTCAGGTCAGATGACGGACGTGAGATACGCCGGGCTTTCATACCCGAGCCGGGCAACATACTGCTGAGCGCCGACTACTCGCAGATAGAGCTTCGCCTGATGGCCGACCTCAGCGCTGACGAAGGGATGGTGGACGCATTTCTATCCGGAGCTGACTTCCACCGCGCCACAGCCGCCAAGATCTACCACGAATCATTGGACGAGGTGACTGACAATCAGCGCCGTGCAGCAAAAACCGCCAATTTCGGCATCATCTACGGCATATCGGCATTCGGACTGTCGGAGCGCCTCGGCATTCCACGCTCGGAAGCAAAGGAACTGATCACCAACTACTTCAATACCTATCCTGGCATACAGCAATATATGGAGCAGAGCATAGAACAGGCCCGCACACAAGGCTACGTCACCACACGCATGGGGCGTAAGCGCATCCTGTCGGACATCAACAGCCGCAATGCCGTAGTGCGCGGATATGCCGAACGAAATGCCATAAATGCGCCTCTGCAAGGCTCTGCAGCCGATATCATCAAACTCGCCATGGTAAGAATCAGCGATGAAATGAAGCGGCGCGGTCTTCGCTCCACCATGATACTGCAGGTACATGACGAACTGATATTCAATGTTGTCCCTGACGAGCTGACGGAGCTCTCCGACTTGGTGACCGGCATAATGTCCGGCGCTTACAACGGACTTGTACCCCTTGAGGTATCCGCCGGCACCGGACGCAACTGGCTTGAAGCCCATTGAACCGGATATTATGGCATATCCTTAAAAAATGATTGATAATAAAATTTCATATCTCTGATTAATGTGGTAATTTTGCAGCTGTATGGAGAATAATCATTTTGAAATGGTGGCCAAAACCTTCCAGGGGCTGGAAGATGTGCTGGCCGAGGAATTGCGCGGCCTCGGAGCCGTCAACGTTGAGCCCGGACGCCGCATGGTGTCATTTGAAGGTGATCTCAGAATGTTGTATCGTGCCAACATGTGTTGCCGCACCGCTCTTCGCATCCTCAAACCGATATATAAATTTATAGCCCACGACTCCGACTCTCTGTATGAGATGGCCAAGGAATTTGACTGGGCTTCCGTGATATCGCTTGACAAGACTTTTGCCATCGACACCGTAAGTTACTCCGACGAGTTCACACACTCACGGTTTGTGACCTACCGTGTGAAAGATGCTATTGTCGACTGGTTCCGCGACCGCTTCGGCCCGGAGAGCCGCCCCAAAGTGCGCCTGCAGGATGCCGATGTGATGATCAACGTACACATAGCCGGAGAGCGTGTCACCATATCACTTGACTCGTCAGGCGAGAGCCTGCATAAGCGCGGTTATCGCGTGGCGCAGACCGAAGCTCCTATCAATGAAGTCCTTGCCGCCGGCATCATACTGAAATCAGGATGGCGCGGCGACTGCCCGTTTGTCGACCCCATGTGCGGCAGCGGCACATTCCTTGTGGAGGCAGCCATGATAGCACGCGGTATCAATCCGGGTGTTTACCGCCATCGTTTCGCCTTCGAATCATGGCCCGACTTTGATGCCGACATGTTCGATGAAATATATAACGACGAATCCTCCGAACGCGAGTTCAACTACAAGATTTACGGCTCCGACATATCACCCAAGGCCATAGCCATTGCACGTGAGAATGTCAAGAGCGCCGGAATGGCAAAATATGTCGAACTGAGTGTCAAGCCGATAGCCACATGGACTGAAGCTCCGGCTCCCAACGGCGTGATTGTCACCAATCCCCCTTACGGCGAACGCATCGGCTCCGAGGATATGGAAGGACTTTACTCCACCATAGGCTCACGCCTGAAGCACGCATTCAAAGGCTACCATGCATGGATCATTGGATACCGCGAGGAGTATTTCCGCTGCATAGGGCTTGCGCCATCATTCAAGATGCCAATTCTCAACGGTGCACTCGAGTGCGAACTCCGTGAATATATAATATTCGAAGGTGACTACAAGGGATTCCGTGCCGAAGGCGGTTCAATCCGCAGCGAGGCAAAGCACGCCGAGAAGCGTACCATGCGCCGTGAAAGCGACCGCGAGTGGACCGACCGCGCCCGTCGCGGAGGCATGGGTGGAAAATTTGCCCGCACCGACCGCAAAGCTCCCGCACGCGACGGAGGCTTCCGCAAGGAACGCTCCGATTTCAAAGCTCCGCGCCGAGATGCCGAACGTCCCAGCTCAGAAAATCCGCTGGCAGTACGCCGCAACGAACAGGCCCTGAAAATGCTTGTAGGACGCCGCCCGCAGCTGCCCCCGGCCGACGGCAACGTCACAATGCGCCCGCGCAAGGGATGGAAACGCCCTGACAGCGACACTTCAAACTCAAATAATTAACACCCTCATACCTAACCACCACTATGAACATTCTTTTGCTCGGAAGCGGCGGCCGCGAATCGGCTTTAGCCTGGAAGATGAGTCAGAGCCCCCGGCTCGAAAACCTTTTCATAGCCCCCGGCAACGGCGGCACATCAGCTTACGGAACAAACGTCGCTTTATCGCCGCTTGACTTCGAAGCCATTGACAGGTTCGTTGAAGAGAACGGCATTGATATGATAGTGGTGGGCAACGAGGACCCGTTAGTGGCCGGAGTCACCGACTTCTTCGCCTCACGCCGACCGGAACTGTTGGTGGCCGGACCGGTAAAGGCTGGAGCCGAGCTCGAAGGGAGCAAAGATTTTGCCAAGCGCTTCATGACCGAGTTCAACATTCCTACAGCCCGCTACCAGTCATTCACCGCCGAAACCCTTGAGGAGGGCAAGCAGTTCCTTGCCGGACTGAAAGCGCCCTATGTACTTAAGGCCGACGGACTTGCTGCCGGCAAAGGCGTGCTGATCATAAACGATCTGGCTGAAGCGCAGGACGCACTTGCTGAAATGTTGGCAGGAAAGTTCGGAGCATCATCGGCCACAGTTGTGATTGAGGAATTCCTCTCCGGCATAGAATGCTCGGTATTCGTACTGACCGACGGACACGGCGGATACCGTGTGCTTCCCGTAGCCAAGGACTACAAGCGCATAGGCGAAGGCGACACCGGACTTAACACCGGCGGCATGGGGGCGGTAAGCCCTGTTCCGTTTGCCGACAAGGAGTTTATGGAGAAGGTGCGCACCCGCATCATCGAACCCACTATCAACGGACTTATCCACGAGGGAATCGACTACCGCGGATTCATATTCTTAGGTCTGATAAATGTTGGCGGTGAACCTATGGTGATAGAGTACAACGTACGCATGGGCGACCCTGAAACTGAAGCTGTGATGCTCCGCATTGACTCAGATCTGGTTGACCTGCTTGAGGGTGCAGCCCGCGGTTCTCTTGAAGGAATAGAGCTTCGCGAAAGCCCCATGGCATCAGCCACAGTTATGATGGTGAGCGGAGGTTATCCCGAAAGCTATCCTAAAGGAAAAGAGATTACCGGACTGGAAAATGTCACTGACAGCATACCATTCCACGCCGGCACAAAACGCGATGCCGACGGACGTCTGCTCACATCAGGTGGCCGTGTGATATCCGTAAGCTCACTTGGCAAGGATATTTCCGAAGCCCTTAAACAGAGCTACAAATCCATTGAATCCATCAAATTCGACGGAGCATATTTCCGCAGCGACATAGGTCGCGACCTTATGTAATCCTGACCGAGGATGCGTCCGGTTGAAGTAAAAATAACCCGGTTCATAGCCGGGAGGTACTGCACCGTACTGCTGATAGTACTCGGATTCCTGGCCTGCATGGCATCATACGGCAGCCGGGCTGCGGCTCCTATGTCCGGCAATCCGGGCATAGCTGTCACATCGCCGCTGTCAGATGGACTGACGCCGCTCGTACAGTTCCTGATTGGATTGGGACTGACGGCCGCGGCAGTATGGCTGATGGAATTCATAAACCGCAGTTTCAATCTGCTGCGCACTACCCAGACTCTGTTTCTTGGCATGTACGTGGTGCTTCAGAGCGCCACGCCATTGCTGATAGGAGCATCGGCCGATGCGTTGCTGATGAATGTGGTGGTCCTGGCGTCACTTGCTGTAATATACACCACATACCTGCAGCCGTCGCTCACACGGAGAGTATTCCTGATATTCTGCATCATGGCGGCTCTGATGCTTACCAACTACGTGTATCTGCTGTACATACTGCTGTTTCTGCTTTCGTTCGGGCAGATGCGCTGTATGGGTCCGCGCATGGTCATTGCCGCACTCTTAGGCATCATCACCCCGGCTTGGATTGGACTCGGGTTGGGATTCATAGCTCCGGCTGACATACATCTGCCCACACTGCCGGGTGTCATCGGCGAACTGCCGCGCACACGTCTGGTAATGCTTATCATCACGGTAGGGGTCACGGTGATAACATCGTTCCTGCTATGCGCCGTGAACATGGTGAAGATATATGCCTACAGCCTGGGCGACCCCACCGCCAAGGTCAACGGCCGGCTCACCCTCAATCCCTTGGCCCACATCGACCCTGTGGGCCTGCTGATGATGCTCACCCTGGCCACCGCGCTGTTCATTCTGATTGATTTCCGCAACTCCCCGACATATCTGCCGCTCCTCAACAGCCTTGCAGCATTTCAGACCGGGCTCTTCTTCCGCGTCAACGCCTCGCGCCGCGGCTATGTGCCGGTGGTATGTCTGTTTGTTATATTTGCCGCAATATATTTCTGTAATCTATGGCTCTGAACATAATCGTTGAACGAAATGTACCGTTTCTCCGCGGCTCACTCGAACCGGTAGCCAACGTTAGCTATCTTGCCCCCGGGGAAATCACCCCGGAAGCCATGCGCCATACCGACGCGTTGATAACACGCACACGCACCCGATGTGACGAAGCCCTTCTTGCCGGCTCCGACTGCCGTTTCATAGCTTCAGCCACCATAGGACTCGATCATGTAGACGTTGACTGGTGCCGCGACAACGGCATAACCGTATGCAATGCTCCGGGATGCAATGCCCCCGCCGTGGCACAGTACGTAATGGCCTCCATCATAGCGATCCATGGCCACGACCTGAGGGGACTGACCCTCGGCGTAGTAGGTGCCGGACATGTAGGCTCGATAGTGCTCCGATGGGCCTCTGCCCTTGGGATGCGTACTCTCGCCTGTGACCCCCCGCGTGCCGAAGCGGAAGGCTCCGGACAGTTCTGCCCGCTTGAGCAGATTGCCGCCGTGGCCGACATCATCACATTCCATACACCCCTCACCACGTCAGGGGATTATCCTACGTTCCACATATGCGGGAGTGATTTCCTGTCATCGCTCCGCCGCCAGCCTACCGTCATAAATTCGGCCCGCGGTGCGGTAGTTGACACTCCCGCGCTTATAGATGCCCTTGAATCCGGGACTGTAGGACATGCGGTGATCGACTGCTGGGAAAAGGAACCGGATATTGACCGCCGGCTGCTTGAACTCGCCGATATTGCCACGCCCCATATTGCCGGATATTCTTCGCAGGGCAAAGCCCGTGCATCTCATATGGCGGTAAAGGCTCTCACACGCTATTTCGGTCTGCCTGAATGCAAGCTTTCGGTACCGATGCCTGCCGATGCACCTCAACAGGTAAGCATCGAATCCATCACATCATCCTATTCGCCTGAGGCCGACACAGAAGCCCTGCGTAAATCACCTGAAATGTTTGAGGCACTGCGTAATAATTACAACCTCCGCAGTGAACCTCTTAGTTGAATTTATTGTTATCCATGCTGAATAAAATGTATATAAGTCCATCTATACACTACATAGGAGCTGATAATGCCTCTGCAAAAATCTTTGAGGCACAGTACACCTTGTCACACGGTATGAGCTACAATTCGTATCTCATAACCGACACCCGTACTGCCATACTTGACACCATCGATGCCGACTGTGCCGAGCAGTGGAAGCAGAATCTGGAACAGGCTCTTGACGGACGTAATCCCGACTATCTGGTAGTCCATCATCTGGAACCAGACCACTCGTCACTGACACAATATGTGCTGGAACGCTTTCCCGACATAAAGATTGTAACATCAGTACGGGCAGCCGCCATGCTCCCTCAGTTTCTACCGGGCGTCAATATCGATGGGCGTGTGATAGCCGTAAAGGATGGCGACACTCTGGAACTCGGCAACCATACACTCCACTTCACCATGGCTCCTATGATTCACTGGCCCGAAGTGATGGTCAGCTATGAATCAACCGAAAAGATTCTCTTCTCAGCCGATGCCTTCGGTAAATTCGGAGCTTTGGCCTACGAGGATGAATGGCTCAATGAAGCGCGCCGCTACTATATAAACATCGTAGGGAAATATGGCCGTCAGGTCAGCGCGTTACTCAGCAAGTTCAACCATCTTGAGGTAAAAGCCATAGCGCCCCTGCACGGACCACTGCTATCGGACAATATAGGACAGTACGTACATTACTATTCACTTTGGAGCAGCTACACTCCTGAAACAGAGGGTGTGCTCGTGGCCTACGCCTCGATTTACGGCAATACCCGCGAAGCCGCTCTGATGGCCGCAGGAATACTCAGAGAGCAATTCGGCGTCAAGGAGGTTGTAGTTGCTGACCTGTGCAACGGTGACATGGCCGAAGCTGTGGCCCAGGCATTCCGTATGGACCGTATGATTCTGGCCTGCCCAACTTATGACGGCGCCCTCTTTCCGGCCATGGACTTTTTCCTCTCCCGACTTGCTTCGAAAGGCTACCGTTCGCGCAGCGTAGGACTGATAGAGAACGGCTCATGGGCTCCCATTGCGGCAAAACTGATGCGCGACCGCCTCTCTGCCATGCCCGATGTCAACATCATCGAGCATGCAGTGACAATACGCAGCCGCCTCAACGCCTACGACCCTGACAATATACATGCGCTTTGCAAAGTTATATCATCCAGCAGCATATTGAAATCATAACCCAACATATAATCAAAATTACTATGGACTTTTTAACTAATGAAAAACTCGTGATTGTCGGCGCCGCCGGCATGATTGGCAGCAATATGGCTCAGACGGCCATGATGATGCGCCTTACCCCGAACATCTGTCTTTACGACCCCTACGCACCGGCCCTCGAAGGCGTGGCCGAGGAGCTCTATCACTGTGCATTTGAAGGTGTGAACCTCACATACACATCTGATATCAAGGAGGCTCTTACCGGTGCTTCATATATCGTATCGTCAGGCGGCGCAGCCCGTAAGGCCGGCATGACCCGTGAGGACCTGCTGAAAGGCAACGCACAGATAGCCGAACAGTTTGGCAAGGATGTACGCGCCTACTGCCCTGATGTGAAACATATTGTGGTGATATTCAATCCGGCCGACATTACCGGCCTCATCACACTGATCTATTCAGGACTGAAGCCCTCGCAGGTTACAACCCTTGCGGCCCTCGACAGCACCCGCCTGCAGAACGAACTGGTAAAATACTTCAAGATTCCCGCTTCCGAAATTGTAAACTGCCGTACTTATGGCGGTCACGGCGAGCAGATGGCTGTATTCGCATCAACCACAACAGTCAATGGCAAGCCCCTTGCTGAAATCATAGGCACCGAGCAGCTTCCCGCACAGGAATGGGAAGACCTCAAGGTACGTGTCATCCAGGGTGGCAAGCATATCATTGACCTCCGTGGACGCTCGTCATTCCAGAGCCCGGCATATCTGTCGATAGAGATGATTGCCGCCGCTATGGGTGGAAAACCTTTCCGCTGGCCTGCAGGATGCTACGTTGACAATGGCAAATTCAACCATATCATGATGGCCATGGAGACAACCATATCGAAGGATGGCGTACAGTACCGCGAAATCAACGGCACACCCGAAGAGCAGAAGGAGCTTGAGGAAAGCTACAAGCACCTCTGCACTCTGCGCGATGAGGTGATAGAGATGGGTGTACTTCCTCCCATTGACAAATGGCACGACATAAACCCCAACATCAACTGAATTTGAAATAAAAAAATATATTTCGGCACATACGCGTCCCGCATCATCTTCTTGCGGGACGCTTTTTTTGTTCGCCACAGTCATTCTGCCTATTTTTGACTACGACCAATATAGTTCCGTTCGGCAAAACTCAAACATGGTTTGGTTTTGCTCTCACTTATACGTATATTTGCAACAATATGCTTATCATACCCAAAAACTACAAACTTAAACTGCTTCCGGAAACCACCGAGGTAGCCATCAAGGCTATAAAGGACCACTTTCAGAAAGCGCTTGCCGGGGCATTATGCCTCCGCCGAGTCACAGCACCGCTGTTCGTAATGTCGGGCACAGGGCTGAATGACGACCTCAACGGCGTGGAGCGTGCCGTGCGCTTTCCGGTAAAGGCGCTTGGCGACCGCAATGCCGAGGTGGTGCATTCGCTTGCCAAATGGAAGCGTGTGAAGCTTCGTGCCTATGATATAGCTCCGGGATTCGGACTATATACCGACATGAACGCCATACGCGCCGATGAAGAGCTTGACAATCTGCATTCGCTGTATGTCGACCAGTGGGATTGGGAGCGGACCATCACTCCAGATGAACGCAATCTTGACTTCCTGCGCAGCATAGTAAGACTGATATACAGCTGCCTGCTCGATACGGAACGGATGGTCTACGGAATGTTTCCGCATATCACGCCGCGTCTGCCGCAGGATATAACCTTCATCCATGCCGAAGAGCTTCTGCAGCGCTACCCTGGCCTCACTCCGCATGAACGTGAGGACAGAGCCGCCCGCGAGCATGGAGCCATATTCATAATCGGAATAGGCGCTCCTCTGAGCAACGGCGAGCCGCATGACGGACGCGCGCCTGACTATGACGACTGGATAACCGGGAACGCCGATGGCTACAAAGGCCTCAACGGCGACCTGATAGTGTACGATTCCGTGCTTGACCGCAGCATAGAGCTGTCATCGATGGGCATACGTGTAAGCCCTGAGTCGCTGGCTCAGCAGCTTGAGGCACGCGGATGTACCGAACGTGCCTCTCTGCCATTCCACGCCGAATTGCTTGCCGGAAATCTTCCGGCCTCGATAGGTGGGGGCATAGGACAGAGCCGGCTCTGCATGTTCATGCTGCAAAAAGCCCACATAGGTGAAGTGCAGGCCTCCATCTGGCCTGACGATCAGATAGAAAAGTGCCGCACCGCCGGCATAACACTCCTTTAGAACAAACACTCTCTTACGTTATGAAAAAGACTTTCCGCCTCCTGCTTCTATGTATGACTGCCATTCTGGCGATCACATCCTGTTCGCGTTCTACCGACGAACTACTGTCAACCGTCCCTGCCGACGCTTCTACAGTGGCAGTGGTAAATATCACCGACTTTGCAAAAAAGGCCGGATTCACCATTGAGAACGGCGAGCTGAAAATGCCCGAAAAACTTGCCAACCGCTCCATAGACAGCAATACGCTGAAACGTCTGGCCGGAATAGCTGACGCTGTCAATCTTGACCATGTGGTTGCATTCTATGCCTCATCAGGCTCCCCGATCCTGACATTCACCGTCAGCGACGAGGATGCGCTTGAAAAAGCGCTGGAGGGAAACGCTCAGAAATCATCGGCCGGAGGCTTTACAGTGTACTCCTCAGGCCGCGATGCCGTTCTTGTGAAGGACGGACAGGGATGGATGCTGCAATCCACACGTCCTGCCGAGGTAATAACACGCATTCTTGCCGAGGCCAAGACAGAGAGCATGCTCAAAGCCGACGGACTGGTCGATTTCCTCAACACCGCCGGTACGGCGCGTGCCGTGATTGACCTGTCGCAGTTCTCAAAGGAACTGAAAGGACAATGGGGGTGCATGAATCTGAAACTTGACGGTCCATCGGCCATGGCAGAGATACAGCTTATGTCGGCTGACGGCAAAGTCAACGAGCTCAACGCCCTGCAGCCGCTTGACACGGACTTCCTGCGCTATATACCGGCCGAGGCCAATATTGCAGCAGCCTTAGGCGCATCAAAGGGTGTGGATTGGGACGGTATAGCCGTAGGCGCTACCATGATTCCCGGAATGCGTGTAGGCGGTATGCTTGACACATTGATGCCCTACCTCAAGAAAGCTGACGGCACTGTGGCAATAGCCTCTACCGTCGATGCCGCCAATCTTGACAACTCCGGAAGCCGGCTGTTTGTAATGATACACATGCCTCAGCAGGAAGTGGATGCCGCCGTGCAGCAGGTGAAGCAGCGCTTCACCTCCATGGGAGCCACAGCCTCGCAGGGCGATGAAGGGATAACTGTTCTATCAGCCGGACCGTCACGCTTCTATCTGGGTAATGTTGACGGCTATCTTGCCCTGTCATCATGGCCCCTGACCCCCACACACAACAATAGCCTTGCGCCATATTTCGTGAACCGCTGCGCCGGACTGGTGATGCTGATTCCATCGCTCTCACCGCTTATGGACGGAGCCCGTTTCGGCGCTGACTTCAACGTGGAGGTACAGAAATCAATGCTTACCGTAACACTCAGGCTCACGGGTACTAATGAGCCCTTCGTAGCTACACTTTTGTCACTTGTTCCATGATATCGGAGATAACACTCGAACATACCCTCCCCCTCGTATTCTCAGGAATGGAGGGGGAGGAACCGTTACGCTCTTCACAGGTATGGCTGAATCAGGTACGTTTCACCCTGCGGGGCTATTACCTGATTGAAGCTGAATCAGGCACCGGCAAATCATCGCTTTGCAGCTTCATATACGGCAATCGCGGCGACTACTCCGGACGCATCCTGTTTGACGGCAAGGATATAAGCACTTTCAGCATTGAGCGCTGGTGCGAGCTGCGCCAGAAGAGCCTCGCCTATCTGCCTCAGGAGATGCGCCTGTTTCCCGAGCTGACCGTGATGGAGAATATCGACATAAAGAACCGTCTTACCGGTTTCCGCTCCAAAGAGTGGATAAAATCGGCACTTGAACGGATGGAGATAGGCAAAAAGGCTGACGTACCGGCCTCACGGCTGAGCGTAGGGCAGCAGCAGCGTGCGGCCATCATCAGGGCCTTGTGCCAGCCTTTTGACTTTCTGCTTATCGATGAGCCGGTAAGCCACCTTGATGAGCGCAACAACTCCATTGCGGCATCACTTATAGCCGAAGAGGCCGACCGCAACGGTGCGGCCGTCATAGCCACATCCGTAGGCAACAAAATCCAACTCCCATTCACTTCCATATTGTCGCTATGATGAAGAATCCGGTATGGCGCCTCCTGCGCCACAACATAAGCGCGGCCCAACTGGCAGGCTACGCACTGGCCAATCTTGTCGGACTGACCATAGTGATCACGGCTATCCAGTTCTACCGCGACATAACCGCCGTATGGAATGCCGAGGATTCGTTCATATCCCGCGATTACCTCATACTGTCGCACCATGTCAGCGGACTCGGCTCGGTGCTCGGCACGTCAAAGACTGAGTTTGATGACGAAGAAATAGCCGACCTTGAAGCACAGCCATGGGTACGCCGTGTAGGGCGGTTCACATCATCCAATTTCAATGTATCGGCATCCGTGAATATGGGTGGCAATGCACTGAATACAGCCCTCTTTCTTGAATCTATCCCCTCCGAGTTCTTCGATGTAGAACCTGACGGATGGCACTGGCAGCCGGGACAGCCTGTACCGGTCATAATAAGCAAAGAGTATCTTACGCTTTACAACTTCGGATTTGCCTCCTCCCGCGGATTGCCGCAGATAAGTGAGAGTATGATTTCAATGGTGCCGCTTCAGCTGTCGCTCAGCGGAGCAGGACGTCAGCAGTGGGTCAAGGCACGAATTGTAGGATTCTCCTCACGCCTCAACACCATAGCCGTCCCGGAGGAGTTCCTGAAGTGGGCCAATGCCGAATTCTCCGAAGAGCCGGCTCGTGCTCCCTCACGCCTGATCGTTGAGGTAAATACCCCCGGCGATCCGGCAATACGGCAATATTTGGAGAGCAATTCGCTTGAGAGTGCCGGCGACAAGGTTGACAATGGACGTGCCGCCTATTTCCTCTCTGTAACCACGGCCGTAGTCATTGCCGTGGGCGCCATTATCAGCATTCTGGCGTTCTTCATACTGCTCCTGAGCATCTACCTGCTGCTACAGAAGAACCGGGAGAA